>FTIT01000728.1_pt1 | contig 26032 bp, 20 predicted proteins | sample 1658061 | NCBI WGS metagenome assembly FTIT01 (sample SAMEA3914795, study PRJEB12502) | metagenome | biome: forest; material: soil | place: Canada | collected 2011-07-05 | depth 0.3 m
GGCGTGGTGAACTTCATCACCCGCAAGCCGACTGACGAGTTCAGCGGGCTCGTAAAGTATGAATATGGCCCCACCTCCAACCTCAACCGCTTCGACGGCTGGGTCGGCGGCCCCCTCGGTGCGGGCTGGAAGTTCGACATCGGCGGTTTCTACCGCAACGAGACGGGCGTGCGCGATCCGGGCTTCACCGGCAATCGCGGTGGCCAGATCCGCGCCGACCTTACCCATGATCTCGGGGCTCGCGGCCATGTCGCCCTCAGCTTCAAGCGGGTGGATGATCGCGCGATCTTCTATACGGGCATTCCGCTCACCAAGGATGCCAATGGTGACATCATCGCAGTCAACGGCTTCGACGGCCATTACGGCACGACTGCCAGCCCCGAGACGGCGCATCTAACGCTGCGCAACGGCAATGGCGGCGTCGTCAATTTCGACAACACCGACGGCACCTTCGTGAAGCTCAACCAATATTCGGCGATGGCCGACTATGAGATCTTCGACGGCTGGACGCTCACCAACAAGGCGCGCTACCGGACGTCGGACACGGTGCGCAACGGCGTATATCCCTCGGCGCTGCAGAAGGCATCGGACTATGTCGCTTCGGTGCAGGGCGGCCTGCTTACTGCTTATCCCGGCGCGACCTCGGTGCAGCTGCGCTACACCGACTCCGGCCAGCCCTTCGACATGGCCAACCAGAACGGCAATGGCCTAATCCTCCAGAACGCGGCGCGCCCCGTGACGGTGAACGAGAAGGAGTTTCTCGACGATCTGCGCCTCACCCACGAGTTCGAGGTTGCGGGCATGCACCACAACATCGCTCTCGGCGGCTATTTCGCGCATATCAACGAGAGTTTCGGCCGCTATTCCGCCGCGACCCTGCAGGATGTCTCGGACAATTCGCGGCTGCTCGATCTCGTTGCACTCAACGCCGCCGGCCAGGTGGTCGGCAGCCTGACGCAGAACGGCGTCACCCGCTACGGCTCCGAATTCGCCAACGGATCGGGCAAGCAGGACACCTTCGCCTTCTACGCCTCGGACGAGTGGCAGGTGACCCGCCAGCTCCGCATCGATGGCGGGCTGCGCTACGAGCACGTCAGCACCACCGGCAGCTCGGAGGGTAGCAAGACCGTCGATCTCGGCGATCCCTCGACGCTGGCGGACAACAGTGCGCTGGTCGGCAACGGCGTGTTCACGCCCTTCGACCGCAGCTTCCACCATCTCGGCTGGACGATCGGCGCCGACTGGCAGTTCACGCCAAAGGCCGGCGTGTTCGCGCGCTACACCTCGACGTCGCGCCTGCCGAGCGTCAGCGACTTCATCACCAACCCGACCAACTCGCAGGTGGTCGTGCAGAAGATCAAGATGTGGGAAGGCGGCGTCAAATACGCTTCCGATCCGTTCAGCGTCTACGCGACCGCGTTCGACACGGATTATGGCAGCTACGCCATCGGCAACTACATCTTCAACCCGGTCACGGGCATCATCACCCAGACCCTCGAACATGCCAACACGCGCACCTACGGTGTCGAGCTGGAGACCGTGTTTCGTCCGGTCCACTGGTTCGAGCTGGCTCTGAACGGCACCGTCCAGCAGCCCAAGTTCCGCGATCTGCGCTACACCGACTCGGCGGGCGTCTTTCACGACTTCGCGGGCAACGAGCTTCTCCGCGTGCCCAAGCTGTCGCTCCGCGCCACCCCGGCCGTCACCCTGCTTAACGACCGCCTACGAGCGCAGGTGGACGTCGAGCATTATGGCAGCCGCTACGCCGACGCCGCCAACACACAGAAGCTGCCATCGTACAACGTGATCAACGCGAGCGTGCGCTTCGCGGTGTCACCCAAGGTCACACTCTATGCCTATGGCGACAACCTCAACAATTCGCTGGGACTAACCGAAGGCAATCCGCGCGCCGGCGAGCTTTCGAGCGGCCAGGCGGGCGATCAGTTCTTCATCGGACGGCCGATCCTCGGACGCTCGTTCCGCTTCGCCGCGATGTATCAGTTCTAGGAATGGCGGCGGCACTCCCCCTCGCCGCCGCCCTGGCCGCCGCCGCGCTTTCGGGCGCGGCGGCGCCAGATCTGGTGCTGACCGGCGCCATCGATGGCAAGGACCATCAGACCTATCAGGAAGCGCCGTTCACGGTTCCTCCCGACGTGACCCGCGTCACGATCCGCTTCGACTACGACAAGTCGAACCACACGGTGATCGATCTCGGCCTGCTCGATACCCAGCGTTTCCGGGGGTGGAGCGGCGGTTCCAAGGCGCTGCTGACGCTCAGCCCGAGCGATGCCACCCCCTCCTACCTCCCCGGCCCCGTCGTCGCCGGACGCTGGCGGCTGCTGATGGGCATCCCCAACGCCCGCCCGGACAGTCATAGCCAATACACCGCCAGCATCTGGTTCGATCGCGGCACGCGCCACGCCGCGAGCGACGCCGCCACGCCGCCGCCCCTGCGCTCCGGCCCGGGCTGGTATCGCGGCGACCTCCACATGCACAGCGCGCACAGCGACGGAAGCTGCCTCAGCCAGTCGGGCATGCGCGTTCCCTGCCCGGCGTTCCGCACGGTCGAAGCGGCAGCCTCGGCGGGCCTCGATTTCATCGCGCTCAGCGACCACAACACCGTGTCGCATCTGAACGACCTACGCGAACTCCAGCCCTATTTCGACAAGCTACTGCTGATCACGGCAACCGAGATCACGACCTTCCACGGGCATATCCAGGCGATCGGGCTCGATCGCTTCATCGACTTCCGCCTCGGCACTCCCGCGGACCCCAACCCGAACGCGCTGGCCGACGACGCGGCACGCGCCGGCGCGATCCTGTCGATCAACCACCCCGACGCCCCATCGGGCGAAATGTGCATGGGCTGCGGATGGACTGCTCCTGATACGGATTACAGTCGCATTCAGGCGATAGAAGCCGTCAACGGCCGGATCGCGGACGGCCCGCTCTCCGGCATCCCCTTCTGGTATGCGCGCCTCAACGAGGGGCATCACCTCACCGGTATCGGCGGCAGCGATAGCCATGACCCTGATGCCCCTGACGGCAAGCCACCCGTCGGCCACCCGACTACAGTCGTCCATGCCGCCAATCTTTCGCAAGCCGCCATCCTCGACGGCATCCGCGCGGGCGACGTGTTCGTCGATACGCAGGGGACGCGGGATCGGCTGCTCGAAGTCGAGGCGCATGCCGCCAATGCCCGTGCTCCGATGGGCGGAACGATCGATCTCCACGGGCCGCTGACGCTCGACGTCCACGTTTTCCATGCCGATGGCGCGAAGATCGAGGTTGTTCATCGCGGCGTAGCGCTGGCCGCGCTCGCCTCGCCGGTGACGGGCCCGGATGCCCATCAGAGCCTTGTGCTGTCGCCCGAACAATCCTGCGGATGGGTGGCGATTAACGTGCGCGACTCTCAGGGAGCGGCGCTGCTGGTCGGCAATCCTGTCTATGTCCGTTGCGGAGCGGAGGCCCGCTAGATCGTTGGGCGATTCTCCGACCCGGCCATTGCCCGGACGGGTTTCCCTTCCGCGCCCTTGCGTTCCGGCCGCCAACGTCCGACTCTCCAGCCACGAACGGGAGAACCGTCCTGGAGCAGAGGAGTGAGGCTGTGGATGGAATGGACCATGGCCCGCGGGCCATCGCACTGGTCGGCCCCGCAGGCGCGGGCAAGACCAGCCTCGCCGAAGCGCTGCTCTTCGCGGCCGGCGCGATCGATCGGCTGGGCTCCGTCGGCGCCGGGAGCAGCGTCGGCGACGCAAGCCCCGAGGCGCGGGCACGCGGGAGCTCGACCGAACTCAACTTGATGCGTCTCGATTGGGTGGATGAGCCGTTCGTCCTGATCGACAGCCCCGGATCGGTGGGCTTCGCACCCGATGCCGCGACTGCGATCGCGACCGCCGATCTCGCGCTCGTGGTCGTCGATCCCGATCCGGACCGCGCGCCGCTCGTCGAGCCCACGCTGCGCTGGCTCGAAAGCTTGGGCCTGCCTCACGCCCTGTTCGTCAATAAGATCGACCAGGCGCGGGGAAGCGTGGCCGACCTGCTCACGGCACTCCAGCCGATGAGCACCGCCGCCCTCGTGGCACGCCAGATCCCGATCAACGATGCCAACGGGATCGCGGGCTTCGTCGATCTCGCGCTGGAACGGGCCTATCATTACCGCCCCGGCCGGCCGTCCGAGCCGACCCCGCTCGCGTCCGACATGCAGGCCGAGGAGATGGCCGCCCGCAACCATATGCTCGAACTGCTCGCCGACCATGACGACGCCCTGCTCGAACAGCTCATTTCCGATGAGATGCCGAGCCTGGATACGATCTTCGGCGATCTGGCGCGCGAAACGCAGGCGGGATGGGTCGTGCCCGTGCTGTTCGGGTCCGCGCTCAACGGCTTCGGCATCCGCAGGCTGCTCAAGATGCTACGGCACGATGCCCCCTCCGCCTCGACGACGGCGGCACGGCTCGGACTGGATCGACCGGCGGTTCGGGTCCTCAAGGTCTCGCACGGCAGCACGATCGGACGGCTCGCCGTCGCGCGCGTGTTCGGCGCGGCGCTGGGCGAGGGCGAGGATCTGGTCGCCAAATCGGGCCCTGCGCGAGCCGGTGCGCTGTTCACGCTGCAGGGCAGCGCCACGACCAAGGTGACCAGTGTGGAGCCGGGCGACATCGTCGGCATTGCCAAGACGGACCAGATGCAGCGCGGCGACGTCGCCGGGATCGCCGGTTCTCCCCCAGACGTGATCGCGCGGATCCCCTCCCCGTCCGACAACTGCGCGCTCGCGATTGCGGCCAAGGAGCACAAGGACGAGGTTCGTCTCTCCACCGCACTCAACCGGCTCGCCGAGGAGGATCCCGGCCTGCGTTGGGGGCAAGACCCCGGATCGCGCGAAACCCTCCTGCACGGCGTCAACGACGAGCATCTCGCCATCGCGCTGGAGCGGCTCAAACGGCGCTATGGCGTGGTCGTATCCGCGCACCGGCCCCATGTCGCCTACAAGGAATCGGCCCGAAAACCGACCAGCCAACGCGGACGCCACAAGAAGCAGTCGGGCGGCCACGGCCAGTTCGGCGATGTCGTGATCGAGCTCCGGCCGCTGGAGCGTGGACAGGGCTTCCAGTTCGAAGACAAGATCAGCGGCGGCGCAATCCCGAGGCAATGGATCCCAGCGGTCGAACAGGGTGTGCGCGATGCGCTGGCCAAGGGGCCGCTCGGCTTCCCGGTGGTGGATGTGGCGGTGGCGCTGGTCGACGGCTCCTTCCACAGCGTCGACAGCTCCGAACTGGCCTTCCGCACGGCGGGGCGCATCGCGATGACCGATGCGCTCGCGGCCGCCGTCCCCTTTCTGCTCGAGCCCGTCGCGCACGTCGTGATCCATGCACCAGGCTCCGCTACGTCGCGGGTCAATTCGGCCATCGCCACGCGACGCGGGCAGATGCTCGGCATGGTGCCGAAGGACGGCTGGTCGCGCTGGGACACGATCGAAGTGCTGTTGCCCGAAGCCGAGCTTCAGGGTTTCGAGGCCGAGTTGCGCTCGCTGAGCCAGGGCATGGCGCGCTACGAAGCGCGCTTCGATCACCTCGCTGAAGTGAGCGCCAAGCTGGCCGGCGAAATCGTCCAGCGCACGCGCGATGCCTTCCCCCGTGAAAGCGCCAAGGTCTGACCTGTCGCTACTCCCCCGCTATGGCTGCGAAGCGACCTCAGGCCGCACTGCAAACACCAGCCAGCGGGATATGGAGAAGTTGAGCACGAGCGTCCCGCCAATCGCCACCAGCTTCGCGGGCAATGGCCCAATCAGCGGCGCGAGCAACCAGACGATCGCCGTCGACAGCAGCAGGCCCGCACCGACCATCGCCGCAAAGCGCACCGCCTGCTTGCCTGCCGCTTCCCCTCGCGCCTCGAAGGTCCAGATCCGGTGGAGCCAGAACGCGCATATTGCCGAGCAGGAATAGGACATCACGTTCGCGGGGCGCGGATCGATGCCACCGAAGACGAACAGGCTGAACAGCAGCGCGTCGATCGCCGTCCCGGTGCCACCGACCACCAGGAACCGAAAGGCCTGACGCGGGATGAGGATCATGCTCGCACGTCGTGGCTGATCGAAACGATCGGCATCATCGGATCAGCTGGATCGGGCGAAGGCCCGTTCAGCACCGCTTCTATCAGCGGCAGCGGACGATGCTTGGTCTGCATGAAGATCCGTCCAAGGTATTCGCCGATGATCCCCAGGAACATCGCGTTGAGTGTGATCGACATCAACAGCAGCATAGTCGTGGTGGCGAAGCCGGCGGGCCAGTTGGCGCCCAGAGTCAGCTTCAGGACCAGATAGACGAAGATCAGGATGAAGGTGATGCTGCCGACGAACAGTCCGACCGCCGAGGCGATGCGCAACGGCAGCAGTGAATGGTTGAGCAGCCCGTCCACGGCGAGCGCGATCATCGATTTCAGCGGAAACTTGCTATGGCCAGCGATCCGCTCCCGCCGGTCATATTCGATGCCAACCTGCGAGAACCCCATCGAGCTGATCAGCCCGCGCACATAGGGCGAGGTATCTTCGACCTGCCGCAGTTCGCGAAGGATGCGCCGGTCGACCAGGCGAAACTCGCCGACATCAAGCGGCAGATCGTCCTCGCTCAACGCGTTGATGACCCGGTAGAAGCCCCGCCGCGCCATGCGGATCGCCATGGAATCCTTGAGCGTGCGCCGGACGCCATAGACAACCTGATGTCCTTCACGCCAGCGCGCCAGCAGTTCCGGAATGAGCTCGGGCGGATCCTGCAGATCGCAATCGAGCTGGATCGCGCAATCGCCGCTCGCGTTCTTGTACCCCTCGAGCAGCGAGCGCTGGAAGCCGAAGTTGCGGGAGAATCGGATAACCCGCACCCTGGGGTCGACGGCCGCGATCCGCGCGAGGATCGCAAAGGTGCGGTCGGTTGAATGATTGTCAGTGAAGATCAGCTCATATTCGTACCCCGCCAGCCCGGCGAAGACCTCGACGATCGTGCGGTAGCAGCGTTCGACGGTGTCCTCTTCCTGAAAGACCGGAACGATCACGGACACCCGCGTCGGTATGCTCTCGACCACCGTCATGCCGCCACTGCCTCACCTGTTTGACGCGCCTCTGCCACCAGAGCCGCGAGCCCCTCTTCGATGCCGATCCGCGGTGCCCAGCCGGTCCTCTCGCGGATCCGATCCACGCACGGCCGGTAGATCGTCGCTTCGCCCTGCGGACGTCGGCTGATCCGCGCCGGATCGGCACCGGCGAGGGCGGCGATCCTGTCGACAAGGTCGCCGACCGCGATGGTGTCGCCAGAACCGATGTTGAAGATATCCGCCCCGGGCACCGGCGCTGTCGCCAGCCGGCACAGCGCATCGACCACGTCGAAGACATGAACGAAATCGCGCTGGTCGAGCGGCCTTTCCACGATGAAGGGCCGGCCCTCCACACAGGCGGAAACGAGGCTCGGGACCAGAAAATTGCCCCCCTGCTCCGGGCCGTAAACGAGCGCGAGTCGCGCCGTCACGATCGGAAACGGCGTGTGCCGAGCGATCATGCCGGCGTAGTGGGCACCCGCCGTCAGAGCGGCGGCATAGGCCGTCTCGGGCTGCTCGCGCTGATCCTCCGCGGAAGCTGTCCGCATCGCGCCATATTCGACGACCGAGCCTGTTCGCAGGACGATTTCGGGGGGCTCGTCCAGCAGAGCGACCTCCGCCATGAACGCCAGGAAATCGGAAAGATCGCACATCGTCTTCGCGGCATCGACGATGGCCGTCTCGTGGCGCCCGCCGACGCTGTGCGCCAAATGGAAGATATGCGTCGGCCGGATCTTGGCCAGACAGGCGCGAACCGCTTGGCCGTCAGACTGCGACAGCCGATGCAGGTTCACCGACGCGCCCATATCCGCCAACCGGGCCGCATCGCTTGGCGGTCTCAGCAGGACATGGACCTCATGACCACCGGCGACGCAGCGCCTTGCCAGATGGGAACCGATGAACCCCGCTCCACCGGTGATGAGAATGCGCTTTCCCTCACCCCCATCGAACGGATGAGAAGGCGATCCTGCTGGCGCGGTCATGCGCATTGCCGGAGCCCCTCGGGCAAGTCCGACGATGAGCCCCGCCGCATATAGAGGGCGAGCTGCTCCCGGCTGAGCGCCCGCATATCGGTGTCACCGCGCAGGAAGGCGGCGTACCAGTTCGCCGTGAACGCCAGCATCTCGTCGACAGACAATCGCGGCCTCCAGCCGAGCTCGGCCTCCGCCTTGCTGCTGTCGAGCCGGAGGATCGCGGCCTCATGCGGAGCATCCGCCTCAGCGCCGAAGCGGATCGGGAGGTCGAGCGCCGGCGAGCAGGCCATGATGGTGCGGGCAAGCGTTTCGACATCGACCGCTTGCCCGCCCGAGGGCCCGAAATTCCAGCCGCCGTCCAAGGCCGCCCCGTCCGGCGCCAGCAACCGCGCCGCCAGCAGCAGATAGCCCGACAGCGGTTCCAGCACATGCTGCCACGGCCGGACGCTGCGCGGATTGCGGATAACGAGCGGCAGGCCGTGGAAGGCGGCGCGAACGATGTCGGGGACAAGACGGTCGGGCGCCCAGTCGCCTCCGCCGATGACGTTGCCGGCCCGCGCCGTCGCCAGCCGCGGCCCGTCCGGATCGGCGAACCAGTTGCGGCGATAGCTCTCGGCAACGATCTCCGCGCAGGCCTTGGACGCGCTGTACGGATCGGTGCCGCCCAGCCTGTCGGTCTCGCGATAGGGCCAGTTCCACCCGCGATTGTCATAGCATTTGTCGCTGGTCACCACGACCACGGCGCGAAGCGACGGCATGGCGCGGGCGAGGTCGAGCACGTTCGCGGTGCCGACCACATTGGTCGCGAAGGTGTCGGCCGGCTCCCGGTGCGACAGGCGGACGATGGGCTGAGCGGCGAGATGGAAGACGATCTCCGCGTCGAAGCCGGCGGCCGCGCTCCGCAGTGCCTCGGCGTCGCGGATATCGGCGAAGCGGCTGTCGATGATGTCGCCAATGCCGGCAGCCACGAACAGCGACGGCTCGGTCGGCGGTGGCAGCGAAATGCCGAGCACCTGCGCGCCCAGACTCTCCAGCCAAAGGCACAGCCACCCGCCCTTGAAGCCGCTGTGCCCGGTGACGAGCACGCGGCGTCCCGCCAGCGCGGAAGCCAGAGAAGCGTCCACCCCGCGCCGCTCAGGCATAGATCATCGGCCGCGAGGACGCGTCCGAGTTCCGTTCGAACTGGAGCCAGGGCGGCGTACCTTCGGCGCACAGCCGGTCGAGCTGCTCGCGGTCGCGCACGGTGTCCATCGGGTGCCAGAAGCCCTTGTGCTTGTAGGCGAAGAGCTGGCCGTCCTGCGCCAGCCGCGCCAGAGGTGATTGCTCCAGCGGCTCGTGATCGCCGGCGAGATAGTCGAACACGCCCGGCTCGAAGACGAAGAAGCCGCCATTGATCCAGGTCTCGTAATTCTGGACCTTCTCGGTGAAGCGGGCGACCCGATCGCCCTCCATCTCGAGGTTGCCGAAGCGCGCCGGTGGCTGGACCGCCGTGACCGTGGCCAGCCCGCCATGCGCGCGATGGAACGCCAGCAGCGCGGAGATGTCGATATTGCCGACACCATCCGAATAGGTGACCATGAAGGTCTCGTCGCCCAGCCAGTCGCGAAGGCGAAGCAGGCGCCCGCCGGTCATCGTCGCCTCGCCGGTGTCGACGACCGATACGTTCCAGTCGACCTTGCGGCAGGGCCGCAGGTTCATTCGCCCGGTCCCCAGCTTGACCGTGAAGTCATTGTTCATGAGGTGCAGGTTGTTGAAGAACTGCTTCATCAGCATGCACTTGTATCCGCATGCGACGATGAAATCCTGCTGCCCCCAATGATCATAGATATCCATGACGTGCAGCATGATCGGCCGCCCGCCGACCTCCACCATCGGCTTAGGGATGCGCACCGTTTCTTCGGAAAGACGGGAACCCAGCCCGCCTGCCAAAAGCACCGTCTGCATCGTCTTGTCCCCCGCCGGATCGGCCGGCCCCATACCGGTCGGGCCAAGGATACTGCGTTGCGAGGGCGCTCGGGGAGTGCAGGGGAATTAGTCGATGGTCCTGTCGGCCCACATTCGGCATCATACTAATGGGCCAAGGACCATCCAATTGGGCCTAGACCTTTGGGACAGAGAACCTCCCCGCCCCTTTAATCATGGCCGCATGAACACCTGCGTGTCCGGGTCTTTGGTCGCCATCGGCGCATATCCGTGAGATCGCGCATAGGCCACAAAAGCGGGATCGAACTCGGCCTCTCGCCCGGTGACGATCGCGGCGGGCGGATCGGCATCGAGGAACCGATTCAGATCGCTGGGTGACGTCGTGGTGAAATAGGAACGATCCGCCGCGGGCAGATAGTCCGCCACACGATAGACAAACGGGCCCGTCCCGAATTCGGGGTAGATCGGCAGTCCGCCCTCCATAGCGATGGTCGGCGACAGCGTCGCGACCCTGCCCGTGCGATGCGCCTCGGCGAGAGCGTCACGCAGCGCTATGCCTTCGGCGTGGGCGATGGTGCCGGCCCACCGTGACGGCCGCGCCGCACCCGGCAGATCGGGCACGATCCGCGACAGGAGGATCGCCAGCGCCAGCACCGTGGCGGCGCCGGTCAGCGGCTGCAGCCATCTCCGGGCCTGAGGTTCGATCTGCCGATGCACGAGCAGGAAGAGCATGATCAGAAAGGGAAGCGGCGGCTCGTAATATTGCGGAAAGGCCGGCGTCGGCGCGAACGACAACAGCGCCGCCAGCAGCACGATCCCCGCGACCAGCGGGATCGGCCACCAGCCGAGCCTGCGCCAATCCTGCCGCGCCAGCGCCCAGACCGCGGTCCCGACCAGCAACGCCGCCAGCAGGCCGGACTCGGCGAACCAGACATCCTGCGCCACCAGCATCCGGGCAACGAGCGACATGGCCTTGGGCGCCGTCGAATGCTGCCAGTAGAGATAATGCCCGACGGTGAAGTAGCGGACGGTGTGGGCGAACAGCATGTGCGGATCGCTCACCAGCGGCACCAGCGCGGGAAGCCCCCCGACGATGCCGCCTGCCATCAGCGGCAACAGCACGCTGACGATCCGCGTGCTCCAAGCCAGCCCCCGCGGCACGACCAGCGCCGCCACCGCGACCGGCGGTAGCAGGAACACATAGCTGATCTTCATCACCACCGCGAAGCCGAGTGCCACACCCGCCCCGATCAGCACCCCGGATCGAATCCGGGGGCCGTCCAGCGCGACGATGAACAGATGCACCCCCAGCAGCGCAAAAGGCACAGGAAGGAAGTTGTTGGTGACGAGCATGCCTGCCGGGGTCAGCAAAGTTCCGGCGCTGAGCACCAGGATCGCGACACCGCCCAGCCAGGCCCCCCCCTCATGCCGCCGGGCAACCGCCCACAGGATCGCAGCCGTGGCGATCCAGCACAGGAAGATCAGCAGGCGCCCGGCGAGCAGGAGATGACTGGTCCCGGTAAGCGCGAAGACCCCGCCGAGCAGCAGCGGCATCCCGGCCAGATGGTTGTAGCCTAGCGTCCCGTACAGCGGTTCCTGAAAGATCAGCCGCGCGGCGACGATGTGCATGGGTTCGTCGTGGGTCGAGGGGAAGGTCATAATCCGGCCGAACAGCCCGACGACGACCACCGCGACCCCGAGGGCGACCAAAAGACCCTTCAGCGAGATCCTGCGCGTTTCCGCCGGGGCCTGAAGGCCGGGCAGAGCCGCCGCCGATGCGTCGGTCATCGGCCGTACTCCGTCTCTACCGACGCAGCGCGCCGACTTCTCGTCGTCGGGAGGGCATCGAGCCATCGCGATGTCCCGAGCATCTCGTTGTAGAGCGCCATCACCGCGCGGGCGTGCGCCACTTCGCCGAAGCGGGCCCGCGCCTGCGACCGGGCCGTCTCCGCGATATCGCGATAACGCCGCCCATCGCTCAGCAGCGACCGGCACGCCAGCGCCAAGGCTTCGGCATCTTCGGGCGGGACGAGCAGGCCGGTACGCCCGTCGCGAATGGCTTCGATATTGCCACCCGACGCCGTCGCGACCACCGGTGTTCCGATCAGCATTGCTTCGATCAGCGTGCGTCCGAACGGCTCATCGATCGCGGGTACCATCAGCAGATCGCACGCCCCCAGCCAGAACGGACCCGGCGACCGATAGCCAAGACTATGGATGGAGCCTTCGATCCCCAACTGCGCCGCCCGCTGCTCGACCCGTTCGCCCAGCCCGTCGAGCGACTCGCCCAGCAAAACACCGCGCACATCCTGGCCAGGGCACGCCCGCCGCAGCGCCGCGATCGCATCGACGAACAGCACGGGGCGCTTGCGCTCGATCAGCGTGCCGGAATAGGCGACGATCCGCGTCTCCGGCCCGACGCCCGGCAGTAGCGCCGCCAGCGCGGCGCGCGCGGCGACGCGATCGACCTCCATCGCCGTGTCGAAGGGACTGTGGATCACGCGCGCACGCGATGCGGCCGAAAACCAGCCGGGTGATGGCGCCGCGAAGTGCGACACCGCGACCACCCGATCGGCCAGCAGCGGCGCGAGGAGGCGAAGACCGGCGGCTCTGGGCGAACCGCGATGATGGCAGAGCAGCTTCGCCCCGGCGAGCTTGGCGGCCAACGCCCAGGTCGCGAGCGTGCGGCCGTCGTTGGAATGGACAATGTCGACACCGCGGTTCTTGAGGACGCGCGCAAGCCGTGGCGCCTCCGTCATCAGCCGAAGCGCCGTCCGCACTGAGACGGACTGGCCAAGCTCCAGTTCTGGCGTGGCAGGCGCCCGCTCGAACGCGATTCCCGCCTCGGCCAATAACCCGGCCACCGGTCCATCATCGTGCTGCAACAACACAAGTGGCCGAAAGCGCGACCGATCCAGCTTGCGGAGCAGTCCGCTCACCGAGATGTGGCTTCCGCCGATGATATCACCGACGAAAGGAAAGCAGACGGTGTGCGTGGTCATCCCCCTCTCCAATCCGATGAGCAGGACATGCTTTCGGCTCCGAAACGGGCCGGTTCGACAGAGAACTGTCTGATCGCTACCTTTTCCATGACTGCCCCTCCCGTTCGTTTTATCGATCGCGGCGGGCCTATGTGTCGGCAATTCGGAGGTACGTCCGGTGAAAGGCTGCACTTCGGGTCAGGACTGATCATCGACTTCCTCTCAGGCAAAGGGGAACGAGATGGCGCCCGACGAACGGTATGAGGGGGAAAAAGGCCGGATCGGTCCCTCCTTGCGTCGCTTCTTCGCCGCTTTGCAGCATCGCCGCGCCCTCGCCGTCGCGCATCTGCTGACCGGGACATCCGCGACGGTCGCGCTCAGCCTCGTGTCGATCGCGCTCGCCGCGCGGGCGCTGGGCCCCGATCAATATGGCGTCCTCGCGCTCATCATCACGCTCGGACAAGCATCTGAACGGCTGCTCAGTTTTCAGTCCTGGCAACCGCTGATCCGCTATGGCGCGACGCTCGACTCGGACAGCGAACGCGACGATCTGCGATCGCTGTTCAAATTCGGTCTGCTGCTAGACGGTCTCGGCAGCGCCGCTGCCTGGGTGGTCGCCAGCGTCTGCGCGATCGGCGCCCATTATGTCCTGCGGATTCCCTGGTCTTCGACCGGAATGGCGCTGATTTACGTCTTCTCACTTCTATTCAACCTCAACGGTACGGCGACCGCGATCTTCCGATTGTCCGGCCGTTTCCGGATCGTTGCTCATCTCCAGGTCCTCAACGCGGCGCTTCGCCTGGGCGCTAGCGGCCTCGTCTTCATGATGGGAGGGGGGCTGATCGGCTTTGTGCTGGTCTGGACGGCCACCCAGATTTCGGGATCCCTGCTCAACATCGGCTTCGGGCTCCGGCTGCTCTCGAGCCGGGACATCCATCGGGTGCTCTCCGCGAACATCACCGAAATGACCAAGCGCTTCCCCGATCTCTGGCGCTTCACTTGGGGTGCGAACGTCTCGCTGACCATCTGGGCCAGCGCGCAACAGCTCGATACGCTGATCGTCGGCTGGCTCGCGGACCCGGCCTCGGCCGGCATGTTCCATATCGCCAAGCGCGTCAGCCGCGTCGTCCTGCAGGTCGGCAGCCAGGTCGAGGCCGTGGTCTATCCGGATCTCAGCCGCCTCTGGGCAGCCGCCAAGCGCGCAGCCTTCATTCGCCTCATCCTGCAGACGGAGCTCATCCTGGCCGCGTTCGGAGCGCTCAGCTTCATGACCATGTTCTTTCTCGGCGGCTGGGCAATACGGATCACGGCCGGGCCGCGCTTTGCCGGGGCGGCACCTTTGCTGACCGTCCAGCTTTTCGCGGTCGCGCTGACGATCAGCGGAGCGGCCAGCCGCGCGGCCCTGCTCGCGATGGGGCGGCAGCCGGCGATCCTGCGAACCGTGCTGGCCGCCGCGCTCACCTTCTACTGCCTGGTCGCGCCGCTGATCTATCTGAGCGGCGCGATGGGCGCCAACTTCGCCCATGTGCTGTTCGGGATCGTGTGGCTCAGCGGGCTGACGCTCTCGCTTCGGAAAGGCCTCCGCGAGCATCCGGCAGACCATCGAGACGCGCTGATCGAGACGGGATCTGCAGGGTGACGATCATGAGATGGGGCGCCTCTGATCCCAGAGACGCCCCGTTCCCCCTTTAGTTCTGATCTCGATCCGGCTCAGGAGAGGTGCAGCGCCTCCGCCGTCCGGCCCGCCGCGCGGCGGAACTTCCTCCGCTGCCGCGCCAGCCAGGCCCACCGCCCCGGCAGCGGATCCGGATCATAATAGGCCATCGAGCGTGCGATGTGGTGGATCGCGTCGCCGTAATGGCGATTGGCATGCGCCTCGTAATCGACCCGGTTCAGCACCGCCCCGGTGACGGGCCGCCCGAAGATGCCCATCGCCGCGGCGGCAGCCTCGGCGCTGGTCTTGCCCCACCGCAGCACGAGAAGCGTCGCGTCCCCATAGTCCGCAAGCGTCTTGGCATCGCGAACGGGAAGGATCGGCGGCGCGTTTAGGATCATCAGCTCGAACCGCTCGCGCAACTGCCCGAGCAGTTCCGGCAGGCGCGGTGAGGCGATCAATGCCCCCGGATCGGCGGCGATCTCGCCGACGCCGATTACCGCGAAGTGGCCTTCATCCGCCGTTTCGACAAGATCATCGACCGCCGCGCGTTGCGCGAGATAGGCGACCACGCCCGCCTCCCGTGCAGCCGGCAACCCTTCGGTATCGGCCAGCCCGGCCCGGCGCAGATCGAAGTCCACGACGACAGCGCGGCGGCCGATCACGGCGGCGGCTGCAGCCAGGCTGGTCGCAATTGTGTTCTTGCCTTCGTCCTCGAGCGGCGACGTCACGACGATGACGCGCGATCCGCCCGGTGGAATCCGAGACTCGACCTCGATCAGCAGGTTGCGCATCGCCTCCGCGAAGCGCGAGCGCGGGCGCCCGGCGACGACCGAGTGGACGGGCCCATCCTCCTTATCCATCTCCGGGATCATCGCGAGTGTGGGAATGCCGAGCAGCCGCTCGATCTGCTCGGCGGTGCGCAGCTTGGTGTCCATCGCCTCGATCACGAACGCCAGCAGCGTGCCCAGCGCCAGCGACGCCACGAAGGTCACGCCGAGCACTCGCTTGGGCAGCGGGAAACTCGGCGAGTCCGGCACCGGCGCGCGCGAAACCCGGGTGATGTCCGGAGAGAAGTCCGGCTGCGTCCCGAGCTTGGTGTTGAGCTGGTTTAGCAGCAGTGTGTAAACCGTGTTGACCGCATCGGCGTTGCGCTCGAGCGTACGCAGCGGCACGGCCGCCTCCCCCTGGCTGAGCGAGCGGGTGCGGAGCCCCGCGATCTGTGAGCCGATCACCGAAGTGCGCGCCTGGCTGGCCGCGGCCTGCGCCTGAAGGTCTGCGCTCAGTCGCGTGGTTTCCTGATCGATGCGGGCGTGGAGCGCGGCCAATTCGGCCGTTGCCTTGGCGACGTCCGGATATCCCGGCCCGTAGAAGCTGTTCAGTTCCGCCATTCGCCGGACGAGCGTCGCCTCCTGCGTCCGCAGATCAACGAGCAGCGGAGACGTGGCCGAGATTGCCCCGTCGGCAAGCTGTTGGGGCGATGCCTTCAGGGTCTCCGACGCGGTATCCGCCTGCGCCGCCGCCAGCAGGCCTGCGAGTTGCATCGTCTGGATATTGCCGTTGTCCTCGGGACGCGAGGTCAGCAAACCATGCTCTTGGCGGAAGGATGCCGCGGCCGTGTCCGCCTTCTGCAGGAAGCCGCGCGCCGCTGATGCGCTGGTCTGGAGCGAGTTGATCTGCTGCATCCGGGTGCGATTGGCCGCGTCATACTGGTTGCGGATGTAAATATCCACGATGCGATTGGCGATCCGGGCGGCCTTCATCGGCTCGTTCGACGTGGCGGTGATGCTGATCACGTTTGAGCGGCCGTTACGGACGATACTCAGATGATTCACCAGATTGTCGGTCACGGCCTCCTCGCGGGCCCGCTCATTGACCCTCGTCCTCTCGCTGGGAGTGAGCGCCGTCGTAACGCTTGGCTGAAGATAGGCAAACAACTGCCCGACCAGGTTCGGTCCATTTGCAGACGGAGCGAATTCGGGGTCGTTGATCAGCTTCAGCGAGTCCGCCGTCTGGCGGGCCAGCGAACGGGATTGCAGCAGTTCAACCCGGCTCTGGATCGCGGTTTCGTCGCTCGCGGCGGGTGCCAGCAGCATCGGCGCGCCGGCGGGCGTGATCGCTGCGGGGTTCAGCGACGGAACCAGAACCGTGGTCGTGCTGCTATAGACAGGCGTCGTCCGCGCCAGGAAAAACAGCGTCAGCAGCGTTCCCGCGGCGACGACAAGCAGGATCAGCCATCGCCTGCGCCGGAGGATCCGAAGCGAGTCCGCTATCCCCAGGAAGCCGGCCTTGGTGCCCGGCTGCTGGTGGCTGGCTCGCAACGCCTCTCCTTCCAAAGTTAGGCCCGAAATGCCGACGACGCTGGTATTGGACATACCGCCCCCATGATCAATTGATGCGACACCGTTGATGCGACGCCATGCCGCAGCCCCCACAAAATCACGCCATGTAGGCGCGACCTCCGTCGAACGTTTCGACGCCGGAACGCTTTGCGACATCGCTCTCGGCGGCTGAGATCGGCGCGGCCAGCACGGGCGTCATTTCTGTCAGCCCCCGGCTCATTCCCCAGATCGCAGCCTGAGTTCTGTTCATCACGCCGAGTTTGCGAAGGATCGATTTGACGTGAACCTTCACGGTCGCCTCGGTGACGGTGAGCCGCCGCGAGATCACCTTGTTCGGTTCACCCCGGATCAGCCCCCGCAGGATCTCGACCTCGCGATCCGAGAGATTGGCCTCGCCGGTCGAAACCTTGAGCTGGCCCATGCCTTGCTCGGATTTCAGCGTCGCCAGATCGAAAATCACCTGCGACGGGATCATCTTCTCGCCTAGCGCGACGAGCTTGAGCATCTCAGTCAGGCTCGCGCAGGATATGTGCTTGCCGACATAGCCGTCGATGCCGGCGTGGAATGCTTCCGCGACCATCTGGCTCTGGCAGTCCGCCGCCATCACGACGATCTTGCAGTCGGGCCAGCGGGCGTGGATGAACCGACAGGCTTCGAGCCCATCATCCTCCGTGGTCGAATCCACGATCACGAGAGGGATGTCGTCGGGCGCCCCGTAGAACGGATCCAGGTCAAGCTCCGCGGGATCTCGGTGGACACCGATGACCGAGAAAGCCTGCTCCGTCAGGATGCGACGGAGGCCTTCTCGCTCGATCTCGTTCTGGCTGACGATCGCGACGTTCAGTTGCGCGTGCAAATCCTGTCCCCCGATTGCACCGTAGGCGGCGCAGAGCATAGTCGCTTGCGAGAGGCATCGACCCGACCGTCACGCACCAGCCAAGGCAGGCACGTGAGCGATCCCATCCACCGATGCATCGTCCCCCACGGTATGATCCCGTTGAGCAGCCCAGCTAACAACAAGCCGATCGCCAGATATTTTGATGAGCGGTCGGGATTTTATTACTTGATGACGCGATATCGTACAGGCTGTGAGCAAGCGGGGTAGGCGCTCATCGGGATATCATCGGGACATACGAAAGGATTACAGGCGGCAAACCATGGCGACGGCCTCGCCATTCCTCTGGACCGTCATTCCGGTTAACCATGTTAATGTTTGCTCGATTGCGATTCGATGGTCTTCAGCCTGTAATCGGGGTCAAGTCCCCGATCTGGCCAGGCGCTCAGACGATCAGGGAGTCGAAGCTATCGATCCTCCGGTCCGCTGGTTCGGAGCCGGCGGACGCTGCAACATGAAGGCGACCGGATCGGCTGATCTGGACGCTGTGCCAACCCAGCCGCTTCGGAGCGTGAAAATCCTTGGCGGGGTTGTCCGCTACGTAGACAAATGCACCAGCTGGCAGGCCGAAAAAGGCCTGGACATGCTCGAACGCGCGGCACGATGGCTTCCAATTCTCGCGACCCCATCGATCGGTGCAGACCGCGATCTCGATGCCGGAGGCGTGCAGACCCAGTGCGCGGATCTTGCGTTTCTGCGCATCCAGATAGCCATCGGTGATGAGCGCCAGCCCAGTTCGAGGCGGTGGGCAGGCGAGATAGCGCGCCGCGTCCTCGGCCAGTTGGATGCGGGGCCGATGCTGCCGGTAGACCTGGATCATCCGCGCAATGAGCGCGGGGGTTGGTTCGATCCCCGCCCCTGCCAGCGCATCATCGAAAAGATGCCCCCGCGCGCCGGCACCGAAGTGCTCCAGCATCCCCACGCCCATCCCCGCGATCCCCAACTGATCCGTCGCCCAGTCGCCGACGGCGCGCAGGCCGCTCTCGACATAGTCACGTTCGAGATAGAGCGTGTCGTCGAGATCGAAGACGACGACCGCGTCGATCACCCGCCCCTGAAACATGCCGCTCAAAGGAAGACCGCGTCGTCGAAGCGCAGCATGACGACGCCCGATGTCCAGTCGTCATGGACGCTACGGGGCAGGTGCAGCGTCTGCTCGATCAGCCATGTCGCGAAGGTCGCGCCGGCATGGTGCGCGAGCGGATAGCCGCCCCCGAAACGGGCATTGATCTCGAACACGGACGCCGCGCCATCCTCCGACATGATGGCCTGGAAGCACATCGCCCCGAACGCTCCCGAGAGTGCCCCGGCCAGATCACGCGCGAAGCCGCAGAGCGCGGCGTCGCCCACCGTCACCCCCTTCTCGACCTCTCCGGCACGGATCTGCAGGCGCTCATGCGGCACGGCGCAGCCCAGCTTGCCCCGATCGTCGAAGAACAAGTTGACGGTGAACTCGCGCCCCCGAAGCATTTCCTGGACGACGTAAGCCTCGCCCAGGCAGAGCCGTTCCACGTCGCACCGATTATGGACGACGTGGATCCCCTTGCTGGAGCTGCCATGCCGTGGCTTGGCGAGGAGCGGCCACGGCCAAGGCGCATCATCCTCCAGCAATTCGTTCGCGCTTGCGGTCCGCGGCGACGGGATACCGGCCGCCGTCAGAAAGCGAGCGGTGAGCAACTTGTCGCGCGCCATCTCGACGACCGCCGGGCTGCTGATCGACACAATAGTGCCGATCGCGGCGAAGCGCTCACGCGCCTCGCTGTACGCCAGCAGTTCCGTGTCGATGGTCGGTATGACGAGGGCGATCGCATGGCGATCGCAATAGCCGAGCATCGCCTCGATGAAGTCCGGGGAGGTTGCGGGCGGCACCGCGAAGGCATAGTCCGCCTCCATGCAAGCGGAGCTCCACTCGGGCTGGAGATCGCAGGCGAACATCTCCAGATCGACACCGAGCGCCGCCGCGGAGGAGCGGAAGGCACGCAGCAGGCCGACGCGGCGCCCGGCGGAGCTGAGAAGCATGCGAAGATGCCGCCCCCCACCCGGTCGCGCGTCCATCCGCGACGGCGCGCGCGCACCGATGAAGCGATCGACGGGGATGACGTTCATGGCCTCACCCCACCTCCCTGATCAGCATATAGGCTTCGGCCGCGTGGCGCGTAACGGTCGAGCCACGCACGACTGCGAGCGCGCGCAAGGTCTCGAGCGAGCGTTCGTCGGGCGGCGGCCGGCATTGCGAGCGGAAGCAGGCGAAGGCGCGTAGCTTTGTCTCGAGATGATCCGTGATGTCGATGAACACATTGGGCTGGAACGCCGGCGACAGGGTTGGCGCCGACCAGTTGGTCTCTGACACCGTCTCATAGGCGAGGATCCGCCGCGGATAGCCGTTCCCGCGCGGGCGCGCCGCCACCAGTGCCGCCTCGAACACCAGCCCGTGGTCGAAATGGAGGTCACCGACAAAGGGCACGAACAAGGTGTCGGGGTTCGCTTCCGCGACCACGTCGGCGATCGCCCCGTTGAGATCGGCGCGCGCCATCCTGTCGAGCTCGGCGGCGGGCAGATCGAGAAAATGGGTCCGCGCGACGCCAAGCACGGCATGCGCCTCTAGCGCCTCCTCCTTCACTTCATCGGCCTGCGCGTCGGAGAAGCGCGGCGGCCTGCCCCGCGTCACCACCGCCACTTCGACGACACCGCCCGAGGAGGCGATACGCGCCATGGCGCCGCCGCAGCCCAGCACCTCGTCGTCCGGGTGCGGCGCCAGCACGAGCGCGCGACGGATGCGGGAGACGAGCGTCATCGCGCACTCCCGATCGCAGAGCCGAGCTTGGCATGGAGCGGCGGCGGATCAGGACGATCCCATCGCCAGCCGATGACCCGAAGGCCGCCACTATCCCCGCACCGAACCGTGAAGCCCGTATCGGCCCTATGCACCACCTGACCGGGCAGCGCCGCCCGATGCTCGGGCAGGTGAACCGGTTCGGCGGCCGCGATGACGATCCGCGCCTCGCCGAGCGTGGTGAACGCGCCCGGATAGGGATCGCCGCAAGCCCGCACCAGCCGCCAGGCGTCGGCCGCGCTCCCTCGCCAGTCGATCTCGCCATCCTCGGGCCGACGACGCGCGGCCCACGTCGCGTGTCGCATATCCTGTTCGCGCGGGACCGCAGTGCCCGCCGCCATCTCGGCGAGCAAGGGCGGCATCATCGCGCCCAGCGCCTCCATATGAAGGTTGTAGAGCCCCATGGCGGTCTCGTCCGGCGCGACATGGAAGAAGCGCTGCGCCAGGATCGGCCCGCTGTCCGTCCCCTCGTCGATCAGGAACAGTGTGCTCGCGGTGATTGGCTCCTCCATCAGGATTGTCCAGGGGATGACGCCTCGTCCCCGCAACCGGGGCAAGGCTGCGGGATGATAGCCGACCACGCGGTTCGCCACCAACGCCCTCAGCGCCTCGCCGCACAACTGGGACCATCCGATCACGAACAAATATTCCGGCTTCAGCGCGCCTATCGCGTCCAGCGCCTCGGCGGCGTTGGTGTTGGCGATCCGCAGCAGGGGACAGCCGGCTACCTCTGCATCCGGTGCGAGGTCGACGAAATCCGAATGCCGGCCCGCCTGCGCATGCGGCAGCGTCACCACTCCGGCGAGATCCCAGCCCGGCGCCGCTGCGAGGCATCCGAGCGCGATCCGCGTGCTTTCAACTGCGCCGATGAGGATTGCGCGCATGCGCCCTCCCGATTGCGACTGCATCGCGCCGTTCCCCCACCAGGCTCACGAGCAGCGTCCGCGCAACGATCCGGAGATCGAGTCCGAGCGAACGATGGGTGATGTACCAGTTGTCGAGCGCCATCTTGTCCGCGTCGCTGAGCAAGGTGTTGCCGTTGACTTGTGCCCAGCCGGTCAGCCCCGGCCGGATCCGCCCTCGCGACCATCCAGCCGCTCCGGCGTCCGCAATCGTTGCCGGCAGAAGCGGACGGGGGCCGATCAGGCTCATGTCGCCGATCAGCACGTTCCAGAGCTGGGGCAATTCATCGAGCCGCGTCGCCCGCAAGGCACGCCCCACCAGCGTTATGCGCTGACCATCGGGCAACAACCGCCCGTCGCCGTCACAAGCGCCATTCATCGTCCGGAATTTCACGACGGAGAAGCGACGCGCGCGCCAGCCGCTGCGCACCTGCCAGAAGAGGACGGGGCGCCCGTCCACACCCAGGATCAGCACCGCGATCGCCGTCATCGGCAGGGCCAGCACCGACAGCCCTGCCCCGGCGACCAGAATATCGATGAGGCGACGCCCGCTCATGGCGTCGCACCGGCAAGGCGCGTCGCCACCGACCTCGGCTGATGCTCGTTCCCCGGTTCACGCAGGTGCATCGTCGACAGCAGGATATCGGTGACGTGCTCGACCGAAAAATGGGCCTCGGCGATCTCCCGTCCCCGCGCACCCATCTCCGGCACCAGGCTCGGATTATCGACGAATCGTAGCATCGCCGCCTCGAGCGCGCCCGCGTCGCGCGGCGCGACCAGATAGCCGTTCACACCTTCGGAGATCGGTTCCCGACAACCGGGCATGTCCGTCGTGACCACCGCGCGGCCGGTCGCCATCGCCTCCAGGATCGTCCGGGGCAGCCCTTCGCGATACCAGCTCGGCAGCACGAACACGCTCGCCGCGGCCAGATAGGGTCGCACATCGCGGGCCTCACCGAGATAGTCTACCACGCCCTCCCGCTTCCAGACCTGAAGCTGCTCCTCGCCTATCCCTGCTGGTCCCGGATCGAGCGGGCCGAGCAGCTCGAAGTGAACGTCGGGGTGCCGGGCACGGATCCAACGTGCCGCCTCGACGAATTCGAACAAACCCTTGCTGCGCAGCAATCGCGCGATCATCAGAAAACGCAGCGGACCAGGCGGGATCGGCGCCGACCGATAATAAGAGAGGTCGACACCCGACCCCGGCACCTGCACCACCCGGGCCGTCGGCTCGATCATCCGATGGCGGAGCATCTCCGACCGATCATCGGCGTTGAAGACGAAGATCGCCTCCGCCCGCGCGAGAGCGCTGCGGTAGAGCCGCGCCACAAGCAGCCGCAGCCAGCGCGAACCGTCCTCGCCGAAGACATGGCCGAGCCCGCTGACCATGGCGAAGAACCGCGCACGCTGCGCGATCCGGCAGGCGATGCCCGAATAGACAATCGGCTTCTGCGTATAGGCGAGCACCAGATCGGGCTGCTCGCGATCGAGCAGGCCGATGATCCACCACAGTGTCCAAAGGTCGGCTATCGGGTTCAGCCCGACGCGCTGCATCGGCATGATGCGATAGGAAACACCCATTGCCGCGAGCTGTGCTGTGACATCGCGGTCGTCGTCGGGCGCGCAGGCCAGCACGTCGTGGCCGCACGCCACCATGTCGGCGATCAGCTGCCTGCGGAAATTCACAAGGGAGAAGGCAAGGCTCGCCACGATCACGATCTTCATAGTGCCTCACCGCTCGCGCCGGTCGCATGCGTTGCGTCGGCTTTTCTGTGAAACAGCCTCATCGGATTCCACCGGCATCGGTGACGGAAATCGTGCCCATAGCCCCCGCCCAAGGCGACGAAGAACACCTAAGCGAATTCCCGCGGGGAGGGTTCTGGCAATTCCGGCCATCATCCCTTCGCCACCCAAAAGTAGAGGCGCCGACGCAAGCGCACACCCCTTTTGAACCATCTGATCCCGCCCATACGAGCAGAGGCAACCTTAACGGCATAGTTACACGTCCGAGCGGCACTGCTCCGGATGCGCCCGTTCCAGCATCGCCCCCGACCTCTATCCTTTTCGAGAGGACCTCAGGGGCATCCACGAGGATCAGGCTCGGCCGAAGGCCATTCAACCTCTTCGCCGAACGGGGGATCAGCTTGTCATGAAGGCAACATTTTTCCCGACCATCGGGTACTGCGCGTGGCGCAGGATTTCGTATCTGCTTTACGACACCGTCGCGATCTGCCTTTCTCTCATCATCGCCGTGGCGCTGCGCATGAACGGCGCTATCCCGGCGGCGATGTTCGATGGTTTGGTCGCGAGCCTTCCCATCTTCATCGCCAGCGGCCTGGTCGTCTTTCACCTGTTCGGCGTCTATGAGCGCGTCTGGCGGCTCGCCTCGCTGGGCGATCTCAGCTCGCTGCTGGAAGCGGCCGCCGCGTCACTGCTGATCACGATCGCCGTTCTTGTGGCGACCTCGCAGGCGCATTGGCTGCCGACCTCGGTTCCGATCATTCAGTGGTTTGTGCTGGTCGCAATCCTGGCGGGAGGCCGCATCGGGCGCCGCGTCCTTGGTGACCGCATGCGCCAGATCCGCCGATCGGGGCTCAGCATGGGCCAGTCGCCGCCGGTTAAGCGCAAGGAGCGCAAGCGCGCGCTGGTGGTGGGCCCGTTGGAGCATGTCGAGGTCGTACTGCGGCAGCTTGAGGCGACTCCCGACGCGGGCTATGTCGCGGTCGGCATCCTCGACACGGGCGACCGGGACGTGACGATGCGGCTGCGGCGCGTACCGATCCTCGGCGGGCTCGACGCGATGGCGCATGTCGTAGGCAAGCTTGCCGCGCAAAACGAGCGCCCGAGCTGCCTGATCCTCGCCGAGGGTGCGGGAACGCCGGGCGCGAGCAAGCTTCGCCTGGTCACCGCCGCGGAGACGCTGGGGCTTTCGGTGCTGCGGGCGCCGCCGCCCACCGCGATCGGCGAACACCTCGATCTCGAAGCCGTCGATCTTGCGGATCTTCTGGGCCGCCCCCAGGCCAAGCTAGACGACAGCGTCGTCCTGCGCGCGCTCAAGGGGCAGCGCGTGATGGTGACCGGCGCCGGCGGGACGATCGGGAGCGAGCTCGTCCGCCAGATCGCCGCGATCGGCCCGGCGGAGCTGATCCTGCTCGAATGCGGCGAGTTCAACCTCTATTCGATTGAGCTCGAGCTGCGCGAGAATTTCCCCCACGTGCCCTGCACGCCGCTGCTGTGCTCGATCCGCCAGCGCCGCAACGTGATGGCCGCGTTCGAGCGCCATCGGCCCGACTTCGTTTTCCACGCGGCCGCGCTCAAGCATGTCCCGCTGGTGGAAACCAACATCTGCGCGGGCGCGCTCACCAACGTGCTCGGCACCCGCAACGTCGCCGATGCCGCGCAGAAATATGGCGTGCAGGCGATGATCCAGGTCTCCACCGACAAGGCGGTGAACCCCGTCGGGATCATGGGCGCGAGCAAGCGGCTGGGCGAGCTTTACTGCCAGGCGCTCGACCTCGACGGCGTCGGCCGTCCGGGTGCGCCGCGCTTCATGACGGTGCGCTTCGGCAATGTGCTGGGATCGAGCGGATCGCTGATCCCGCTGTTCCAGCGTCAGCTCAAGCGCCGTGCGCCACTCACCGTCACGCACCCCGACATCACGCGCTATTTCATGACCGTGCACGAGGCGGTGCAGCTCGTGCTCCACAGCATGGCGCGCGCGATGGAGTGCGATGTCCAGCGCGGGCGGATCATCGTGCTCGATATGGGCGAGCCGGTGAAGATCATCGACATCGCCCGGCGCATGATCCGCCTTTCGGGGCTGGAGCCGGATCGCGACGTGCCGATCAAGATCGTCGGCCTGCGCCCCGGCGAGAAGCTGTACGAGGAACTGTTCGACGAACGCGAGAAGCGCCTGCCCTCGACGCTGCCCGGCGTGTTCGAGGCGGAGCCCGTGCCCGTGCCGGTGACGGTGCTGCGCGAGGCATTCGATGCCTTGTCAGAAGCGATCATGGCGCATGACGAGGACCAGGTCCGGACGCTGATGTTCCGCCTGATCGAGCAGGAGCCTCCGCAGACCACCGAGATCGTGCCGCAGCGGGCGGCCCGGGGACGAACCGGCCTCAACTGGTCGCCGGACCCACTCATTCCGCAATCGCTCTAGAGGATCGTGGCCAACATGTTTGAGGCGATCGACAGCGTCAGGGCCGGCATCGCCGCGCCCAAGCCGGCGGCGACGCCTCTCATCGCCTCGCGCTGGCCGGTCTATAGCGAGGAGGAGATCGCCGCCGTCACCGAGGTGCTGCACTCCGGCCGCGTCAACGCCCTCCATCATGGCGAGCGCTGTGCAGCGTTCGAGGCGGGCTTCGCGGAACTCTGCGGCCTCCCGCACGCGATCGCGATGGCGAACGGGACGCTCGCGCTCGAGGCGGCGCTGCGGGCGC
>FTIT01000041.1_pt3 | contig 20080 bp, 16 predicted proteins | sample 1658061 | NCBI WGS metagenome assembly FTIT01 (sample SAMEA3914795, study PRJEB12502) | metagenome | biome: forest; material: soil | place: Canada | collected 2011-07-05 | depth 0.3 m
GGCATCACCGGATGGCTGTCGAGGGAGTCTGGGACGGGGTGCTCGCGAAGCTGACCGCCGCTGCCGATGCGGTCGGGCTTGTCGACTGGTCGCTCTCGGGGTGGCTTGTCGACGACGATTGATCAACTCGTCGATGGGAACGGGCCTCCTCTGGTCACGCTTGTCACGCCCGGCCAGGCGGTGGATTCCACAATGTTCCCGCCGCTGATGGAACACCTCCGCATCGCTCGACCGGTCGGTCGTCCGCGCACCCGCCCCGACGCGGTTCGCGGCGACAAGGCGTACTCGTCCCGGGCAATCCGGGGTCATCTGCGCGGCCGAGGCATCACCGCGGTGATCCCCGAACCCGACGACCAGAATGGACACCGCCGGCGTCGCCGATCACGCGGCGGCAGACCCCTAGCCTCGAGCACAGGAAAAGTGGCCTTATCGATCGAAGATAAGACCACTTTTCCTGTGCTCGACCGTCGCGGAGTGGGTTCGGGCCCAACTGCCGCACACGCCAAAGGCCCGGCTGGGGATTCCCAGCCGGGCCTTTGGCGTGACTTGCAATTCTTCGACTAGCCGGCGTTGCCACCGAGGAAGTCGCCGGCGTAGGACAGGCCCAGGCCGTACGCGCCACCGTGAGCCTTGACGATGTCCGTCACGGCCACATAGGTCTCTCCTCGTGCCCAGTCGCGCTGGAGCTCAAGCAGGACCTGAAGCCAGGTGACAGGAACGGCACCGGCATTGACCATGCGGAGGAGGGCGTGCTCGTGTGCCTCGGCGGTCACTCCGCCCGATGCATCAGCGACCACGAAGATCTCGTAGCCCTGGGCAAGGGCTGACAGGACGGGCAGTACAAGGCATACCTCGGTCCAGAGACCAGAGATCACGATCTTGCGGCGTCCGGTGGCCTTGATTGCGTTGACGAGGTTCTCGTCCTCCCACGCGTTCATGGTGGTCCGGTCGATGATGTCTGCATCGGGGAACACTTCGCGGAGCGACGGGAGCAGGTTCCCGGAGAAGCTCTGGGCGGCGACAGTCGTGAGGACGGTGGGGACGTTGAAAGCCTTCGCCGTCTTGGCGAGGGCCACCGTGCCGTTGACGATCGACTGGCGGTCGCCGCTGCCGACGCCGAAGAACATCTGCGGCTGGTGGTCGACAAAGAGGAAGACGCTGTTCTCGGGGGTGATGAGATCCTCGCTGGGGGCGGCCTTCACATTGTCAAGATTGAACTCGGTCATTCTCTTTTTCCTTTGTTGCAGTTCGCACACATGTGCTTGGTTCGCACGGAAAAGATCCATGCGTTTGCATTGATTTGCATGTGAAAGAGTGCCATCCCTGGAGACCCAAAACAAGCCGTGGGCGATAGCGAAAGCATCCTGCGCCGATCGGCGAAAGAGATTGAAGACCCGGACTACCGGTGAAACAGTGCGGTGCGCCTCAGCGATTCCCCGTCAGGATGAGGTGAGCGACCATCGCCGTCCAGCCGGTCTGGTGCGAAGCCCCGAGGCCCTGACCGGTGTCGCCGTCGAAGTACTCGTAGAAGAACACGTTGTCCTTCCATCGTGGATCGGCCGACAGTAACGGGTAGCGGGCATCCGAGGGTCGTACTCCGTCAGGGCCGGGAAGGAAGAGCGAGATCAGCCTGCGCGAGAGGTCGTCAGCCGCTTGTCCGAGAGTCAGCGATGTGCCCGAGCCGAGCGGATCCTCGATTCGAACCCCCGTCTCGCCGTGTGACTCGTAGTGTCGGAGCGATGCGATGAGGAGTGAGTTGAGGGGGAACCATACCGGCCCCCGCCAGTTCGAGTTGCCCCCGAACAGCCCGGAGGTCGATTCGGCCGGCTCATAGTTCACGGATGCCTCGACACCCGCGACCGTCACAGTGAACGGATGCTCGCGATGGTACGCCGAGACACCCCTGATCCCGTGATCGCTGAGCAGCCCGGCCGGGTTGAACACCTGTTTCAGGATCCTCGTCAGGCGCTCCGGTGAGACGAGTGCGAGCAGGTAGACCTGCTTGCCGTCGATTTCGCGACGGTGGAAGGCGGGCCCCAGTTCCGGATGCTTCTCAAGGTACTGCGAGAGGATGCGGCGAAACTCGGGGATGGTCCTCACTCCGGGATCGTCGTAGGCAAGGGACGCGACCACCGGCACGAGCCCGACGAGCGAGCGGACCTTCATCGGGACGTCACGTCCGTCCGCGAGATGGAGGATGTCGTAGTAGTAGGCGTCCTCGTCGTCCCACATCCCCGACTTGTTGGCGGAACCGGCGATCCGCAGGAACTGCTCGCCGAATTTCACGGCCACGTCTTCGTAGACGCCGTCCTCGCGGGCGAGACGCAGCGCGATCTCGAGGAGGTCGATCGCATAGCTGGCCATCCAGCCCGTGGAATCGGCCTGCTCGAGTGTGCCGACCTCCGGTGGAAGCGTCGAACGATTGAGCGGCGCGATGTTGTCGAGGCCCATGAACCCGCCCTCGAAGAGGTTGTCCTCGTCCTTGTCTTTGTTGTTCGTCCACCAGGTGTAGTTCATCAGCAACTTGTGGAGGACGCGGGCGAGGAAATCGACGTCGGTCGCGCCGTCGATGAGGAAGACCTGGATCGCCGCCCAGGCGTGGGTGGGCGGATTGACATCGGAGAAGTTCCATTCATACGCCGGCAACTGGCCATTCGGGTGCATGTACCACTCGCGAAGCATCAGCACGAGTTGCGCCTTGGCGAATGCCGGATCGATGTGTGCCATCGTCACGCAGTGGAAGGCGAGGTCCCACGCGGCGAACCAGGGGTACTCCCAGGCGTCCGGCATGAGGATGACGTCGTCGGCGTCGAGGTGGCGCCACTGTCCGTTGCGCACCCGGGCGCGACCCGCGGGAGGCGGAGGGCTCGCGGGATCCCCGTTGAGCCACTTGTTCACGTTGAAGTGGAAGTACTGCTTCGACCAGAGCAGTCCGGCGAACGCCTGTCGCATGACGCGTGCTTCATCCGGATCGGCCGGCGCGCCCGTCAGCCCCGCGTAGAACGCGTCGGCCTCACGCTTGCGCAACGCGCAGACGCTGTCGAAGCCGGCCCCGGCATCCTGCGCGCCGATCACCCTGGGATGTCCGGCAGCGTCGGGCGCGCCGGTCAGCCGGATGCGGATGAGTCGGCTTTCGCCTGCCCCGACCGTGACCTCGTAGTGAAGGGCGGCTTTCGTTCCGACCTGTGCCGGGTCGACGGTCGATTCGCCGTTGACGACGTGATCGTTGATTCCGTCCTTGGGGTATTCCGGTGAATCGTCGACATCGAACAGCCGTTTGGTGTTGGTCTCGTTCTCGCAGAACAGTGGCGTCGGGCTTCCCTCGCCGTACAGGGCAAGCGAGCCGGTGGCGTCGAGGCCGACGATGCGTTCACCGTCGAAGTGCAGGCTCGGCTTCTCGACGTCGTCGTAGCCCCACGACCACGTGTTGCGGTACCAGAGGGTGGGCAGCACGTGCAGGGTTGCCACGTCGGGACCGGCGTTCTCGATCGTGATGCGCATCAGGAGGTCGTGGGGACCTTCCTTGGCGTAGTCGACGGTGACGACCCAGTAGCGGCTGTCGTCGAAGATCCCCGTGTCGACGAGCTCGTACTCCGGGTCGAGCTTTCCCCGGGCCGCGTTCGTCTCGAGCAGGTCTTCGTACGGATATGCCGCCTGCGGGTAGTGATAGCGCCAGGTGTTCCAGGAATGGGTCGGGGTTCCGTCGAGGTACCACCAGTACTCCTTGACGTCCTCGCCGTGGTTGCCCTGGGGGCCGGCGAGCCCGAACATGCGCTCCTTCAGAATCGGGTCCTGCCCGTTCCACAGCGAAAGGCCGAGACACCAGGTCTGGGTCACGTCGGAGAACGCGGCCATCCCGTCTTCGTTCCAGCGGTAGGCGCGACTTCGGGCGTGGTCGTGAGGGAAGAAGCTCCAGGCGTCACCGTCTTCGCTGTAATCTTCCCTGACCGTTCCCCAGGCGCGTTCGGCGACGTATGGTCCCCAGTCTCGCCAGCCGACGGTGCCGTTGTCGGCTTGCGTGATGCGTTCCTGTTCGGCCCCGCCGGTGACATGCGCCATGATCTCATCTTGGTCGATTCGACCGGTGTCCAATAGGGCGCACTCGGCCGCTCGGCGCTATCAGGCCCCGTGGAACTCGGCTCCGGCGAGGTCCACCTCGCCGTGTTCCGCCAGCCAGCGCAGCGCTTCCGCCGCTGCACGAAGGGTCGTGTACGAGGGCGTGTAGCCGAGTGAGCGCCGAGCCTTGTCGATGCTCATGGAGGGGCTCCGCGAGATGTGCTCGCGGGTCGCCGCCGCGTGACGGGGATCCGTCGCTGACGCGAACTCCTCGAACGGCACGAATCGGATGTTCGCCGTGCGGCCGAACCACCCGGCGACCGATTCCGCGAAGCCGCGAAGGGTGATCGCCCTCTCGGAGACCACGTGGAATCCCTCGCCGACCGCCGCTGCCCGGTTCTCGAGGGCCAGCTGGAAGCTCTGGGCCACGTCGTCCGCGTGCACATGGTGAACGGTTTCGAGTCCGAAGTTCGGCAGCAGCAGTTCTTCACCGACGGCGAGCCGATGCCAGACATCCGGATCGAGATTCCCGGCAGGGTTGATCATGTGCCAGCCCGGCCCTGTGATGTGTCCGGGATGGAGCACCGTCGAGGGCAGACCACCGGGCCGGGCGCTCTCGGCGAGGAGCAGGTCCTCGATCTGCAGTTTCCCGATGCCGTAGGTGTCCGTCGGCTGTCGCGCCTCGCCCTCGCCGACGGGGACCTCCGCGGCGTGGCCGTGGGTCCAGATCGTCCCGCAGCTGATCAGGTGATCTACGCGCCCGCGCAGGGCCTCGACGAGCTGCGCGGCGGAATCGCGGGTGAAACACACCATGTCGATGACGACATCCGCTTCGAGGTCGGCGATTCGCCCGGCGAACGTGCCGTCCGCGTCGCCCTGTTCCCGGTCGAGCGAGATCCGTTCGACGTGATCCCAGGATGCATCCGCGCGATATGGATCGCTGATGCCCCGGCTCACGCCCACGACCTCGTGGCCCGCGCCGACGAGTCGCGGCACCAGGTAGCCGCCGACGTGCCCGGTCGCACCGATGATGACTACTCGCATGGCATCCACACTCTCATTGTCGACAGGCCTCGGTTGGCGCGGAAGTGGTAAGGGACGAGGGGAGCGTCGAACGGACCGTCGTCCTCAGTGACAGGGATGCTCCCAGAGTATGGCCAATCGCGGTCCACGAACCCGGTCCGCTGAAGCCGGACGACGACCCGGCCGTCGGCGACACTCGGCTCGCGGGTCGGGTCGATGCGCACATCGTTGACACTCACGCCTTCGGGAAGGTCGACCGACTCCAGTGCCTGGACGAGAGGGCCTCGCTCGATGGCTACGCTTCCGCGCGCGGAGTCCACCCGTGGGTCCGGCCAGGTGAAACGCGGGGTCAGGTCGAGCTGGAGTTCGATCGTATCGCCGACGGCGAACCGTCGGCGGATCGGGTACGTTCCCGGATGCGCGGGCAGGGGCGCGCCGTCGTTGATGCGCACTGCAGCACCGTTCGTGGCCCAGCCGGGCACGCGCAGCGTGACCTCCCACTCCGCATCGACGGTCTCGGTCACGGAGACCCGGATCGTGCCGTCGTCGGGGTACGACGTCTCGACGTGCACGGCGACCGGGCCTTCGTCGAGTTCTGCGCGGATGTCCGCTGTCGCGTACTGGTGGAGCTGGATTCCCTTCGCGTCGCTGGTGGCGAGGTAGCTGCCGAGCGAGGCGAACGTCCGTGAGACGTTGGTCGGGCAGCACGAGACCTCGAACCACGGAGCCCGCAGGCTCGAGGCAGCGCGGGGGCTCAGCTCGTTCTCCGCCGGAGCCGTGCCAGGCTCCCGCTGGTGAAGCGTGTTCGTGTAGAAGAAGGCGGTGCCTTCTGCGCTCGGCGATCCGGCGACCACGTTGAACAGGGTCCGCTCGATCAGGTCGGCGTAACGCGGGTCCCCGGTGGCGAGGAGCAGGCGGAAGTTCACCATGACTGAGCCGACGCCGGCGCAGCTCTCCGAGTATGACCGATCCGGCGACAGCTCGAAGTCCAGCCCGAACGACTCGCCCTCATGCCGCGACCCCATGCCGCCGGTGAGATAGGTGCGGCGCGAGACCGTGTTGGCGGTCTGTGCGATCAGAGCGCTGAGGAGGTCGTCGTCCTCCGTCTCGACCGCGAGGTCGATGCCGCCCGCTGCGAGGTAGAGAGCGCGCACGGCGTGACCACTCATGACCTGGGTCTCGCGCAGCGGAGTCTCGTCCTGGAAGTACGCTCGTCCGAACTCGATGTCCGCGAGGGTGTGGTGCCCGCGTCGCTCGACGAAGAGCTTCGCCTGCTCGAGGTATTTCTCCTCGCCGGTGTACCGGGAGAACTCGACGAGCGCTACCTCGATCTCGGGGTGACCGCAGACCCGCTCGATCCCGCCGACGCCGAACGTCTCGCAGACGTGGTCGGCCGCGCGACGCGCGACCTCGACCAGCAGGTCGTCGCCGAAGGTGCGTCCGCGAGCCACCGCTGCCTGCAGCAGGTGGCCGTAGCAGTACAGCTCGTGTCCCCACTCGAGGTTGCTGTAGCGCGGGGCCTGGCCGGGGCGGCCGAAGTTCGTGTTCAGGTATCCGTCCGGTTCCTGCACGGGCGCGATCCTCTCGACCAGCGTCACGAGGCGCGCATTCATCGCCTCGTCCCCGCTGCGGCCGACCTCCCAGGACATCGCCTCGATCAGCTTGTACACGTCGGAGTCCGCGAACTCGCGACCTTGGTGCGCCCCGGGCATCCGGCCTTCGCGCGCGGCGTCGAAGTTGGCCACCCAGCCGGCCCGTTCGACCCATGCCTCGCAGTGCTCGATCATGCGTGTGGCGTTGAGGTCCTGCCGGTCGGCCCAGAACCCGCCGGTGATTCGGACGTCCTGGATGCCGAGGGGGCTCAGGCTCCCATGCGAGGGTGCGACGGGTCGCCCCGCGTCGAGGCGCGTCAAGATGTCGGTCACGTATCTACTCCAATGTGTTTCTGTCGTCGTCACTTCACTGCGCCGAGGGTGAGACCCTCGCGCAGGAGGCGGTAGGTGGCTACGAAAAGGATCAGGATCGGGATGGAGGTGACCACCGCGAGAGCCATCAGGCCCGGCCAGTTGATCCCGAACGCCGAGACCTGCTGCGCCAGGAGGGCGCTCAGCGGATACTTTCCTGGGGTGAGCAGGAAATTGACCGCGTAGAGGAATTCACCCCAGGAGAGCAGGAAGACGAGTGTCGCGGCTGTGGCGACGCCGTTGCGCGCGACGGGGAGCACGATCGACCGGAACGTCCGCCAGGTGCTGGCTCCGTCGATCGCGGCCGACTCCTCGATCGCCTCCGGAACGGCCCGGAAGAAGGGGCGCAGGAGGAGGATGGCGAACGGGATGAGAAGTGCTGTGTCGGCGAGGATGACACTCGCCGTCGAGTCGAGGACTCCCCAGGTGCCGAAGATCTGGAACAGCGGGATCACGTTCGCAGTCTGGGGAACCATCTGAAGCACGATCAGCAGGCCCAGGCAGATGGTGGTGATGCGTCCATTCATCCTCGCGAGCGCGTATCCGGCCGGGATGGCGACGGCGAGGGTGAGCAGCGTGGTCCCACTCGCGATGAGGAGGGACTGGCCGAGCGCCTGGAAGAGGCCGCCCGAGGCGAACACCGCTGTGTAGGCGTCCAATGTCGGGGTGAAGAAGAATGTCGCCTTGTCGGAGAGCACGTCGCCGGGGTTCTTCAGCGAGGTGAGGACGATCCAGAGGATGGGCACGCCGTAGATGAGGAACAGCAGGCCACGTGCTGTGGTCGCGACGGGTGTGCGGCGCCTGTGGGTGCGAGTAGCCATCAGACCACCTCTTCTTTCCGCACGCTTCGTGCGTAGATGACGGCGAGGACGATCACGAACAGCACAGCGATGATCGCGGTCGACGAGCCCAGGCCGAAGTCGTAGCGCACGAAGGCCTGCAGGTAGCCGAGGAACGGGAGGGTGTTCGTGGCCTTGCCCGGACCGCCGTACGTCATCACGTAGATGAAGTCGAAACTCCGGAAGGCGTAGACCACGGTGAGGACCGTCAGCACCAGAGTGGTCGGCCGTACGGCAGGGACCATGATGTGCCGGATCTCCTGCCACGGATTCGCGCCGTCGAGCTGGGCGGCCTCGAACACCTCGTCGGGCACGCCCAGGATGGCCGCGCGGAAGACGAGCGCATTGAACGGGATGATCGCCCAGGAGTTGACCAGCGCGACCGAGATGAGCGCGAAATGCGGGTCGTAGAGGAACGGCACCGACGATGCCCCGGTGAGATGGAGGAGGCTGTTGAAGAGGCCGTTGTCGCCGAGCAGGAACTTCCACACGCTGCCGTTGACGACCGGCGGCAGGGCCCAGACGAAGACCATCAGGCCGAGCAGGACCGCCGAGCCTTTCGTGTTCTTCCGCAGGGCGATCGCCGCCGCGAGGCCGCCCACCAGACCGAGCAGGGTCACGATGACCACGAAGATCACCGTGTTCACGATTGCGGTCTGGGTATCCCCCTGCTCCCAGCCGGTCACGAAGTTCTGCAGGCCGACGAATGCCCAGTCGCTGTTGAGGGTCGCCGACGTCACGGCGCTGACGCTCATCCGCACCAGCTGGACGAGTGGGAAGGCGGAGAACACCGCGAGAACCGCGGCTGCCGGAAGGATGTAGAGGAGGCGCCCGAGCTCCGGACGCCTCCTCTTCCGAGTCCGCGCCGACGATGCGTAGCGTGATGCTACCCGTTGGGATTGTGGTGTGGCGGTCATCGTCGACGTTGTCTCTCTCGTGTCTCCGGGAGCTCTACTTGGCGAGCAGCTGGTTGAGCGACTGGATGTACGTGCTCGCGGCTGCGGAGGGCGAGCTTGCGCCGCTGACGACGGAGCTCCACGCCTGACCGCCGGCCAGCTGCTGGTTGGCGACGTTCTTCGCCGGGACGGCGTCGCTCGGGTAGTTCGCCCCCATTGAGGCGATCGAGTCTGCGAACGGCTTGATCAGCGGGTTTCCGGTCACGGCCGCATTCTTCGCCGTGTCAGCGCGCGATGGGATGGTGCCGGAGTCCTTGAGCGCGATCAGTTCGCCCGCGCTGGAGTAGTACGTGGACGCCAGGTACTTCCATGCGAGGTCCTTGTTCTTGCTGAAAGCGCCGATCCCTTCGCCCTCGCCTCCCAGGTAGACCTTGCCGTTGGAGCCGAGGGGGAGCGGCGCGACACCGAAGTTGAACTTCGCCGTGGACTTGGCCGTCGCGAGCTGCCAGTTGCCGTTCTCAGCGAAGGCGACCCCGCCGGCTGCGAACTTCTGGAAGGGAACCGTCTGGTCCCACGTCGTGGCTTCTTTGGAGAGGTAGCCCTTGTTCGTCCAGTCGGCGATGGTCCCGAGGCCGTTGGCGAGGCTCTTGTGGTCCGGCTTGGTGTAGTCGAAGCCGGATGCCGTCAGCCACGGATAGGCCTGCCATTCGCCCTGCGAGTTGGGAAGGGCCGACAGGGTGATGCCGGACTGTCCCGCAGCCTTGACCTTGGCCAGGTCGGCGGTCAGCTCGTCGACGGTCGTCGGAGGCGTGATGCCGAGCTTGTCGAGGATGTCCTTGTTGTACCAGAGGCCGAGCAGGTTGACGTAGCCCTGCACGGAGTACGTCTTGCCGTTGACCTTGTGCACCACGGAGGACGGGAACTGGCCCTTGTCCGCGAACGCCGACCACTGGGCGTCGAGCGGCGCGAGAGTGCCGGCGAGTGCGAGGTTGCTCGTGTCGGCGCCGTTGAAGACGACGACGTCCGGGCCGGTCTTGGCTCCCGCTGAAGCGATGAGCTTCTGGTCGAGCTGGTCGTACGGGACGTAGACGTTCTGGACGGTGACGCCGGGGTTCTCCTTCTGGAACTGACCGGCGAGATCGGTCATGACCTTGACCTGGTTCGGGTCGCTGAAGTAGTGCCAGACCGTCAGTGTGCTGGAGCCGCCCGAGGCGGAGGAACTGCTGGTTCCTGAACAACCCGACAGGACGAGAGCCGCGGCCGCGGCGAGTGCCGCCGCGGCAAGGCCGAGACGGGACCGGGACTTTCGCCCACGAGGGGCTGGCAGCCCGTTTGCGCTGGAGCCGTGTGCGCTGGAGAACATCGTGAATCCTTCGTTGGATGTGATTTTCGGAATTCCCGAAATTTGCCGAAAGGCTTTTCGGGTTGTAGTTCGACAAGTTACACCGCTATCAACGTTCGGGTCAACACCTCTATGATGAATCAACGAAAACTGTTTCGAAATCGTGAAGGGGGAGTCGTGACCGAAACCCAGGAGGCCGGGCGGCTGCGAAATCCGACGCTCAAGGATGTTGCGGCGCTGGCGGGTGTCTCGATCGCAACAGCGTCCAAGGCGCTGAACGACCGTGTGGACGTCCACCCGACGACGCGGTCACGCGTGCTCGAGGCGGCCGAACGTGTCCAGTACCGGCCGAATCCACTTGCGCAGGGACTGCTCGGTGGCCAGACCGGAACGGTGGGCCTGCTCACGGACGATCTGGTGGGACGGTTCAGCATCCCGATACTCACGGGAGCCGAAGATGCTTTCGGCACCGGGCGCATGTCGGTGTTCCTCTGCGATGCGCGCGGTGACTCGATTCGGCTGCAATACCATCTGGAGGCGCTGCTCGACCGGCACGTCGACGGGCTGATCGTGCTGGGCAGCAACACGGACCCGAGACCGTCCCTGGGCCGCAACCTCCCCGTCCCCGTCGTCTACGTCTACGGTCCTTCCGACGACCCGCGCGACCTCTCCCTCGTTCCCGACAATGTCGGGGCGGGCATCCTCGCAGCCGAACACCTCCTGGCCACCGGCCGCCGCAAGATCGCCCATCTCTCCGGCGACCAGACCTTCGGGGCTGCACGCGACAGGTCCGCCGGGGTGACTGAGGCGCTCGCCGCGGCCGGACTCGACCTCGTCGGCGGTCGCACGGTCTACGGAAGCTGGTCGGAGTCCTGGGGGAGGACGGCGACGCTCGCGCTCCTCGAACAGCACCCCGACGTGGAGGGCATCATCTGCGGCAACGACCAGATCGCGCGCGGCGCCTTGGACATCGTGCGCGAGAAAGGCATGAGCGTCCCGAGAGATGTCGCGGTCATGGGATTCGACAACTGGGAGACCATCACCACCGAATCCCGCCCACCCCTCACGAGCGTCGACATGAACTTCGAGGAGCTGGGCCGCCAGGCCGCCCGCCGTCTTTTCTCGGCGATCGCCGGCGACCACCAGACCGGTCTGGAGATCCTCCCGACCCGCCTGGTCGTGCGGGCGTCGACCGCGCTTGAGGTCTGACCTCCCCTTCATCAGGGGTGGGCACGAATCAGGCGTGCGAACGAATCGGGGCCGACGCGGCCGCTGGAGGCGCGAGGAGCGTACCGCGGATGACGCTCCCATGGAAGGTGCGGATGGCCACCGTGAGCCAGGCGGCCACAAGGCAGGCGAACGCCGCAACCGCCAGCGCCTGCAGCACCGTGGACCCCGTGTGGAGTGCCAGCCCGGACAGACCGGTGACGCAGGTACCTACGGGGAACGTGAACGACCACCAGGTCAGCGAGAACGGGAGCGACTCGCGAGCGGTGCGGAGGGTGATCGCAGCCGCCAGCACCGCCCACATCAGGGCGAATCCGAGCACGGGCACCCCGTAGATCAGGCCGAACAACTGCAACGCGGAGGCCCACGGCGCCGGCACGACCAGGTGGGCGTTGCCTCCGAGCAGGTTCGTCGCGGTGATCGACTGACCGAGCGGCCCGAGCACGATCCAGAGGGTGGGCACTGCGGCGGCCGCGCCGACCTTGTGGCGAGCGAGACGGCCCCAGATGAGCGTGATCACGATCACCGACGCGACCAGGCTCAGGCCGAACATCGCATAGCAGGCGAGGAACATGGTCAGGCGCAGCTGCCCCGCTGGCACGTAGGGGAGGAGCAACGCGCCGGTCGCCGCGGATACCATCGGCGGCACGATCGGCATCAGCCATCCGCCGAACGCCGAATCGTCTGACACGACGAGCCTGGTGAAGGTCAGGTAGGGCACGGCCACGGCGCTCACCAGCCCGAGGAGCGTTCCCGCACCCCAGAGCACAGCGTCGACCGTGACCGCAGCGGGCAGCCCGATGATGTCCTTGCCGAGGAGCAGCGTTCCGGCTCCGACGGTGAGCATCGCCATCGGCGGGGCGCCGTAGAAGTGTGCCATCACCGGATTCGAGTGGTGCGAGCGTGCGGTCTGGGGGTACCGGATCCAGTGCGCCGCCGTGGCGGCCACGAGCCCGACGAGGAGGAGCGCGGCGAGCATCCAGATCAGAGTTGCGGGCATCCGGAGCGCCGGCGCGAAAAGGGGCAGCGTGGCTGCAGCGTTCGCGACGATACCGGTTCCCATCACCGAGGCGAACCAGTTCGGCGAGATATTCGAAACGGCCTGCCTCGGCTCTGCGAGTTCCTGCAGGAAGGGCGGCCGCGCCGGGCGTGGGCCGGCAGCGACCAGGTTGTGTGCGTGCATGCTTCGAGGATCGCAAGCGCCCAGGCCCGCAGCAATTGGGCTAGCCTTGTGGCCCTACAACCGTTGCTTGTGCCTGGAGGTGCCGATGCAGGCTGACATCGATCTGGAGAGCCTCCGTCTGCTCGTTCGTGTGGCCGCAGCTGGCGCGCTCTCCTCGGTCGCACGTGAGACGGGCGTGTCGCAGCAGGCCGTGTCTTCCCGGATGGCGGCTCTCGAGTCCCGCCTCGGCGTCAGGCTCCTGAACCGAACCCCCCGCGGGACCCGGCTCACGGATGAAGGCGCGCTCGTGGCGGAGTGGGCGGCACCCCTGCTTGCAGAGGCGGAACGGTTCGCATCGGTCACGCGAGCGCTCCGGGCGACGTCGGAGACGCACATCCGGATCGCCGCGAGCATGACCATCGCCGAACATCTCGCACCCAGCTGGCTCATCGCCCTGCGGGCGGCGCAGCCGTCCATCAGGATCGAACTGGTGGCGGCGAACAGCGTCAGCGTCGCTCAGATGGTTCGGGACGGTTCGGCCGACATCGGATTCATCGAGACGCCGGAGACCCCCGACGATCTCGAGCATGAGACCTTCGCCACCGACGAACTCGTCATCGTGGTGGGCGTATCGCACCCGTGGGCCCGCCGCAGGTCGGGTGTCACGGTCGCCGAGCTGGCAACGACATCCCTGATCGCGCGCGAGCGGGGTTCCGGCACCAGACTGGCTTTCGAACAGGCACTGGCGCACGCTGGACACACGCCCGCAGAGCCGGCCATCGAACTGTCGACGACCACAGCGATACGCTCGACCGCGGCCGCCGGTCAGGTGCCTGCCGTGCTCAGCATCCTGGCGGTCCGGGATCAGATCGCGGAGGGATCACTCGTGAAGGTCAGACTCCGCGACCTCCGCATCGTGCGACCTCTCGTGGCCGTCTGGCCCAGCGACACCCCTCCTCGTTCGCCGGCCGCCGAGGCGCTGATGGGCATTGTCAGGCGTGCGCTTCCGCAGTCCCCCGCATGATGGCTGCCGCGTTCGCGACGACCTGGGCACGGTAACGGCTGCGGGCCTCTTCGGGCGGGACGTCGCCGAAGATCATCCGGACCATCTGCGGCGCCGCGATGAACCAGTACGACATGGCGATGACACTGAAGAACACCGCTGCACCGTCACCACCGGACGCAAGGGAACCCTGGACAACGTCGACCCGCCGCCCGAAATAGGCGGCACGCTCGTCGAACCCGGGGACCTCCTGCGGGTTGTAGTGCATGCCCTCCTGCTCGAAGAGACGCACGATCTCGGGGTTGTCGCAGAGAAAGTCGAAGAGGCCCCCGGCATAGGCCGGGATCTCGCCCGATCGGATCGGGACGTGTTCTGCGAGTTGTCCGAGCTTCTCCTGGAGCAGGGCGGCGAAGAGATCGTCTTTCTTTCCGAAGTAGGTGTAGATCGACGCTTTGTTGACGCCGGCCCGATCGGCGATCTTGTCGACGCGGGCGCCCCCGATGCCGTGCTGGGCGAATTCGATCGCACTCGCCTCGAGCAGCAGTCGTGAACTCTCGGCCCGGTCGTAACGCTTCGCCATGTGTTTCTCCCTGCTTTCACCTGAGATCATATGATGTTACGATAAAAATAAATATTTAGTTAGTTTGAAAGGACACCATTGTGAATGCGACTCCACTTCCCGCGATCTCGCCGAGTGAAACGACGGTCCTTCGCCTGACGGCCGAACAGCTGTTGCAGAATGCCGTGCCGTCGACCACTGACCGCCGCGTCGCCGTGCTCGAGGCGGGAGGTCTCGGGGAGCCTCTCCGACTGCTCCTGGGTGACGCAGAGGCAGTCGACCAGATCGTCGTCGGTTACGAGGCCGCAGGCTCCAGGTTCGAGCGGTCCTGGGTCAAAGCGCGCCGCGCGGGCGCATCGAGCTACTACCGCCTTGTGGGCGACAGCTCGTCGGCCGGCTACATCTCCGCTTAGGCGCTCGACGACCCGGACGATCTCCGGCCGGCCGGCGGCCAGAAGCTCCCTGACCGGCCGGGGATCCCGGGCACGCCTCACTTCGCCCTTCTGTTCCCCGCCGGATCCAGCCGGTTGTCATCATTTCGGTCGCGCGATTTATTCCAAACGTAACAAGTTGGAAAAATACGGCCACTACTGTAACTAACGGTACGGTACGATCTGATGAATCTTCGCAGACGCCCCGAGCGCCGCAAGAGACAACCGACGACAGCGCATCCCCAGGGAGCAAAAAAGGAAAAGAAGTGAGGCACTCGATGAAACGAAGGATCGGAATTGCCGTCGCGCTCGCGACGACGGCCGCGTTGATTCTCAGCGCTTGCAGCACCAGCTCTGGCAGTACCGCGACGAGCGGCACGCCGACCAAGGGTGGAGACCTCGTCATCGCCCGGTCACAGGACATCATCGCGATGGACAAGACCAGCACATTCGACAACAACTCGCTGCGTGTGATGGAACAGATCATGGAGCCGCTGTTCATGGTGAGCGCGGACGGCACGTCGCTCAAGCCGTGGCTCGCCACCAAGTACACGATCTCGGCCGACCAGCTCACGTATACGATCGACCTGCGCCAGGGCGTCAAGTTCTCGAACGGCCAGCCACTGACGGCGGCCGACGTCAAGTTCTCGATCGACCAGAACACTGCCTCCGGCTCCGCAGGGTGGGGATTCATCAACGCCGCGATCGACACGGTCTCGGTCGTCGACGACTCCACCGTCAAGATCCAGCTGAAGCACCCGTGGGGACCGCTGATCGCAGACCTCTCGCTCTTCGCCAACGGAATCATCCCCAACAACTACGGAGGTAAGACGGCCGCCCAGTTCTACACCGCGCCGGTCGGAACCGGACCGTTCGTGTGGGACTCCTGGAAGAAGGGCCAGTCGGTCAAGCTGACGCGCAATCCGGACTACTGGCAGGCAGGCAAGCCATACCTGAACAGCGTCACATGGACCGTCGTGCCCGACGCGAACACTCGCAAGCTGCAGCTTCAGGGCGGCCAGATCAGCATCGATGACACGCCGGACTGGTCCAGCCTCGCGTCGTTGAAGAGCACCCCGGGCGTGAACGCGACGACCTTCCCGTCGACCCAGCTCGACTACATCGCCTTCAACCAGAAGAGGGCGCCGTTCAACGACCCGCACGTGCGTGCCGCGATCTCCTCGGCGATCGACCGTGACGCCCTGGTGAAGGCCGTGCTCTTCGGCAATGGGACTCCCGCGTACTCGCTGCTCTCACCGGGAACCCCGTTCTACGACAAGAACGCCGGCGGCGCGACCTACGACGTCGCGAAGGCCAAGTCCGAGCTCGCGCAGTCCACGAAGCCGAACGGTTTCACGACGAGTCTGCTCATCGCCTCCGGCGACCCCAACCAGGCGTCGATCGCGCAGATCATGCAGTCGGAGCTAAAGGCCATCGGAATCACGGTGAACATCAAGCAGCTCGACCCCACGGCGAACAAGCAGGCCCGCCTGGCAGGCGACTTCGACATGTCCTGGAACCTGTGGTCGATGGACATCCCGGACCCGGATGAGTGGACGTCGTGGGCGGTTGACCCCAATGGCGGCTCGCACTCCGCATTCACCAACTACAACAACCCGGCCGTGATCGCGCTCACCAAGCAGGCGGCAGCCGAGACCGACCCGGCCAAGCGAGCTGCTCTGTACTCGGAGCTGCAGAAGAAGACCAGCCAGGATGCATTCCTCGCCTACCTCTTCTACTCGCCCTACGTGTTCGCCTCGGCGACCAACGTCCAGGGGTTCCACGTGACGCCGCTCGGCAACTACCAGCTCGAGACCGTCTACCTCTCCAAGTAACACACTCTGCGGGGACGGCCGGATCATCGGCCGTCCCCGCAGGGCACTGCGCGACACTCGACGCCCACAGGAGGACCTATGCACGAGCACTCCGCCGAACTCGCCGCCCGGCTCACCGCCGGCGAGTCATCGACAGACCGGCAGGCGTGGGCCGCGGCCCGGCTCCGGGCGGCGCTCTCCGACCTCGAACGGCTCGGCCGCCCGCTGCACGCCGTTGTAACGGCGATCCCTGAGCCGCCCCGCGCGCTGGACGGCCCGCTGCTCGGCACTCCGGTCGCGGTCAAAGACATGATCGATGTCGCGGGCCATCCCCGCGGCAACGGCAACCCTGAAGACATGGCAGGAGCGCCGGCGGGCTCCGACGCCCTAGTCGTCCAGCGCCTGCGTGCCGCTGGAGCGGATGTCTTCGCCCTGGCCGCGCTCCTCGAATACGCGGCAGGAGCTCAGCATCCGGATCTGCCCGAAGCCCGCAACCCCGTCGTTCCCGAGCGAACCGCGGGCGGCTCGAGCGGCGGATCCGCAGCCCTCGTCGGCGCCGGCGTCTGCCCGGCCGCTCTCGGCACGGATACCGGAGGCTCCATCCGTCTGCCGGCCCACTACTGCGCCGTGGTGGGCTTGAAGCCGACCTATGGGACGATCCCGGTGGACGGCGTGCAACCCCTCTCGCCCACACTCGATCACGTCGGTGTCATCGGGGCGGATGTCGCCACGACCGCACGCGTCTTCGAGGCGATCACGGGCCGGCCGCCCGTCTCACCCCCGAAGACGCTGCGGATCGGAGTGCTCACTCGCCAGCTGGCAGATCCCCGGCTCGAGGCGGACGTGAAGGACATCGTCGTCGACGCCATCGATCGCCTGCGCGCGGTCGCCGTGGTCGAAGACCGGGACAGCAGTGCGCTCGACCTCCTCAACGGCGTCATCGGAGACATCATCCACTACGAGGCCTGGCAGGTCCACGGAGACGCGATGATGGCCCGCCCCGGGCACTTCGGGGCTCCCACCGCACGGCTGTTCGCCGCCGCCGCCGACGTCGACGAAGAGCGTTACCGGCAGGCTCTGGCTGAACGATCCGCCCTGCTCGCACCTGCGCTCGCAGTGCTCGACGGCCTCGACCTCGTGGTCGGCCCGGCCGCTCCGTACACGGCGCCCGTCGTCTCCCCTCCCGGCGACACCCCCGAGGGGGCGATCGAAGGCATATTCACCGCGCCGTACAACGTGACGGGGCAGCCGGCGATCGTCATTCCGTGCGGTGCGACCTCGGAGGGACTTCCGGTCGGGCTTCAGCTCGCTGCCGCGCCAGGCCAGGATTCGCTCCTGCTGGCGGCGGCCGCCGTGGTCGAAAAGGTGCTGGCGAGGGGCTGACGAGCGTGACGGCTCGTTTTCGCGCAACGTAACAAAACCGAAACAAAATAGCGTTATCGTAATGAACAGTACAGAATGAGAAGAGGAGGGTCAGCAATGTTGCACAGACTCAGATTCATTCCAGGGCGCATACTCCAGTCGATCCCCGTAGCCCTCGGCGTGACCCTTGTCGTCTTCTTCATGGCGCGCCTGCTGCCAGGCAATCCAGCGCTGGCGATCCTCGGACAGCGTGCAACGCCCGAAGCCGTCGCCGCACTCAGTAAACAACTGGGCCTGGACACGCCGCTCTGGCAGCAGTACTTCGTCTTTCTCGGGCGACTGTTCCAGGGCAACCTCGGCACGAGCCTCACCTACCAGCTGCCCGTGACCAGCCTGGTCGCGCAGGCCATCCCTGTCACGCTCTCCCTGCTCGCGATGGCGCTCGTGCTGTCGTTGATCATCAGCGTCCCGCTCGCAGCGCTCGGTGCGTTCCGGCCGGGCAGCGGCAGGGACCTCGGCGTACGCGGATTCACCCTCCTCGGTCAGGGCATGCCGCAATTCTGGCTCGGCATCATGCTGATCCTGCTCCTGGCAGTCACGTTCCACATCTTCCCGGTCGGCGGCTACGGCAACACGCCCCTCGAACACGTCTACTACCTCTTCCTCCCGGCGCTGACACTGGCGATCACGATGTGCCCGACGATCATCCGGAGCCTCCGGTCGTCGATCATCGGCGTCCTCGAGTCCGAGTACATCGGCACGGCGAAATCGAAGGGCGCTTTCGGGGCGAGCCTCTTCCGCGGCCACGTGATCCGGAATGCTGCGATTCCGACGGTGTCGATCATCGGTGTCAACCTCGGCTTCCTCGTCGGCGGCTCGCTCGTCATCGAAAAAGTGTTCGCGCTGCCGGGACTGGGCTCGCTGATGATCAACGCGATCTTCGCCCGTGACTTCCCGACCATCCAGGCCGTCACGCTCTTCGTCGCCTTCTTCGTCGTCATCGTCGGAATCCTGACCGATGTCGTCTACACCGCTCTCGATCCGCGTGTCGACCTCAGCGCCAGGGAGGCGTCATGACGACCCCGACAGCGACGCTCGTCGCATTCAAAGCGCGCCGCCGCGCCATCCGCTCACGATCGATCAAGCCCTGGTACCAGAACGGCACCCTGATGGCGGGAATCGTCATCGTCGGCCTGCTCGTGCTCGTCGCCGTGTTCGCGCCGGTGATCGCACCGTACGACCCCATCGCCCAGCACCTGACGGATGCGCTCGCGCCGCCGAGCCCGGCGCACTGGCTCGGCACCGACAAATTCGGGCGGGATGTTCTCTCGCGCCTGATCTGGGGAGCACAGGTCGATCTGCGGGTCGGATTCCTGGCCGTGCTCATCCCGTTCGTCATCGGGTCGGTGCTCGGCGCCGTCGCGGGCTACTTCGGCGGCTGGTTCGACACGGTCGTCATGCGCATCGTCGACGTCTTCTTCGCGTTCCCCTTCTACGTGATGGTGATCGTGCTGGTCTTCGTCTTCGGATCGGGCGAGATGAGCATCTACATCGCTATCGCCGCCGTCTCGTGGGTGTCGTACGCGCGAATCGTCCGTGGCGAAGTCCTCATCGCCAAGCAACAGGACTACGTGACGGCAGCGCGACTCGGCGGGATGTCGCACACGCGCATCCTCACCAGGCACATCGGCCCGAACGTGCTCTCGCAGGCGATCATCTACGGGATGAGCGACATCGTCATGGACATCATGGCGATCGTCACGCTCGGCTACCTCGGACTCGGCATCAACCCGCCGACGGCCGAGTGGGGAAGCATGATCAACGACGGCCAGGAGTTCATCACCACCCAGTGGCAGCAGGCCACGATCCCAGGTCTCATCGTCGTCGTCACGAGCCTCGGGCTGTCGTGGCTCGGCGACGGGCTCTCCGACCTGCTCAGCCCCGAACGGAGGAAGTGACATGACCGCTCCACTGCTCGACGTGAAGTCTCTCACCATCGGAGTGCGCCGCAAGAACCGGGCGGACACGGTCATCGTCGACGGCCTGTCGTTCGCAATCCAGCGCGGCGAGCGCTTCGGGATCGTCGGCGAGTCGGGATCGGGTAAGTCGCTCACTCTGCGCGCGATCGCCGACCTCCTGCCGAAAGGCGTCGAAGTCCTCTCCGGCAGCATCCTGTACGACGGCGCCGAACTCGTGGGAATGCCCATCGCCCAGCGGCGGCGACTCATGGGCCCGCAGATCGCGATGATCTTCCAGGAGCCGATGACGGCGCTCAACCCCGTCGTCCGGGTCGTCGACCAGATCGCCGAAGGCCCCCGCCGCTACCTCGGACTGTCGAAGGCGGATGCTCAGAAACTCGCGATCGAGATGATGGCGAAGACCGGCATCCCCGACCCGGCGCG
>FTIT01000867.1_pt2 | contig 18953 bp, 23 predicted proteins | sample 1658061 | NCBI WGS metagenome assembly FTIT01 (sample SAMEA3914795, study PRJEB12502) | metagenome | biome: forest; material: soil | place: Canada | collected 2011-07-05 | depth 0.3 m
TTCGGCGACGGCAAGATCAATATCTATGATCCCACGAGCGGCGCGATGGTCGGTACGCTCAGTGACTCCACCGGGACGCCACTCGTGATCCCGGGCCTGTGGGGCATGGCCTTCGGCAATGGTGCCTTCGGCCAGCCGACGACGACCCTATTCTACGCGGCGGGCCCGAGTGCCACGCAGGGTGTCTATGGTCGCATTGATCTGGGCAGCGGATCGCCGGCTGCGCCGGCTCCCGCACCCACGCCAACCGGCCCTGGATACTGACCCCTTGCTGCGTTCCGGCTCCCTTCGAAAAGGCTGCGTGTCCGCGATCTTGCTGACGATCTGTCTACAGACGCCGTCGGGAGCGGGAGCGCAGGTGTTCGAAGTGCGAGACGGAGCGCTTCACCAGGTCGGCGTCGCCAATTCCCCCCAGACGCCGATCCGTCCGCCGTCGCCAGCTCCCCTGGCGGCGGCGGCGGCCCTGGCCGCAACGCGGCACAATGTAGCACCCGCACTCGTCGACGCGGTCGTTCGGCGGGAATCCGGATATCATATGAATGCCAGATCTCGTGCTGGTGCATTCGGTCTCATGCAACTCATGCCGAATACCGCCCGGCAACTCGGCGTCGATCCGCGCAACCCGCTCTCCAACCTCGACGGCGGCTCAGCCTATCTGCGCGATCAGCTCAATCGCTTCGGCGGCCGCATAGATCTGGCACTCGCGGCTTACAATGCCGGGCCAGAAGCCGTTCGCCGATACGGCGGCGTGCCTCCCTATCGTGAAACCCAGGCCTATGTCGCCGCCAGCCTTGATCGGCTGGCCGACATCAGCCTCGCCCTGCCCAAACCAGATCTCGGGAGCTTGCCATGACATCGCCTCACTCCAACGCTTGGGTAGCCGCGCCGTCCAGCGCTCTCATCTCATCGGCCGCTAACGCCGCGACGCCCGCCGGTGCCAGCCCGATCCTCGGCGCCGTCACCTGGATGCAGAATACACTGCTGGGCGAAGTCGCCAGCAGTGTAGCGGTCATTGCCGTCGCCGTTGTGGGCTTCATGATGCTGAGCGGTCGCTTAAACTGGCGTTACGGAGCCACCGTGATCGTTGGTTGCTTTGTGCTGTTCGGCGCTGCGACGATCGTCGGCGGCATTCGTGCGGCGGCAGGCTGACGATCATGGTCGATCTCGTTCGCGTCACCGTGTTTCGCGCTCTCACCCAGCCGCAGATGTTCGCAGGTGTGACCTACAGCTTCTTCGTGATCAACGGCGTCATCACCACCGAGGCCTTCCTGATGATCCGGTCGTTCTGGGTGTTTGGCGTGGCGCTCGGCGTGCACGCGATCGGATATCTCGCCTGCCTGCGCGAACCGCGCATCTTCGATCTGTGGTTGGCGAGAGTGAGCCGCTGTCCGCGCAATCGCGACTGGCGACGTCATCGCTGCAACAGCTACCATCCGTGAGGCGTCATGAAAAAGCCGCGTGAGGAGAAGGCTGGCGCTCGCCTGCCCTATGCCAGGCTTGAGGACGAGCGAACCGTCGTTCTGCGCGACGGCAGCCTCATGCAGTGCCTCCATCTGGAAGGATTTGCGTTCGAGACCGCGGAAACGCTGGATCTCAATCATCGCCAGCAGATGCGGGACGCCGCGCTCAAGGCGGTGGCCGGATCCCGGTTCGTCCTCCACCACCACATCCTGCGTCGCCGTGTAGAAGTGGGCCTGACATCCGATTTCACAGACCCGATCTGCGCGGAGATAGACCGGCAATGGCGCGCGAGGCTCGGCTCGCGCCGGCTGTTCGTGAACAACCTGTTCGTGAGCATCGTTCGACGCCCCGCAAAGGGCAAGGCCGGGCTGGCCGACCGGATCAACAAGATCTTCTCGCGTGGGCTGGGCAAGACAGAGCGGGATGCGGTGATCGCGCGCGAAATCCGCGAACTCGATGCGGCGCGGGAGGCCTTGCAAGCCGGACTCTCCGCCTATTCTCCGACCTTGCTCGCCGGCTACGATACACCGGCCGGTCGCTGCTCCGAACCACTCGAACTGCTGTCAGCGCTCTACAACGGCGAGCTCAAGCCCGTGCTCGCCCCGCAGAGCGACGTCGGGCACCATATCCCCTATAAGCGAACCAGCTTCGGCACGGAGGCGATCGAGCAGAAGGGCGCGGGCGCCGACAAGAGCTTTGCCGCCATCCTGTCCCTCAAGGAATATCCGCCCCACGCGCAGCCGGGCATGATCGACGCTCTCTTGCGCCTGCCCTTTGAAATGGCCTTGTCGGAGAGCTTCGCCTTCGTCGACCGACAGATCGGCGTCGAGCGCGTCGACCTGGCACTACGCCGATTCCGCGCGGCCGACGACGACGCGCAGAGTCTGCGGCGCGGGCTGGTGGAAGCCAAGGACGACCTCTCCTCCGGCCGGTCGGCCATCGGCGAGCATAGCTTCTCGTTGCTCGTCCGCGCGCCTTCGGTCTCCGATCTCGATCGCGCAGCAGCGGAGTGCGCGTCGGCTCTCGCCGACATCGGCGCGGTGCCTGTTCGCGAGACGCTGAATCTGGAACCTGCCTATTGGGCGCAGTTCCCTGGCAACGAACATTATGCAGCGCGGCGCTCCCTGATATCGACCGCCGCCTTCGCGAGCTTCGCCAGTCTTCACGGCTTCCCGATCGGCAACGCCGATACCAATCACTGGGGACAGGCTGTCACCATCTTCGAGACAACGTCGGCGACCCCTTACTTCTTCAATTTCCATCGCGGCGATCTCGGCAACTTCACGGTGATCGGCCCATCCGGATCCGGCAAGACGGTGGTGCTCAACTTTTTGGCGGCTCAAGCCGCCCGCTTCGCCCCGCGCACCGTCTTCTTCGACAAGGATCGAGGCGCGGAGATCTTCCTGCGCGCGATCGGCGGCCATTATGCCACCCTGCGGCCGGACGAACCGACCGGCTTCAATCCCCTTCAGAACGAGGGCACGGCGGATGATCGCGCCTTCCTGCGCGCGCTGATCGCAAAACTCGTGAGCAGGCCGGGTGAACGCCCTACGCCGGAAGAAGAAGTCACCATCGCGGCGGCGGTCGTCGCCAATTACGAGCAGGACCGGGGATACCGGCGGCTGCGCTACTTCGTCGAACTGCTCGCCGGCGACAAGCGTCCACAACAGGGCGACCTTGCTTCGCGTCTCATGCCGTGGATCGGCAAGGGCGAACATGCATGGCTGTTCGACAACCCCGTGGATCGCCTCGACGCCTCCACCCGCACGCTCGGCTTCGACATGACGGCGCTGCTGGAGGACCCGGTACTGCGCACACCGGCCATGATGTATCTCTTCCACCGGGTCGACCAGAGGCTCGACGGAGAGCCCACGATCATCCTCATCGACGAAGGCTGGAAGGCGCTCGACGACGAAGTGTTTGCCGCGCGCATCCGCGACTGGATGAAGACGCTGCGTAAGCGCAACGCGATCCTCGGCTTCGGGACGCAGTCCGCCCGCGATGCCCTCGACAGCCGGATATCGTCCGCGATTATCGAGCAGGCGGCTACGCAAATATTCATGCCCAATCCGCGCGCGCAGAAGGAGGATTACTGCACCGGTTTCGGCCTGACGGAGCATGAGCTGGAGCTGGTGCGTGCGCTTCCCCCGCAAGCGCACGGTTTCCTGGTCAAGCATGGCAACCATAGCGTCGTCGCGCGGCTGGATCTGGGGCAGATGCCGGAAATGCTCGTGGCACTTTCCGGTCGCGAGAGCTCGGTCCGCAAGCTCGATGACCTTCGTGCCCGGCTGGGTGATCGGCCCTCAGCCTGGTGGCCACATCTCACCGGCCTCGCCTGGCCTGGTGCGGCGGACGAAGGCGAACCCTCGCCCAGGCTGCGGATTGCCAACCAGTGAGCAGCCCGTCCGCCCTCTTCTGCCCACCGGTGACGGGTGAACAATCGCTCGGCGTCGGGCACGCGCTGGCGTCGGTCGATTGCCACGTGGGCGTGCTCGTGAGCGGCAGCTACGGGCGTCTCTTCGGTGCGAGCGGCGTCTTCGGAACGGTTCTGACGGCGTTGCTCACCCTCTATGTCGGCTTCATCGCGATCGGGCTGATGACGGGACGAACCCGGCTGACGCTCTCCGGCATGGTGCCCAAGGTGCTGGGCATCGGACTGGTGCTGACCTTCGCAACGTCGTGGCCTGCCTATCACGCCGTCATATACGGATTGCTCGTCGGTGGTCCGGAACAGATCGCGGCCGCGCTCGCCGGAACCAGCGGCAGTTCGCTTGGCTTCGCCGCCCATGTCGATAGCCTGCTCGAGCGCTTTGCCGACATCGCCCGTACGATCGGCGATGCGGCGCCCGGCGCCTCCAAGGCGCTGGGCCCGCTGGCCGGACCACAAATGGCGGCGGCGCTGGTCTGGCTGAGCGGGATGTTGATCCTCCTCGCATCGGCCGGCGCACTGGTGTTGACGCGGATCGTTCTTGCGCTGTTGCTGGCGATCGGGCCGCTGTTCATCGTGCTGGGCCTCTTCCGCCAGACGCGCGGACTACTCGAAGGCTGGTTGCGCACAACGCTGCTGTTCGCGCTCGCCCCCATGATGACCGTGCTCGCCGGCTCCGCCGCGCTCGCGCTGCTCGCACCCATCGTCGATGCCATCGCCGGCGATCCGGCCGGCGCAGTCGAGAATCTTCAACCGATCCTCGAACTGTTCCTCGGTTCGGTCGTCTATGTCGGGCTTGTCGCCATGCTGATGTGGACGTCCGCGAGCCTCGTGCGCGGCTGGCATTTCGGCCGCGGCGACACCGACGCGTCCCCTGCCCAGCGCGCTGCCAGTTTGTCGGAGTTGGTCCTGCCGTCGGGATCGAGCGGCCCGGTTTCCGCAGCAGCGGCGGCGTCGCAGTTGGATCCCAGGGTCGGCAATATGATGATGTCCTTGTCGCGGGACGGCGGCGGTGACGCGGCGTCGCCTTCGATCCGCATCGAGCAGGCTTCAGCACCCCGCGTCGAAATCGCCGGGGCATCTGTCGCCCAGCCGTCAAACCAACGCCGCACCGAGGGTCTCGGCCAGGGCCTCCGCCCGGCCGCCGCCCATCGTTCCCGCATGGCCGGAGCCATTCGATGAAAACCCTTCCCGTGCTGCTTGCCGGCTCTCTTCTCTCGACCACCGCGTTCGCGGCGAGCGATCCGCGTATTCGCGCAATCCGCTACGATCCCCATATCGTCACCACTCTGCACGGCTGCGCCGGCTACCAGTCCACCATCGCCTTCGCGCCCGGCGAGCAGATCGAGAACGTCGCCCTGGGCGATGCGTCGGTATGGCAGGCCGTGCCGAACAAGCGGTCGGACCTGCTGTTCCTGAAACCACTGCTCCATGCCGGCCATACCAACATGGCGGTGGTCACCGACAGAAGGCGCTACGCCTTCGATCTCATCGCGGGCGGGGGCGCTACCTGCCGCGCCGGTCGTGTGACCTATGATCTGCAGTTCAGCTATCCACCAGATCCGGCGCCCCTCCTGGCGTCGGTGGGGGCGGCGGCGGCGGTTCCAATCCCTCCGCCGCCTCCTTCTTCTCCAGATCCCGACATTCCGGCTCCAGCGCAGCGGAACACCGCATACAGCTTCACCGGAACGACGGCGAACGTGCCCATGCGCGTCTTCGACGACGGACACTCGACATGGATGCGCTGGGCCGACAACAGCGCCACACCCGCGGTCTACAGCCTCGGCCCGGACCGTAGCGAGACGCTCCTCAACTATACAGTGAAGGGCGACTATCTCGTCGTCGACGGCGTATCCCCGGCCTTTGTTCTGCGCCGCGGCCCTGCCGTGGCCGTGCTCTACAACGATGCCTATCAGTTGCCCCGATTGGATGCGGACGCTCCGCGACCACGGAACGCAGCCCAGAGCAAAGAGCGACATCCGCGGCACGTGGCAGCGCTCGATGCGCCCGTCGCACCATCGTCCGATCCGAAGGTAATACCATGATCGCCCATAGCCATACCCGGGCTCCGCGGTTCGAAGCCGCGCCCGACGAACTCGTCGAAAGCAGCATCCGCTCCGCTCCGGAAGTAGGTCGCCCCGCAAGCGCGGCCGAGGGGCTCGGGCTTGCCCTGGGCCTGATCGGCGCGGCGGCGATCGGCGGCTTCACCCTGTTCAGCCTGGCCCACCACAAGGCGGATGTGGCGCCCACCAAGCCCCCCGTCGCTGCCACGGAAACCTTCGCGCGGCCTCCCGTGGCTTCCCCGCCGCCGATGGCCGCCATCGCGCCTGCTCCGGCGGCGACCGTCGCGCCCCCGGCCCATGCCCAATCCGCCGGGTCGGTGCCTCTTCTTGTCGTCGACAGTGGGAGCCCACTCCGACCGGCAACCGCCTCGCTCCATGGCCAGGTTACGCCGCCGGTTGGGGGAGCCGCCGCAAAGTCGGAGACCTACTTCTCAAGCGACGAACAGTTCGCCGCGCGCGCTGGCGACGAGGCCGTGCCTACCAGCCATGTCCAGCACCTGTCGCATCCGAACCGGGTTGTGGCACAAGGAACAGTCATTCCCGCTGTGCTCGAGACCGCGCTCAACTCGGACCTGCCGGGCTATGCCCGCGCACTCGTCAGCCGTGACGTACGATCATTCGACGGAAGCCAGGTGCTGGTACCGCGCGGCTCTCGTCTGATCGGCCAGTATAAGAGCGCGCTCCAGGCTGGCCAAAGCAGGGCTCTGATCGTCTGGAACCGCCTGCTGCGCCCGGACGGCGTGTCGGTCCAACTTGGCTCGCCGGCCACCGACGATGTTGGAGAGACCGGTCTCGCCGGCAAGGTCAATTCACACTTCATGCAGCGCTTCGGGTCGGCCATTCTGCTGTCTGTCGTCGAAGGTCTGGCATCGGCGGTCGGAGGATCGGGCAGCAACACTGTGGTGTTGGGCTCGGTCGGAGGAGGAACCGGCGCCGCGGGCGTCGCGCTCCAGAACCAGATCAAGATTTCGCCGACAGTGCGTGTCATGCAGGGTACGCCGATCCAGGTGTTCGCTGCGCGCGATCTCGACTTCTCGGAAGACGAGCAATGAGCGTGCCAGACACCGTCTCGCTCGAGGAGCATGCAGGCGTCGGCGTCTATCTGCGCTTGTACCTCCGGCCGTTCGCGGCGCTGTTGGCACAGCCGGACGTCACCGAGTTGATGGTCAACCGGCCAGGCGAAATCTGGCTCGAGCGATCCGGACAACCCATGATGCAGCGGCTGGACGCTCCGGAGGTGGACGATGCCCTGCTCGGGCGCCTGGCATCGCAGATTGCAAGAGCAGCGCATCAGGGCGTCAATCGCGAAAGCCCATTGTTGGCGGCGGTGCTGCCGGATGGTGAGCGCATCCAGATGGTAGGCCCCCCGGCTACGCGGTCGGGTTGGGCGCTGTCCATCCGCCGTCATCTGACCGTCGAGCGGCCACTCGACAGTTACGAGCGTCCGCTGCCATCGCTGCTTCAACCCGTCCCGGCCGCGGCAGAGTCGGCCGACCTGCGCACCAAACCCATCGCCTTCCTGCGGGACGCTGTTCACCATCGGCGCACAATCCTGATTTCAGGCGGAACATCGTCGGGCAAGACCACTTTCCTCAACGCTCTTCTCAAGACTGTTCCGACCCATGAGCGCATCATCACGGTCGAAGATACGCCCGAGATCGCCGTGTCGCAGGCGAACACGCTGGGGCTCGTGGCCGTGAAGGGCGATCTCGGCGAGGCAAAGGTCACCGTCGAGGACCTGCTCCAGGCTTCGCTTCGCCTGCGGCCTGATCGGATCATCGTCGGCGAAATCCGGGGTCGAGAGACCGCAACCTTTCTGCGGGCGATCAACACCGGGCATCCCGGCTCCTTCACGACCGTCCACGCCAACACGCCTGAAGGCGCGCTCGACCAGATAGCACTGATGGTGATGCAGTCAGGCCTCGCCCTTTCGCGCAACGAGACGGTCGCCTACGCGAAATCACTCATCGATATTGTCGTCCAGCTTGGCCGCGTCGGTGGCGAGCGGCGCGTGGTGGATGTTCGCGTCCATTAGCAAATCGCGCGCCGGACGAACCGCGTCCGCGTTCGGACGGTCGACGACGGCGGCAAAAAATCGATTTGTTCGAGAAACCTGGTCGCGTTGAACCGGTCAGCCCGGTGGAGCCTCTCAGAGGCATGTGCGAGGGAGCTTGTCGTGAGTAGGCTTAGCGTGAGTGATCGAAAAGGGCCAGCGACGCGGTCCGCAGCCCAGGACGACTGCCGGTTGGTCGCGCGCATTCGCGCGCGCGATATGGTCGCCTTCGAGGAGCTGTATCGAAACCTGCATCCGCGTCTGAGCCGTTTTGTCGCGAATATCGTCCACAGGCCGCAGCTCGTCGAAGAGATCTTCAGCGACACCATGATGGTCGTCTGGGAGAAGATCGACAGCTTCGCGGGCGAGAGCAAGCTTTCGACCTGGATCTTCGCGATCGCCTATCGCAAATCCATGAAGGCGCTGAGGCGGTTGGACGAGGCCGTTGAAGACCCGGATGCGGATAATCGCGCCAGCCATGAGCCGGGCCCGGACCATAATCTTGGACAGCAGCGGGTGCACGAGGCGCTGATCGCGGCGATCGGCGAGCTTTCGCCCGATCATCGCGCCGTAGTGGATCTCACCTACTTCCACGAACTGAGTTATCGAGAAATCGCCGAGATCATGGATTGTCCGGTGGACACAGTGAAAACCCGCATGTTCCACGCCCGGCGTTACCTCAAACGCAAACTGCCCGGCGAACGCGAAGACTGGTTGTAAGAGCCATGACGATAGGAAACATCATTCCGCTCCCGATTGACCGCCATCAGGAAGCCCTGGAGCTCCTGCCATGGTACGTAACGCGCGCGATCGAACCTGCTGATCGGGTCAAGGTCGAGGCGCATCTGAGCGACTGCCCCTCGTGCCGCGCAGAACTCGCGACCGAACGCCAGCTCAGTGCGGCCGTAGGGAACCTGCCGCTCGACGTCGGCCTTGGTTTCGCGGAATTTCGTCGTCGCCTCGAGATCACGTCTCCTCCGGCCGCGCCGCGTCGCCCGCATCGGCGGAGAGCGGCAATAGGTGCGTCCGATCGTTCGCGCTGGACCGGCTGGGTGGTCGCGGCGCAGGTCGCGACGGTCTTACTCTTCGCCGGCGTGGCATTTCCCGCGATGCAGAAGCCGGCGGAGTATCGGACACTGGGATCAGCGCCAAGCCACCCAGCCGGCAACATGGTGGTAATGTTCGGTCCGAGCACAAGCGAACGGACCATACGCCAGCTGATGACTAGCGTCGGGGCGAGCCTCGTCGAAGGACCGACATCCACGGGAGTCTACATACTCTCCGTAGCGTCGAACCGGCGCGCCGCGGCACTGGCTGAACTCCGTGCCCGATCGGACGTGATGCTGGCGCAGCCGATCGACCGGGACGGCCGCTCGTGACGCCGGCCCGTTTCGTGCCGGCCGTCCTGGTCTGCTGTCTGGCGGCGGTCCTTGGTCTTTTCGGTGTGGCCACTCCTGCCGTCGCAGGTCCTTCCGCGCCGCTCCCACCCGAGCGCCAGATTCTGGTCCTGCTCAAGCAGATCCCCGAGCATTTCCGGGCCAACGCCGAATATGCCGGCGGCTACGGCGATGTCATGTCCCGCAGCGCACGCGAGCGCACCAGCCGGCGCATCGCGCGTGCGCACGGCCTCGCGGTGATGGGAAACTGGCCCATGCCCCTGCTGGGGCTGGACTGCTTCATCCTCGGCGTACCGGAAGGCCGGTCACCGCAGGACGTGGCAGCCGAAGTGTCGCGGGATCCCGGCGTTGAATGGTCTCAACCGATGAACGTCTACCGAACGCGCGGTAGTACCATCTCCTACAACGACCCGCTGTACAGAGCCCAGCCTGCAGCCAGCCAGTGGAAGCTTTCGGCGTTGCACGAGCTTGCCACAGGACGTGGAATCACTGTGGCGGTAATCGACACCCGGATCGACCGCGCTCATCCCGACCTCGCCGGTCAGGTCGAGAGGAGCGAGGATTTTGCCACCGACCACCCATCAGGGCCGGAACAACATGGGACCGGCGTGGCCGGCATCATCGCAGCCAAGGGAGGAAACGGGCTGGGCATCGTCGGCATCGCGCCTAACGCGCGGATCATGGGCTTACGCGCCTGTTGGCAGCTGCCGGGGGCAGATGTTTCGGTGTGCAACAGTCTGAGCCTGGCGAAGGCCCTGCACTTCGCCATCGAACACAAGGCGCAGGTCATCAATCTGAGCCTGAGCGGCCCGCCCGACCCGCTGCTCGGCAAACTGATCGACGTGGCGGCAACGCGGGGGGAAACCATCGTCGCGGCTTTCGATCCCTCCGCCCCGGACGGGGGATTTCCTGCCTCTCATCCCGGCGTTATCGCGGTCGCTGACGAGGCAATGATGTCGCCGCCGCGCGGCGTTTTCGCCGCGCCGGGCCACGACATTCCCACAACCGAACCTGGAGGACGATGGGACCTTGTCGACGGCAGTTCCTATGCGGCAGCCCACGTCAGCGGTCTTGTCGCCCTGCTTCGCGAAAGGCATGGCGGGGCTGCGGGCCCTGTCCTGCTCGTTTCATCGCATGGCGAAGGCGGCCGTATCGACGCATTGGCCACCCTTGAGCGGGGGCAAAAAAATTGTGTCCTGTCATGCGCCCGTCAATTAGCAGCCAACGCGCTGCCCTGACTTGCGCTGCGCACATGGCTCATTGTCGCTCATCGGATTGGCGGTCGGGCTGATATGCCCGTCCCCCGCCGCCGCTCAATTCGCGGCCAGTGCGTCTGTGTCTTCCGACGACAGGTTCCGCGGCCGCTCGCTGAGCGACGGCCAACCGGTTGCGACGGCGAACATGTCCTACGACTGGAGTTCCGGTTTCTATGCCGGTGCGTCGGCTACTGGCATCGCGACCGCCCATTCGGGAACACAGTTCCTGGGATCACAGCAATTTGTCGGTTATGCCCGTTGGATCGGATCGGGCTATTCTCTCGATCTCGGAGTGACAAATTCAACCTACAGTCATTATTTCAGTGGCGGATACAACGCAGATTACACGGAACTGTACGCTGGATTGATCTCAACTCACATCTCGGCTCACATTCATTATTCTCCTAATTACTTCAGGCGTTCAGTTTCGGCGGTCTATGCCGATCTCGACGGTGTGATCGAGCCGGTTGCCACCGTCCGGCTCAACGCCCACGTCGGACTGCTTGATCAGACGAGCGGTCCGCTATCGCTCCCCCAGGATCGAACTCATTTCGATTGGCGTCTGGGCATCTCCAAGGCATTCGGACGGCTTGATCTACATGCCGCCTGGACCGGCGCCTCTCCGCAGCAGGACTATTATAGCGGAAGATTGCATGGTGGGACCGCGTTCGCCGGGGGGGCAATTATCAGCTTCTAGACCACATGTTCGCCTGAGGCTGGGCAAAGCCCGTCTCATCAGATCCACTGTCAAGGTGGCACCGGGCTGGTCCGGCGCGATCCCCCGCATGGAGGCGAACGATGAGCCAGTCGGTGAAGTATGTGGGCCTGGACGTCCACAAGGATACGATAGCGGTTGCGGTCGCGGAGGACGTGGGAAAAGCCGACCTTCGGGAGCGCGGGGCTAGGTCGGCAAACGTCCCATTCCGCTTGTCCTCACCGGTGCGTTAACTCTAGGTGATCGTCATCCTGGAAGTCGCTATGAGGCGACTATCCGCAGAAAGGCGCGGTTCGTCTGGAACCCGGGCCGGCCGGCGGCACACCCAAGGATCGTCCGGCGTGCGGGAAGGGTTTGCCTGCCGTCATGATAAAAAAAGGAAATGCATGTTCAGCCGGCGTAACGGGCTTCTGGTGATTTCGGTTGGGCTTCTGGTGACGGTCAGTCCGGCAGCTCCGGCAAAGCCCGCAGTGGTAGCAGCCAAGGCTAAGCCAGCCCTTCGGTCCTCCAGCCAGAAGCCTGACCTCAAGCTCATACAGGTCCAGGTGATCCTCGATCATCTCGGTTTTTCACCCGGGGTCGTTGACGGCAAGGCGGGCAGCACGCTGAAACTAGCTCTGTCCGGGTTCCAGACAGCGAAGGGGTTGCCGGTCACGGGTGGTCTGGATCCGGCCACGATGCGGATGTTCGCGCAATATCATGCTGCCGGTGCCGTCCGCACGGTGACGCTCACGCCGGCGGATCTCGCCGGGCCGTTCGTGGGTCCGGTTCCGAAGCGCGAGAATGACAAGGCCAAGCTCCCTTCGCTCGGCTATGCCAATCCGCTGGAAATGCTGGCGGAGCGCTATCACACGACGCCGGCCACGCTGGTGGCGCTCAACTCGCCCGCTATGAATCTCATTGCCGGTAGCGTCATTCATGTACCGGACACCACCACCTGGACCCGCGACTATCCGGCGAGCTTGCCGGAGGGCTACAAGCACACGCTTGCCGGCCTCAATGTCGGATCGAGCCAGCCCCGGGCGGCCAAGTTGGTTGTCTCGAATGCGGCTAAGTCGGTGTCCGTCTATGACGCTGCTGGCAAACTGCTCGCGCAGTTTCCAGTGACGACCGGTAGCCGCCACGACCCCCTCCCGATCGGCGAATGGAAGATCGTCGGCACCTCCTACAACCCGGAATTCCATTTTAACCCCAAGCTGTTCTGGGATGCCAAGAAGGACGATAAGGCGGCGACCCTGCAGCCCGGGCCGAAAGGGCCGGTGGGCATCGTCTGGCTCGCCATCAACAAGCCTCACTACGGGATTCACGGCACACCCCAGCCGCAAAACATCGGGCGCACCGAGAGCCATGGCTGCATCCGCCTGACCAACTGGGACGCCGGCCGTCTCTCGCTGATGGTGAAGCCGGGAACACCGGCTGTATTCGAGCCATGAGCCCTTCGGAGTCGTCATCACCCTGCTGTTGCTGGCACACGAGCAGTCTCAAAATGACATGAAGGGGGGGCTATGTGCGGCGGGATCGACGGCAGAACACTCCCAAGCCGCGGGAGATCAACGCAGTTACCCCATCCATCATTACAGGGCCCTACCGCGCTTACCATCTTACAATCCGAGTTATTCTTCATGGTGAGATTTAAGATGTCGGCAGCGTTAACCTGGCCAACTGTGAATACTACGATTTCCGTACAAAATGCGATGCAACATAATCTACATCCAACTTGCCTATAATTCACCACCACCATCCGCAGTTCGATATTTAATTGCTTTAATATTTAAGATTGATCGTCACGTCGCTATTGTTGACCGGACAGGTGACATTTTTAATCACAACATCTCCAGGCTTGTCTTTGTGGTGATCCATGAAAGCGACTCCCGCCGGAGCGGCGAGCACAGACTGCGGTGCGGACCAGGTCATTCTATCCACCTACATCGCCTGCTTCGAATGTTGTGAGCCGGTTCAGGCCGGGCTTTGCGCGAACGTCACGGTGCCTCGTCTTCCTGCCCCGCAAAGCTGCCAGCGGTGAGGTGGAGCAATTCGTCCGAGCCGGTGCCTCGATGAAATTCATTTTACTCGCCTTCTGGCGTGAACAGGCGGATTAACTCTCCGTCGTTGGTGCGGCGCAGGGCAGCCCCCCCTCTCCTCAGCCAACCCATCATCGACACCCTATGTGGTCGTCGGGATGCTCATGCCTCAGCTCGTGAAACTTGCGCTCACAAGCGCTATACGTTCGTGGTCCTCGCCGTCGGCCTGATCCGCGCAACGGGGGGCGATGGCAGCCGCCAGCCGTGACGACGGCCGCGAAGAGCCCGACCACCACCCCACCTGACCGCATCCTGCCGAACGAACCGACGGTCATTCGAAGGCTGCGCTTCGAATGCGGGGCACGCTTGCCCACGAGCTTTCCATTTGTAGCACCAAAGGATCCAGGCGATGCGCGCTTCAACCACCAGGGCCCTTCTCCTCTGCGCTGCCGTCACAGTACCGTTCGTCGCCTGCGCTCAGGATGCGCCTGTGCCTGCGCCGTCTTTTTCGGACCTCGAGTCCAGCTATCCGCGCGACGCACGACTGAACAAGGCGCAGGTCGCGATACAGATGGACAAGGCCAGGGCCCTGCTAAGCGCAAGCGTGCCTGCCGGCACACCAGTAGCGGCCGCCGAGGCGCGGCTGCAAACCGCCGGTGCCACCTGCCATACCGACCGCCACGCGACTAGTTTTGTGAAATGCCTTTATCATCAGTTTGATCTGAGCGACGGTTTCGCTGACGACATCCGCTGGACCGTGGCACTGCATGTCGCGGCCGACCATGTCGCCGCCCTCTCGGTCGACCGATACGTCGATCGACACGGCGGCGGTCCGAGATGACGGGGGTTGATTCGAGACTGCCTTTTGGAGGTGGCTTTGAGCAAGCGGATCGGGCCCACCGAGTGGAATTTACTTCGACGCGGGATTTGGCGAAGCTCCGCAGATAATGAGCCTCGGGGAAAGGAAGCGGCATGGCGGACGTCGAGCATGTGAAGCCTCAGGATTACTCCCTCCGGAACTCGCCCAAATCCAAGCTGTCGACCGGCGAAATGCGAAGCGCGTTCGCGCAAGGGGCCGCCTGCTACTGGAACGACAAGAAGTACTCCGACGGCGGCCAGGTCTGCGACGCGCATCGCCGCTTTGAATGTTGGGACGGAAAGTGGGCCGATATCGGCGACTGCTAGGCGGCGACTGACTGGGCGGCGTCAAGAATGGACGTCCGGCAAGGACTTTCCGTCGACCTCGATCGTCGTCCCAGCTGCCCGGCCGCTACAGCGCTGCTGGTGAGCGCGCGCCCTGTCGGCTCCGCCGGGTGGCGATCGTCACCGCTTCGAACTCGACATCCGCCCGTTGAGGACCGCAGCGGCGATCGCGAAAAATGGTTCACTGGCCCTCTCCCGCCAAAACCGTGCCGGATGTTGCGGCTCCTGCAATCGTCACATCGACATCGCCACACGGTTACGTCCGCTGCTTTTCGCTTCATAAAGCGCTTCGTCGGCGCGACGGATCAGGCTGTCGAGTGTGGTGATATCGGCTTCGGCAAGGCCAATGCTGACGGTGAAGCCGAAGCTCTCGCCTTCCGGCACCTCGATTTCAATCGCGGCGACAGCGACGCGGATGCGCTCGGCGATGGCGGCGGCCCTGTCGCTCGGCGTACATGGCAGCAAGGCGAGAAATTCCTCGCCTCCCCATCGGACCAATGCGTCGGTGGCGCGCAGCACGCCGGCACAGGCGGTGACAAAGGCGCGAAGCGCGTTGTCGCCCATCTCATGGCCGAGGCGGTCGTTGATCGATTTGAAATGATCGAGATCAAGCATCAGTAAGGTGAAAGCTGTGCCGTCGCGGGCGCGCTTGGCGAGCGTACGGGCGATCTGGTCCTCACCCCAGCGGCGATTATAGGCCCCGGTCAGCGGATCGGTGGTGGCAAGCCGGCGGAGTTCGTCCTCCAGCCGTTTGCGTTCGGACATATCGCGGGCGACGACGACGAAGCCGCTGATCGCGCCATCGGCGCTGGGCAACGCCGTGATCACGCTGTTGGCCCAAACCTGCGAGTGATCGCGGCGTTGCAGCCAGCCTTCGGTCTCGACCGAGCCGGTGCGCAGCGCCTCGGCCAGCAGTTGATCGACCCGTCCGGCATCGGCAACCGCGAAAAAGAGACTGAGATGCCCGCCCTCGACATCCTGCGCGTTCCAGCCGCCGATCCTTTCGATCGATTCATTCCACTCGCGCAGCCGTCCATCAAGGCCGACGATGAAGATCGAATAGTCGCGGATATGGCTGAAAATGGCGTGAAAACGCTGCTGATCTTCGAAAATCACCCGCTCTTGCTCGACGAGCACCGTGACGTCCTCGACGACCGCCATATAGGCGTCGGCATCGACGCGGGTAACGGTCAGCGACAGGACCATCGGTCGGGCGCCTTCCCTCTCGACCGTGCTGCGGCGGTGGGTGACGATCGCGCCGGCGGCCGGCGCGAAGCGTGCAATCTCGCCGGCCAAATCAGGGACGAGGGGCGCGAGCGCCGCGAAGGCGTTGGTCATCGGACCGGTCGGATCGAGCGGCACCAGCAATTGCGCCGCGGCGGCATTGACCATATCGATCGCGCCATCCGCGCGGAACCGGATGATCCCGACCGGCGCGAGATAAACAAATTGCAGCAGCGCCTCGAGCGGTTCGACGGCGCCGGCCTGCCCCATTTTCAAACCCTGCGTTCGACCGCCAGATACATGCGGCGCGCATCGGGGTGTTTCAGCAGGCGAAGGCGAACGGGAGTGGCAGCCATGCGCAACGTGAAGACATAATCAAGGCACGCATCGAGCACGGGTTCGCTCTCGAAGCGCTGCGCAACCATGTAATTGTTGGTGCACGGCGCCACCGCCGAAAAGAAATGGCGCCCAATCACCCGCGACGGCGTCAGCCCGGACAACGCGGCTTCGGCTGTGTTATAGGCGACGACCCCGCCATCGGCATCCATCGCAATCAGGCCGAAGGGCAGCGCATCCAGCGCAGCGGCGTCGGCCTTCTCTAGATGGTCCAGCAGATTGGGAGACGAGAATGCGATCGGCGCCATAATTGGCTCCCTTGGCCATTTCGGCTGGTCAACTGTCGCTTATAGTATATTTCCAATGGTTTGTGCTACATATTTCCTGGGCATCGGGATCGTTTTCAATTGATATGAAACTCACGCTTTCGCGGCAGAGCAATACAATATTCATATCGCCTGCCGAAGCAATAATTCTGTTATCGAGTTTGCTGTCTATCCACATACCCCCCTCTTCCGCGCATCTGCACTTACCTAAGAATAATCTGAAACATTAAGTCAGACGACATTCAACATTTCTCCACAAATTGATGTCTATTTTAAAGCGCTCTGGGTGGACGCAGGGTGGGTGATGGGCCGGACATGCCTGCGGGAGAACTCTTCCGATCACGCGCCCCTTTTCCCGACATGCTATGGTCCCGTTCCCCTTTCGAGGTTTCAGCCAGCGTATCACTGGCGCCGGCAAGTCGGAGACGCATGGATTTTCCCAGCTATCCAGAAGACATGTCTTCGCTCCTTCATTCGCGCCGACACAGCGCACAACCAGTTCCTCGCGGGCATGTTTGTCCGAGCCGAAGCGGCCTGTGAAATCGCGCGCCGGCAGCGCCGGATCGGTCGCGAGGTCGGCGCGCAGGCCTTGGCACTGGGCGACATTGAAGACGCTGAAGCGCTTGAGAAAGGGAGGGGTTCTGGCGTTGTTGGCGTCGCGCGCTACTGGCGCGCAAAGGCAGAAGCAATCTCGTTTTTGTCCGCTGACCCGCCCGATCCATTCACAGGAGCCAGGGTCTCCGTTGCCCTGAAACTTGCCCGCAATCGCTCGCCAGCGAAGTCCATGAAGGCACGGACCTTGGAGAGGGCCAGACGATGTTCCGAGGCGATTAAGTGCACGGGGACCGGCGGAGGCTGATCGTTCGACAGAAGAACGACCAGCCTGCCGTCCAATACCTCCTGCTGAATCTTGTAGTTGAGGATCCGGACGACCCCTTCTCCATCAACCGCGGCACTCACCGCTGCTTCATCGGCATTGACCATGAGACGCGGCCGGATCCTGACCGTGCGGGCCATCTTGCGTCCGGGCAGCGGCGGGAAGCTCCAGATGTCCTCGGCGCTGGTGGGCTCGATGGCGATGCAGTCATGGCCGGCGAGATCGGAGATCGTCGCCGGCGCCGGCCGGCGGGCAAGATAAGCGGGGGACGCGCACAATACACGGCTGACCTCTCCGATTCTGAGGGCGATCAGCGTGGAATCCTGGAGTGCCGCGATCCGCAGGCCGACATCGATCCCTTCCTCCGCCAGATTGGTCATGCGATTGAGCAGCAGATAACGCACCTGCACCGCAGGATATTTCCGCAGGAACTCGCCGACGATCGGGCGCAGGATGCGCGTACCGAACATGACCGGCGCCGTCACCGTCAACACGCCATGGGGCGCCATTCCCTCTCCCGCGGCCGAGAGATCGGCCTCGTCGATCTCGGCCAGGACATGGCGGCAGACCGCGACATAGCGCTCACCGGCCTCGGTCAGCTGCAGTCTGCGGGGGGTCCGGTGCAGCAGGATCGTGCCGACATGGCTCTCCAGCGCCGCGATCGCCCGCGTGATGGCGGCTGGTGAGCGGCCAAGGCGCTGGCCGGCCCGGGCAAGGCTGCCTTCGTTGAGCGCCGTCACGAAGACGCGCATTGTATCAAGCCGGTCGATCATGGTTCCGGGGCGCGGAAGCTACGTTGCCGTACGTCGGGCATTCTGGTCTCCCCACCAACGGCCTAGCTTCTCCTCGAGGCATGACCTGCCATGCCAAGGGAGACCGACGATGACAGCATCGAATGTTCTACACGATGCACAGAGCAACCTGACACCGGTCACGCACTACCGAACAGCGACAGTGGACGGGGTCGAGATTTTCTATCGCGAAGCTGGGCCGTCCGACGGACCGGCCATCGTGCTGCTGCACGGATTCCCGACATCGTCGCACATGTTCCGCAATCTGATACCGCTTCTTGCCGACAAATACCATGTCATCGCGCCGGACTATCCGGGTTTCGGCGGCAGCGCCGCGCCGGATCACACGGCCTTCGACTACAGCTTCAGCCATTATGCCAATCTCATGGACGGCCTGCTCCAGAAGCTCAAGGTGGTGCGCTACGCCATGTACGTCATGGATTATGGTGCGCCGGTTGGATACCGGCTTGCACTGAAGCATCCGGAGCGCGTCAGCGCGTTCGTCGTCCAGAACGGCAATGCCTATGAGGAAGGCCTGAAAGCCTTCTGGGATCCGATCAAGGCCTATTGGGCCGATAATTCCACAGGCCGCCGCGAGGCGCTCAATGTGCTGGTCGCACCGGAAACGACCAAATTCCAGTATGTCGATGGCGTGAGTGACGTGTCGCGCATCGATCCCGACAACTGGGCGCACGACCAGGTGCTGCTCGACCGGCCGGGCAATCGCGACATCCAGCTCGACCTGTTCCTCGACTATGGCACGAATGTCCCCCTCTATCCCGAATTCCAGGCCTATTTCCGG
>FTIT01499176.1_pt1 | contig 18394 bp, 17 predicted proteins | sample 1658061 | NCBI WGS metagenome assembly FTIT01 (sample SAMEA3914795, study PRJEB12502) | metagenome | biome: forest; material: soil | place: Canada | collected 2011-07-05 | depth 0.3 m
CCCCCGCCTGCACCAGCCCGCTCGCCAGCCGCTCCACATCTTCGGCAAGCTGGCGATAGGAGATCTTGGCGCTGCGGAAATCCATCGCGGGCTTGTCCCCGGCCGCCGCGACGCCCTGCGCCAGCAGCTCCGACACCGTCATGATTTCGAGCGGCGAACCCCAATCCGCTACGTCGGGGAAGTGCGTCTGCCAGAGGGGCTTGTTGCCGGCGGCCATCACAGCGCCTCCACCTCGGCCAGCATGCCGCCGCTTTCCGCGACATGGCGCAGCAATTCTGCGGGCCGCAGCGCCTCGTCCCCCGTCTCCTCCGCGATTTGATCGAGCCCGGCGACGATCCGCCCGAGGCCGACCTGGTCCGCCCAGTGCATCGGCCCGCCGGTGAAGGCCGGCCAGTTGTAGCCGTTGACCCAGATAACATCGACGTCGCTGGCCCGCGCGGCCACGCCTTCGCTGAGGATTTTCGCACCCTCGTTCACCATCGGGTAGAAGATCCGCGCGATGATATCGTCGCGCATGAAGCTGCGCCGCTCTATCCCCTGCTCGGCGGAGAGGCGGACGATCAGCGCCTCCGTTTCCGGATCGCGTTCGCCCTTTCGCGTGCCTTCGGGATAGCGATAGAAGCCTCGCCCCGTCTTCTGCCCGAAGCGCCCCATCTCGCACAAAGCATCGGCGACCGGCGCGCGGCCGCCATTGGCCTTGCGGGCACGCCAGCCGATATCAAGGCCTGCGAGGTCCGCCATCGCGAATTGCCCCATGCGAAAACCAAAGTCCGTCACGGCGGCATCCAACTCGTACGGCATTGCGCCTGCCAGCAGCAGGCGTTCGGCCGCCTGGGCGCGCTTGGCGAGCATGCGGTTGCCGACGAACCCGTAGCAGACCCCCACGATCACGGGCAGCTTGCCGAGCTTGCGGCCGAGCGCGAGGCTGGTGGCCAGGACATCCGGCGCCGTCTTCTCGCCCCGCACGACTTCAAGGAGGCGCATGATGTTGGCCGGACTGAAGAAATGCAGGCCGACAACGTCCGCCGGGCGCGAGGTGAGGGCCGCGATCGCGTCGACGTCGAGATAGGAGGTGTTGGTGGCGAGGATCGCCCCCGGCTTGGCGATGCGATCAAGCTTGCCAAAGACGTCGGCTTTCACGTCCATGTCCTCGAAAGCCGCTTCGACAATGACGTCCGCGTCCGCTGCTGCATCGAGTCCGACGACGCCACGGATCAACCCGAGCTGCTTCCCCATCGCCTCGATGGAGATCGAGCCGCGCTTGGCGGACGCCTCGTAATTCGCGCGGATGCGCCGGAAGCCACCTTCCAGAGCCGCCTCATCGACCTCGATCAGGGCGACCGGGATACCCGCCTGTGCGAAACTCATGGCGATGCCGCCGCCCATCGTGCCGGCCCCGATCACCGCCGCCTGCGCGATCGGCCGGGGCTTCACTTCTTCGCCGACGCCGGGGACGCGGCCCGCCGCCCGTTCCGCGAAGAAGACATGGCGCAGCGCCTTCGAGGTCGGATCGCTCACCAGCGGCAGGAAGCGTGCGCGCTCCAGCGCAAGCCCCTCCTCGAAAGGCAGATCCATCGCGGCGCGGACCGCATCGACAAGCGCGGGAACATTGGGCTGTCTCGGCGCGCGCTTGATCGCATCGGCTGCCGCAGCCTCGAACGCGGCGCGGTCCTCGCCTGAGAATTTGTCGGTGCGCGTCCGGATCTGTGGCAGGCGCCCCGCCCCGGCCAGTCCAAGGGCGTAGGCGCTCGCCTCAGCCAGCAAATCACCCTCGGCGAGCCCGTCCGCAAGGCCCAGTGCCAGTGCCTTCGTCGCGTTTACGGGCTCCCCGCTCAGCATCATGGCAAAGGCCGGCGTCGCGCCGAGCAGCCGAGGCAGCCGCTGGGTGCCGCCGGCGCCGGGGATCAGGCCGAGCTTGATCTCCGGCAAGCCCACCCGCGCCGCCGGCCCGATCACGCGCCCGTGGCAAGCCAGCGCCAGCTCGAACCCGCCGCCGAACGCCACGCCTTGAATGGCCGCGACCACCGGCTTTTCGCTCTGCTCGATGATCCGGAGTAGATCGGGCAAGGCAGGCGATACTGGCGGCTTCCCGAATTCGGTGATGTCCGCACCGGCCACAAAGGCCTTGCCCTCGGCGGCGATGACGATCGCCCGGATCTCAGGGTCGTGCGCTGCCGCAACAACCGCCTCGGCAAGACGCGCCCGCACCGGCGCGGACAGCGCGTTGACCGGCGGGTTCGCAATCACAAGCAACGCCAGGCCGCCTTCGCAGCGCTCGATCCGCACAAATTCCATCAACCTCGTCCTATTCTGCAATGCGGATTTATAATCTGCAATACAGATTAAATGGGGATCCAGCCTGCAGAGAGTCAAGTCATCCGGTCGCAAAATCGGAGCGTCATAGCCAATCATACGATCGCGCGTTCTGCCATGCGGAATGAAGTGGCTTCATTGCGCGCGCGTCGGGCTGGCGATTGACGCCGAAAGCCTGCATAGGAGGACGCTCAATCAGCGGGCCGCCCCGCCACCCAAAGCCGACGAGCCATACCGCGCCCATGACCAGTGCTTCCTCAGAACCGACCGATGTCGCCGGCGAAAACAAGGATGACCGGCATTTCGTCACCGCCCTGGCGCGAGGGCTGGACGTGCTCGCCGCGTTCAACCGGGGCGAGACGTTCCTCGCCAACCACGAGATCGCCGAGCGATGCAAATTGCCGCGGTCGACCGTCTCGCGGTTGACCTACACGCTCACCAAACTCGGCTATCTGCACTTCGTCGAGGAATCCGGAAAATATCGGCTGGGGACGCAGCTCATCGCGCTCAGCTCCACGGCACTGAGCGGGCTCTCCGTCCGGGAGATCGCGCGGCCGACATTGCACCAACTCGCCGAATTCTCAGGCGCCACGGTGGGCCTCGGCGTCCGCGACGCGCTCAGCATGCGTTATGTCGAGTGTCTGCGCGGCCCCTCAACGATCATGGTCAACATCGACGTCGGAACACGCATTTCCATGACGCGGTCGGCGATGGGCCGTGCCTATGTCGCCGTGCTGACCGACGCGGAGCGCACCGCCCTGTTCGACAGGTTGCGCGAACGCGATCCGCTGGCGTGGCCCAAACTGCGCGCCAGCCTGGAGAAGGCGGTCGAGGAGCATGCCGCGCTCGGCTGCTGTACATCGTTCGGCGAATGGCAGGACAATGTGAATTCGGTGGCCATCGGCTTCCGCCCGGGTGGCGGCATGGATGCGATGGCGATCAACTGCGGCGCGCCGACAATCGTCACGGACGCGTCGTTCCTGCTCGATGAAGTCCGCCCGCGGATGATTAACCTCGTGCGCCGGCTCGAAGGGGTCATGGGAGCCTGACGAGTTTCGTGCCCCCGTACATCGCCGGGCACCTGGCCACCAATGCTCGCCCGTGGGCAGCAGGTGAGCCTATGGGTGGATAAAATCTTCAATTGCTTGCGCCCCGCTTAAGAAGCGGTAGCAGCGTGAGCCAGTCGGCAGCCCCGACGGGCACCAACGACTTGCTCCTGCGCCTGGGGCCACCAAGGCCCACCTATCCAGACGACCTCTCACTCGGCAGCAACCTGGACCGACAACGGCTTTCAGGCGCCGGCTACCGGCGCGACAACCATCAAAATTGGGCGCTTAGCGGTCGATCGACTGTGGGCCAGGAGATTGGGAGATGGACGATCGGCGCTTCATTTCCCTTGCCCAATGGCGATATCGACACCCGTCCCCGCCTTTAGCCTCGATCACATTGCCCGCTCGATAAACATTTTGCGGATCCGGGAATAAACCACGACGCGCTCCGGTCTTGTTTCCCGAACTCCGCGATATGGGAAGCGCAGCGATGAGCGAGCATCATTTCAAAGGTAAGGAAGCACAGGGCCTCGACCGCCGCAGCCTGCTGAGACATTGTGGAGCGTGGGCCGGCGCCGGCGCGCTCTACACCATGACGGGCGGCATCGCCTCTTCGATCGGACTGGATGCGGCGCTGGCGATGACGCCGAAGCGCAGCGACGCCAGGCCCTTCACCTTCCTGCAGATCAGCGACACCCATATTGGCTTCGATAAAGCCGCCAATCCCAACGCGCGCGGCACCGCGTTGGCGGCAATCGCCAAGATCAAGGCGCTGCCGATCCAGCCCGATTTCATTCTCCACACCGGCGACATCACCCATCTCTCGACCGACGCGCAGTTCGCCGATGCGGACGCCATGCTCGGCGAGATCGGCTTGCCCATTTTCCATGTGCCCGGCGAGCACGACTTCCTCGACGAGGGCGGCGGCAAGGCCTTCCTCGCCCGCTACGGCAAGAACACGCTGGGCTCGGGCTGGTACAGTTTCGATCATTCTGGCGTGCACTTCGTCGCACTGAACAACGTCGCCAACCTCAAGGCCGGTGGTATGGCGCATCTGGGCGACGATCAACTGGCGTGGCTGAAGTCAGATCTCGCCCCGCTGGCTTCGAGCACGCCCGTCGTCGTGTTCGCCCATATCCCACTCTGGACGGTCTATGAGGCATGGGGCTGGGGCACCGATGACAGCGGGCAAGCGCTCGCGCTGCTGGCGCGCTTTGGCTCCGTCACCGTGCTCAACGGCCACATCCACCAGATCGTCCAGAAGGTAGAGGGCAACATCTCCTTCCACTCCGCGCGCTCCACGGCCTACCCCCAGCCGGCGCCGGGTGCCGCCCCTTCCCCCGGTCCGCTCAAGGTGCCGACGGAGCAGTTGCCCACCATGCTGGGCATCCGCACCGCACGGTTCCTGCGCGGCAGCCAACCGATCGCGCTGATCGAAACCCCGCTCGCCTGAGCCTCTCCTTCCTCTTTGTTCTGGAGCCTTTTATGCCCCGTCTTTCCTTCCTTGCCGTCCGTCGCATCGCGCTGGCGCTCGCCCTGTCGCTTCCCACGCTGGGGATCACCCAGCCCGCGGCGATGGCTGGTGTCCCTGCCCGCCCCCACACGGTCGCGATCAAGAATTTCGCCTTCGTGCCCCAGGTCGTCACGGTGACGCCGGGGACGACCGTGACATGGACCAACACCGACGAAGATCCCCACACCGTCACCGCCAGTGACAAGAGCTTCCGGTCCGCCGCGCTCGACACCGACGGCAAATACAGCTTCACCTTCACGAAGCCGGGCGAGTTCGCATATTTCTGCTCGCTTCATCCGCACATGACCGCCAAGATCATCGTCAAGGCGGGGTAACAGGGTGGCAGGCGAGACCGGCATCCCATGAGCAGAGGCAGCCTCTTTCGGCCACGCCTGGTCTTTTCGGGCCGGCGCGGCGCCAAGGAAGCGGCAGCGCCCGCTGCCGCTGATCGGGCGGAGCGCTTCCGCCGGATCATGCTGCCGCAGATGGATGCCGCCTACACCCTTGCCCGCTATCTGACGCGCGATGCGACCGCTGCGGAAGACGTCGTTCAGGACGCCTTCCTGCGTGCCTATCGAAGCTTCGACGGCTGGCGCGGAGAGGCCCCGAAGGCATGGCTGCTTGCGATCGTCCGCAACTGTTTCCTGACCTCGCTCGCCAGCGAACGCGCGCGGGCGTGGTCTGCTGGCGATCCGGACGCGATTGCCCCTTCATCCTATGCGGAGGCGATCGACGAGCGTGACCCAGAGGCGATCCTCGTCGAGCAGAGCGACGCCGCCATGCTGCGCAACATGATCGAGAAACTGCCCGAGCCTTTTCGCGAAGCCCTGGTGCTGCGCGAACTGGAAGACCTTTCCTACAAGGAGATCGCATCCATTACCCAGGTACCGATCGGCACCGTCATGTCCCGGCTTGCCCGTGCCCGGCAAATGCTCGCGGCGCTCTTGCTGTCGGACCACGGCTCGACCAAGGAGGCACGATCATGAAGGCGTGCGACGACAAGCTCCTTCTGCTCCACGGCCTTGCCGATGGAGAACTGGACGCTGCCAACGCGCTCGCCGTCGAAGCGCATCTCAAGGGCTGCACCGGATGTAGCGAAGAGCTGGCGCGGATCGAGCTGGTGCGGACGAGCATGGCTACGCCCGGTCTCACGCACACCGCCCCGTTGTCGCTGCGTGATCGTATCTCTCGGCAGATCGATCTCTCCTCCTCGCCTGAAAGGCCGGAGCTGGACGCGGCACCGAGCCATCGCGATCCCCGGCGGTCACAACCTGTTCGCGGAGGCGCCATCGCGGCCCATGTCCTCAATGGACGCTGGGCGTCGGGCGTCGCGACCGGACTGGCCGCCAGCCTGGCGCTGGTCTTCGCGTGGCCGCAATTCACGCGGACCGACACCGAGGATCAGCTCGTCGCCAGCCATGTCCGCTCGCTGATGGTCGGACATCTGACCGATATCGCGACGTCGAACCGACACGTCGTCAAACCCTGGTTCAACGGCAAGATCGACTTCGCGCCGCCCGTACCGGAACTCGCCGACGAAGGCTTCCCGCTGGTGGGTGGCCGGCTCGACTATATCGATGATCATGGCGTCGCCGCGATCGTCTATCGACGGCGGCTTCACACCATCAATCTGTTCATCCGGCCGGCGGGCACCTTGTCGCTACCAATCGGCATCTCGACCCGGCATGAGGGTTACAGTCTGGTCCGCTGGACCAAGGGCGGCCTTGAATATTGGGCGGTGTCCGACATCGATCCAGATGAATTGCAGCTCTTCCAGCGAACCTTCATGAGCCGGGCGACAGGGTGAATCGCATCGGGTTCGTCAGACGCCGTTAGTTTGAGTTACGCGGGCTCTGGTCGAGCATGGCGGAGTAACGTTCCTCACGTCTATCAGCGTCCGACAGACCCGGTGCGGTTCAGATTACGGGCGAGCGGGCCTTGAGTTGAGAGTCTCCGGCCCGCTGCCCGCAAGTGTCGACTGCGGCATCGCTGCCAGGCAGCGACCTGCCGCATCATGCCGTGCGATGCGCCGCGGTGGTCAGTACGATTTTGCCGATGTGAACGCCTGAGTCGATCAACTCGTGAGCACCCCGTGCGTCTTCGAGCGCGAAGGCCTGGTACACATGCGGCTTGATCCGCCCCGCTGCGATGTGCGGCCACACCTCCTGTTCAAGCTCGGCAATGATCGCGGCCTTTTCTTCATAGGTCCGCGAGCGCAGCGTCGAGCCGACATGCGTGAGGCGCTTGGCCATCAACGGAAAGAGATCCAGTTCCTTCGCCGGCCCCTTGAGGACGCTCACCTGCAGGATACGGCCATTCATGGCCGCGGCCTTGTAGTTGCGCGCCACATAGTCGCCCCCGATGATATCGAGGATCACGTCCACGCCTTTGCCTTGTGTGAACTCGTCAACCTTCGCCACGAAGTCCTCTTCGAGGAAGTTGATCGCGTGATCCGCACCAAGCTGCAGGCTGGCGTCGCGGTGCGCGTCGGAGGCGACGGTGGTGATGATCTTCGATGCACCCATCGCTTTTGCGATCATGGTCGCGGTGGTGCCGATGCCTGACGCACCGCCGTGAATGAGCACCGATTCACCGGCCTGCAACTTGCCGCGCTGGATGAGGTTGAGCCACACGGTCATGAAGGTTTCCGGCATCGCCGCCGCCTCGGTCAGATCGAGGCCGGCCGGCAGCTTCATCGTGACGTTGTGATCGGCGAGCGCGTACTCCGCATATCCGCCGCCCGTCACCAGTGCGCAGACCAGATCGCCGCGCTTGAAGCGGCGCACAGCGGAGCCTACGTCGACGATCTCACCGGCAATTTCGAGCCCCGGAATATCGGAGGCGCCCGGCGGCGGGTTATACAGCCCCTTGCGCTGGTACACGTCGGGGCCGTTCACGCCTGCGGCATGAACGCGGATCAACACTTCGTCCGCTTCAGGGTGCGGCACGGGGCGCTTCGTCGGAACCAGCACGTCAGGACCGCCGGGCTGGCTGATTTCGATGGCCGTCATTTCCGGGGGGATTGGGGAAAGAGCATCAAGCATGGGGAATCTCGCAACCACTTTGGAGGGGGCGTTCGCGGGCCGCTTCTGCGTGCAGCCCCGACGGAATGAAGATAGGCCTGGGACGTGGTAAATTCGCGCAGCAACATTCATGACCGTTGATGCAAATTTGCATCGCGGCTGGAGGCAGACTTGAACTGGGACGACGCCCGAATCTTTCTCGCCATCTATCGGGAACGAAGCCTCCGCGGCGCGGCGCGGATTGTCGGCCTCGATCAGGCGACAGTAGGCAGACGCCTTGCGACGCTCGAGCGTGCGCTCGGTTCGACGCTCTTTTTACGCACGTCGAACGGGTATGTGCCGACTTCGGTGGGGGAGGTCGCGGTGCGTGCGGCGGAAAAAATGGAGCAGTTGGCGATCGATCTCGTGCGGCAGGCACAAGGTTTGGACCAGCGCCTCGCGGGCGACGTGCGTGTGACGACGACCGATACGATTGGGCTCGAGTTTGTGATGGCGGCGATCCGCGAATTGCATGACGAGCACCCAGATGTGCGCGTGCTGCTCAACACATCGACGCAGGTGCAGAACCTCGCGAAACGAGAAGCCGACATTGCGGTGCGCACGATTAAGCCCGACAACCCTGACCTGCTCACGCGAAAGCTCGCTGCGTGGCCGATGGGGCTTTTCGCGTCGGCAGGCTATATCGAACAGCACGGCGAGCCCTTTCCCGGCACCGGCTTCGAAGGGCACGATCTCGTGTTCTTCCTGCCGCACATGCAAGCACGTCGACCACTTACCCTGGTTGGAGAGTCCGTTCACGCGGGGCGGATTGTGTCCGGGCTGGATTCGAGCCTGATGCTGCGAGTTGCAGTGCGTTCTGGACTCGGCCTGGGCGAGCTCCCGGTGCTGATCGCGGAACGCGATGGGCTCGTGCGCATCTGGCCGGAGCGCACCAGTGCCAAGCCGTACGAAGTGTGGATGGTGACGCACAAGGATCTGCGGCATACGGCGCGCATTAGTGCCATGATCAATCACATCGTGCGGGCTTTCGAAATGACGCCCCCGGCGCATCAGACGTGGCGTTGAAGGCAATGAACTCAGGGCCATTCGAGCAGCAGCGCCACATCGTGGACGGCGGTCCAACAACAGGGCGATGGCTGGGGCGGCAGACGGCAGACGGCAGACGGCAGACGGCAGACGGCAGACGGCAGACGGCAGACGGCAGACGGCAGACGGCAGACGGCAGACGGCACGCTACCAATTAACGAACTGATTTAGAACGAATTATCATAATTTGCGATCACGCGCACCACCGAATTTACCGGGAAACGCGTAGGCTGCAGTGGGCATAAAAGAGACGTCTGAACAGCGGCAAGGGGCCGCCGGCAGGCGAGCCCAGTTGGCCCTTGCGACAGGCCGCCGGCGGGCATGCCATAGGAAACGAGGCCCTATATAACAGTAGATGGACATTTAACACTAATGATGTTAGATGCACTATTCTGATGTTAGACGAGAACCGAAATCTCGATGTGCAGGCGGTTGCGGCTGAAGCTTATGTTCAGTCCGCATTCGGCGCGCGCCTGAATCTCGAGGCAATCGCACCGACGAACCTGCCGCATTTCCTGCTCGATCGGTATCGCTTGTGGCGCGGCACATTATTTGGTCAGCCGATGCTTTTGGCGACATCGAAATACTGGCGACCGGGCATGAGCTTCACCACGGATTTCATGAGGGATCGGGACCTTCTGCGCCAAAGGCTCAACGTCGATCTTGTCATCCTGCTGCTCGAGCACGCGACGGCGGCGGTACGCCGGAAGATGGTGGAGCGAAGGGTCGGCTTCCTTGCGCCAGGTGCGCAGCTCTACATTCCCGAGGCACTGCTCGATTTGCGCGAGCGCGCTGCGCGCGCCGTTCCACAGACGAGGGATCATATCTCGCCGACGGCGCAGCTCGTCCTCCTGGCGACGCTTCTGGGCGAGCCGCTCGACAGCGCGAACCTGACCGAGCTCGCCCAACGGTTTCACGTTGCGATTATGAGCATGAGCCGGGCCGTAGATGAACTGGAGGCCCTGCAGATCGCGAAGGCACGGCACGTCGGTCGACAGCGGCGCCTCGACCTCAGTCTCCAGGGCCGGGATCTCTGGGATGCCGTCAAGGACAGGCTGCAGTCTCCGGTGCGCAAGCTGCGCGCTGTGCGCGGCACGTTCGACGATCAGCTTGCCCCGCGCGCAGGTGAAAGCGCGCTTGCGCACTATACGATGCTCGCCGCCCCTCGCATCGAGCGCCGAGCGATCGCCGCGACGCGGTGGAAACAGATGGCGCTGCATCTAGAGGAGGTCGGCCAGGTTGTGTTTGAAGAGGACCGGATCGAGCTTGAGACTTGGAGCTATGAGCCCTCCACACTCGCACGCAACGGCGTCGTCGATCCGCTTTCGCTCTATTTGAGCATCCGGCACGATTCGGACGAACGTGTCGCGCAAGCGGCGGAGCAGCTGTTGAGGTTTCTTGGATGGTAGTGGGTATCGATCGTTTCCGCGAACATTTCGCCGGGCACGATCAGCAATATGTATTGATCGGTGGGGCCGCGTGCGACCTTCTGATGGACGATGTGGGCCTCGATTTCCGCGCCACAAAGGATCTCGACATCGTCCTAATCGTGGAAGCGCTCGACCCGGCCTTCTCGGAGCGGTTCTGGGCCTTCGTCGAGGAGGGAGGTTACCAGATCCGGGAGCGCAGCGATGGCAAGCGCGTGCTCTATCGGTTCCAGAAACCGACGATGTCCGGTTTTCCGGCGATGCTCGAACTCTTCTCGCGAACGCCGCCCCGTCTGGTGATCGCGAAGGAAAGCACGCTCACACCACTTCCAGTCGGCGAAGAAGCGGCCAGCCTGTCCGCGATCCTGCTGAACGAAGACTATTATGCGTTTTTGAAGACGATGGTGCGTGTTGTCGACGGGATCCCGGTTCTCGACGAAGCGGCGATCATCCCCTTTAAGGCGCGGGCCTGGATCGATTTGAGCGAACGGCGGGCCGCTGGCGAAGAGATTGATGAGCGCGACGTCAAGAAGCACCGAAACGACGTCGCCCGTCTGCTCCAGCTCCTGTCCGCCGATGCCCGCTATGTGTTGCCCGAGAAAGTCCGCGCCGACATGGAAGAGTTCGTTGCCGCGCTGCAGGCGGCGGAGGAGTTCGATCCCCGGCAGTTCAAAGTCGATATGACGCGCGAGACGGTTATCGACCGCCTGAGGCACGCCTACGAACTGTGACGCGCGGCCACGGAAGCCTGCAACGCGGCTCGCCCCGCGCACGAGCCTTGGCTATGCTCGGGCGATGGCGATGGCGAATGCAGATCAGCTGCCCGCGTGTTCCAGGCGAAGGCGCATTGGCTCGGATTTTGGGAGTCCCATTGAGGCGCGAAGCTGCCGGTTGCCTGCTAGCTTGACCTGACACTATTGGGCTGAAGGCGAGTTACTGAAGCGGGTGTCCTGGGCAAGCCCCTCCAAAGTTAGGTGATGATCCATCCGCATCGTCCGGGCGACCATCCACTTGGGAACGTGCCAGCTGGGCCGAAATGCCTTCAAATAGGCGTTTTCGAGGGCCCTGTCGGAACGATTTGGAACGATCCTTGTGACGCTCCCGCTCTTGCAGCTCTGGAGGCACCGGCAGTACCGTCCCTCAACGCGCGGCCGCGATCAGGAGTCGAGAGGATGGCGCCAGAAGAGGTTCAGTTTGCGCCCGTTAAGCTTACCGATCTCGTCGAGGCCTTTGAGTTCGTCAGTGTCTCGGAGTTTGATGAGCATCAGGCATATATCTGCACACGAACGGGGCGAATCATCTTCGTGTCAGACGGTGTGGATCTGGAAGAGGGTGTGGAATTGCCTGACGATCCGGAAGTCCCGGAATACTACGTCGTTCCCCATCGACGGGATCTCGACCTCGGAAGGCGTCTGGCACTGGCGTTCGTCGCTAACGAGATTCCCCAGTCCCTCAATGAAGCCCGGGATATGTTCTGTCGGAAGGGCGCTTACAGCAGGTTCAAGCGCTTGCTTCAGGCGCACGCGGTCCTCGAGAAATGGTATGCCTTCGAAGGGCGTGCGACCGAGGAGGCACTGAAAGAGTGGTGCGACGAAGTCGGTCTGACGTTGGCTGAAAACGAAAATCGAGCTTGATGATAAACCATAGGACCGGGGCGATCATCCGATGACCTCTGTCCGATGCCAGGCCTGTCACGCTCGGGTTCCAACATTCGACATGATCCACGTCGGCTCCATCGAGACTGGTTATCGGAATCTCTGCAGCCGCTGCTATAACGAAGAGGTGGCTCGCGATGCCGGGTTCGACTTCGAGCATGTCCGCTTCGAACCCGTCGACATGTCAGACGCCGACGGGGTCCAGCGCCGATTCCATTTTCTCCTGCGCCATCTCGGCGACAAGCTGTCGCTTGAGGCGTTCGAAATAGGAATCGGGGTGCACGAGCCGGCTACGAATTTCAGGTCCTTGGCGCTGCGGCGGTCGATCCGTTTGAGCTCATGGGACGTTTGATTGAGCGGATGCGACGCACCCTGGTAACGAAACATCTGGTTGATGATAATCTGGGTCTCGCGATCGCCGGAATGATCGTCCGCGGGCGGATCAGTTGTGATCTAGAGTCGGCTTCTCCGAGGTCGCCCAGCTCGTGATCTCGGGCGAAACGCCACCCGTGCACCTGCGGGACGAAGTAGCCGCATGGCGCTCGCGCTACGAAATGTTCAGCGCATAGCCGAGTGACCGCTGTCGCCCATATTGCGACGCTCATCCGTTCGGTTGGAGTTCCCGATAGCTGCCCTTCCTCCGGCGGGTTAGTTTCAAAATGACGCTCCTGGCCACGGCGAGGATCGCACGGCGGCGTTCGAGGCGACGCGTTCACGTTTGCCAATTGGCGGTCGACCAGTTTCGATTTTCATCCTCTTACTAGACCGTGAACCCATAAAAATCGCGGGTTCATACCGATCCAAACCATTAGCAACCATCTGCAACCACAGCGCCGACTACGCCTCCGACCGCACCCCCGACAGCCCCGCTCGCGGCGCCGTTTGCGGCGCTGTCCTCGTGACTCTCGTTCTTGTCGCTGCTGCTGGTGGACTTGCCAACAGCCGCGCCCACCGTCGCGCCGGTTATTGCTCCGGCAGCGACTCCTGCGGATGTAGAAGCAGCACAGCTATGATGTCGGTAATAGTAATCATGGTTGTCGTAATAGTATCCGCCGTAATAGCCACTATAGCCATACACGTTGTGGGAGCGGTTTTCGCTGCGCGGACGGCCGCTTGAATGACCCGTGGTTACAATTCCGGCGTGGCCGTTTCCGTCGTCGTAGGCCACGGCGGCGCCACTCCTCTTGCCGTCCTTGTAGCCGCCGACGATCGCGCCGCCGCTACCGTTGCTGACTCCGGCCACTGCTACGCCGCTACGGCCGTTGCGATAGCCCGAATACGCCCCGCCGCTGCTGCCGTTATAGGCATAGCCCGACACAACGGCGCGGCCTCCATTGCTATATCCGTGAACCTCACTGCTTGTGCTTCCGTTGGAAGCATAGCCCTCGACAGCACCGCTGCGCCCGTTGCGATATCCTGCGACTACTGCACCGCCGCCGTCGCCGTCGCCGTCGCGGGCGACTGCTGCACCGTTGTGCCCATTGCGATAGCCTGCCGCTGCCACGCCGCCATTGCTGTCATAGGCATAACCTGCCGCGGCACCGCGACTGCCATTGCCATATCCGCGAACCTCGCCGCTCACGCTTCCATTGGAAGCATATCCCGCGGAAGCGCCGCTGCGGCCATTGCGGTAGCCTGCTGCTTCGCCGCTGCTGTCCCTGCCGGACCCGTAACCGCTGGCAGCACGGAGGTTGCCACTGGCAAACCCCTCTGACGCGCCATTACCGCCGTTGCGCACGCCGGCCATGCGGTCCTGGCTACGACCGGTCTGCAGGCCCGCACCGTTGCCACTGCCGCGCGCACCGGAAGCCCCTTCTGGCCCAGCGCCACCGCGCATACTGGTAAACCGCTCCGATCCGCTGGGGCCCTGGTGCGAACCGCCAAAGGGATTACCCGCCGGAAAACCCTTCGAACTAAGGCCCGAGAAAGGCCCTCCACTGGGGGCGCCTGCTCCAAGACTGCCCCCTAAGCTCGGAAGCGAAGGAGGCGACGGAGGGGAGCCGAAAGGAGATGCAGCCGCCGGGGCAGAGGCGAACAAGCCCATCGCAGCACTGGCGATCAGAGGACGATTATTCATACTTTATTCCTGAGGTTTACGGTGCCCGCGACCCGCAGCGAGCGGGTAGGATTCGGGATCCTGAGCGCTCACGCTGATTTCCGTCGACGAAACTTGAAAAGGCCACTCTGTGCATTGGGGCACAGCATATTTGAATTCTCAACGGGGCTAGTCGTGGCCAGCGAATTAAAAAAAATCCTGCCCTCTAATCTTTCACCGCGTAGGCTACGACTACAACGGCAGTGATTTGGTCATCTGCTTGAGGACCGAGTTAATCCGCTTTGCCGAGGTGTCCTTGCTGCTGATTTCTTTCTCCGACGTCGCCCGATAGAGAAGTTGGCCCGTGCGGCGATCATAGAGATCGAGCACCAGCGTGCCCCGGGACTTCGTGGAAGAGCTGAGGTGGTAGTCCGTCCCGCCGGGGCAGAACGGCCCGCAAGCTCCACCCTGCGCCGTGAGGTTCGTGTCGAGCTTCGGCTCCATGAGCACGCGATAGGTGACGATCAGATCGGCTTCGTACGGGACCGGGGCTAGTCGATACCCCTTCGACGACAGCACAGAGTCGGTTTCCGTTGCCAGCCGCTGAGCCGTGATCTCGTTGATGATCGCCGGCGTGGGTGCGCCTAACGTGACGCCCGAGATCGACGCCCAAGCGTAGGTGGCACCGTGCGCGAGCGCCGTCGAGGGGACCTGCACGACGCTGACCCCGGCGACAGCGGGGGCGCCGGCTGCGATTCCAGCGGCCAGTGCCACTGCTGCCAAGCAGGTTTTGAGCTTCATCTAAAATATCCTTTTTCTGAGCTGACGAGCGGCTGTGGGATGAGCTCGGGAGAATTACATGAACCGTACCGTACGGTTTGATATAATCGCACTACGAAGCTCGTCAAGAGCTCTTATCGATCGTAGGGGATGTTGTTTGAGCGCTTGTGGACGATGAGTTGGTCCGGCGAGCTCAACTTACCGCACGTGCGGAGAGTTGCCGGGGCAACCTAATCGCTACAGAAGGGGTGCGCGCCGCTGCACCCGAATGTCCATACTGTCGTTGGTCAGCGGAGACTCCGCGGGTTTGAGCTCCGCAACTCAACCCTATCGGAGAATTTTCAGCCGCGACTGCGAGGTTGACCGACCGCAATAGCGCCATTGGTGAGCGCCCGCCCGATCAGCGTCCCTGTTGTCGGGCCGAACCAAGCTTTGCGCCTATGGCCAATCGCGATCACCCCCGATTCCTGAGCGCCACCGCTCCGGAATCCAACTTCGTCGGCAGCCTCGGGTGCGGCCGTCTCACCAAAAAGGCGACTGGCGGCGAGCACAAAGGCAGCGCCAGCGACGAAGCTGCCACAAAGCCACACGTCGCCATGGCGCAAGCAGTCGGCTGCCGGCAGGCCCATCAGCTCCGCCAGCAGGATGCGCGGATAGAATTTCATGCAGCTTCCTCGAGCTGCGCTCGCCTTCAGCGCGAAATGTCAGGATTGGACATCACATTCGCCGGCTCAGGCTCGTAGATCCTGAGGAATGCGTCGGCAGCAAGCGTCGCGAGTTTCTTGACCACCTTCGGATCCGGGCGCGAGGCTGCGCCGAGGACACGCGTCTCGAGCAACTCGCCTTCGTTGAGTCCCTTCCAGTGCATCGCCGCGACCCAAGGATCGGCCGATCGTAAACGGCCGGCTTTCATGAGGCCGGCAAAATGCTCGGCAAGCAACTCCCAAGCCGGCCGCAGCACCGTCTCGTAGAATTCCTTCCCCATAGTGGATTCGGCAGGGAGGCTTGCGAGCGTACGCATGTTCGCAATGGGAAGCGCGGACAGGCGGCCGGTCAGATATTGGATGCCAAGCTGCGTCAATCCTTCGCGCAGATCCTCTTCCACCGGAAATGCGTGCAGGACGAGCATCGCTTCGTTCGCCACATCATATTCGAGGACTGCGCGCAGCAGGTCCTCCTTCGATTGGAAATAGCCGTAGAGGGTCGCCTTCGACCCGCCGACTCGCTCTGAGATCGCCGACATCGACGTATGTTCATAGCCGAGCTCAACGAACAGCTCGGCGGCAGCGGTCACGATTTCCCGCCGCTTCTCTTCACTTCTGACGCGCATGGCGACATCACTCCTGGTTTCGAATGAACCGTACATTACAGTTCAATTATGCGTTGACAAGGTGTCGAATCATAATTAGACCGAACCGTACCGTTTTTAACCGCAGGACGCTCGTAGATGATCCGCTTCTCCCCTGCGCGGCGTGGCCGCGCGGTCCTCCTGTTTGCGCTCTGCACCAGCGCGTGTGCATCGATTCCTCACCTGGGCACGGCCCCGGTGAGCCGCGCGCCTGCCCTGGCTGCTGCCTCGCAGGTAGCGCTCGCCAGCACCGAGGCGCAGTGGCCAGGCGAAGGCTGGTGGAAGCGGTATCAGGATCCACAGCTTTCCGGCCTGATCGACGAAGCGCTCGCCGGCTCACCCGATCTTGCGGCCGCAGCGAGCCGTGTCCGCGCTGCCGAAGGTCTGGTGCAGCGCGCCGGCGCCGCTCTCAAGCCGACGGTCGATGCATCCGGCAGCGTGCAGGAGACAAAGCTCAGCAAGAATAACGGCATTCCCGCGCAGCTCGTGCCGGGCGGCTGGAACGACACCGGCTCGCTCCAGCTCGGCGTCTCGATCGATCTCGATCTGTGGGGCAAGAACCGCGCGGCTCTTCGCGCCACCAAGCTGGACGCCGAAGCAGCGCGCTACGACGCCCAGGAGGCGCGGCTGGTGCTGACGACCGGGATCGCGTCAGCCTATGCAGAGCTTGCTGCTCTCTATGCCCAACGCGACAGCCTCGAATCCGCGATCGACATCCGCAGCCAGACGCTCGAACTCGTTACCAAGCGCGTCAATCAGGGACTGGATAACAACGTCGCGCTGCGCCAGGCGCAGGCTCGGCTCGAGCAGAGCCACGCCAATCTGGCCGCGACCGACGAAGCGATCGCGCTCGCCAAGAATGCCCTCGCTGCGCTGACAGGCACGGGCCCGGATCGCGCACTGACGATCGGACGGCCGGTCATCGCTGCGCTCGAGGCGCAAGGCGTGCCGGACAATGCCTCAATCGATCTGATTGGCCGCCGTCCGGATATCGCCGCAGCTCGGGTGCGCGCCGATGCCGCCTCGCAGCGGATCAAGGAGGCTCGTGCCGACTTCTATCCGAACGTCAATCTGAACACCCTTGTCGGAATGCAGGCCTATGGGCTTGGCAGCCTGATCACGAAGAATTCGGCCTTTGGAAGCGCCGGCCCCGCGGTAAGTCTCCCCCTCTTCCACGGTGGCTCGCTCCAGGGTCAGTACCGCGCACGGCGCGGTCAATATGACGAGGCGATCGCGTTGTACGATCGCCAGGTCATCGAGGCGCTGCGACAGACAGCCGACGCTTTGGCGAGCCAGAAGATGCTCGCCCCGAGGCTGGCAGACTCACGCAGCGCGCTGGCCGACTTTGAAGAAGCGAACCGCCTGGCGCGACTTCGCTACAGCCAGGGCCTGTCGACCTATCTCGACGTGCTGTCCGCCGAGGAGGGAGTCCTCGACGCCCGACTCAACGTCGCCAAGCTCGAGACCCGGTCCTTCGCTCTCGACGTCGCTCTCGTCCGCGCCCTCGGCGGCGGCTTCCACTCGTAAGGGAACCCAGTCATGACCAACATCGAACATAATTTTCCGAACGCCGATCCCAGCGTGGCGGAGGCGGACAACAGCGACCGCCTTGCCAAGCGCAAGAAGCTCTTCCTCGGACTCGTCGGCGGCGTAGCACTGCTCGGCGGCAGCTATTACGGTTACGACAAGCTCGTCGCGTCGCATCATGCTGTGACCGATAATGCCTATGTGGGAGCCGATGTCGCCCAGGTGACGCCGCTGGTCGGCGGCCCGGTCCGCGACGTGCTGGTCCAGGACGCGCAGCAGGTCCGCCGCGGCGATGTCCTCGTCAGGCTCGACGATACCGACGCACGGATCGCCGTGGCGCGCGCAGAAGCTGAGCTCGCCGCGACCGTCCGCCGCGTCAAGGGTCTGGTCGCCAGTGACAGCGGCCTCGCGGCCCAGGTCTCCGCTCGCCATGAAGATGAGCTCAAGGCCGAAGCGCAGTCTGCCGCCGCGCGGTCGGAACTGGAGAAGGCTCGGATCGATCTCCAGCGCCGCGAGGCCCTCGCCGCAAGCGGCGCCGTCTCGGGCGATGAGCTGAGCACCGTTCGCAATGCCTACAACGCCGCGATGGCGAACATGCGCTCGGCCGAGGCCGCTCGCGGCCAGGCGGCGGCGACCCG
>FTIT01511566.1_pt1 | contig 18361 bp, 18 predicted proteins | sample 1658061 | NCBI WGS metagenome assembly FTIT01 (sample SAMEA3914795, study PRJEB12502) | metagenome | biome: forest; material: soil | place: Canada | collected 2011-07-05 | depth 0.3 m
CGGCGGCCAGGGCGGGCTCGGGAACGCCGCGCTGGCATCGACCAAGCGCAAGGCGCCCGGATTCGCCCTTCTCGGAACACCCGGCTGGGAGGGCGACGTCAACCTCGAGTTGAAGACCGTCGCCGATATCGCGCTCGTGGGCTATCCCTCTGCGGGCAAATCGAGTCTCGTCGCCGCCATGTCCGCCGCGAAGCCGAAGATCGCCGACTACCCGTTCACCACGCTTCATCCGAACCTCGGCGTCGTCCAGGCGGGCGAGGTGCGCTATACGGTGGCGGATGTCCCCGGCCTGATCGAGGGAGCGAGCGAGGGCAAGGGGCTCGGTCTCGAATTCCTGCGACATGTCGAGCGCTGCAGCGCGTTGCTGCACGTTCTCGATTGCGCGACCCTCGAACCCGGCCGTGACCCGCTCACGGACCTCGACGTCATCCTCGCCGAACTCGCTGCCTACCCGGTGCCCGACGGCCAGGTGCCGCTTCTCGAGCGCCCGCAGCTGATCGCGCTGAACAAGATCGACGTCCCGGACGGCCGGGAACTGGCCGACTTCGTTCGGCCCGAGCTCGAGTCCCGCGGATACCGGGTGTTCGAGATCTCGACCGTGAGCCACGAGGGCCTGCGTCCTCTGTCGTTCGCCCTCGCGGACGTCGTCGAAGCTGCGCGTGCCGAGGCGGTCGCAGCTGAGCTGATCAGACCGCGCATCGTCATCCGGCCCAAGGCCGTCGACGAGGGCGGGTTCGTCGTGCGCGTCGAGGGCGGTTCGTTCGGAAACGTCTATCGCATCCTCGGAGCGAAGCCGGAGCGGTGGGTCGCGCAGACCGATTTCGCCAACGACGAGGCCGTGGGCTTCCTGGCCGACCGCCTCGCGAAGCTCGGTGTCGAGGACGAGCTGTTCAGGGCCGGCGCTGTCGCCGGGTCGACAGTCGTCATCGGGCACGACAACGGTGTCGTCTTCGACTGGGAGCCGACACTGACCTCGACCGCCGAGCTCCTCACCGCACCACGCGGAACGGATGCGCGCCTCGACGCCAGCAGCCGACCGACACGCAACCAGCGACGCGAAGAGTACTTCGAGCGGATGGATGCGAAGGCGGAGGCGCGAGCCGAACTGATCCGGGAGCGCGATGCGGGCCTCTGGAACGACGATGAGGGCTTCGAGATCACACGCGAGGAGACCGAGACGGAATGACGATCGCGGATCGCAGCCAGGTTCCCGCCGCGAGACGCGTCGTCGTGAAGGTGGGCTCGTCGTCCATCAGCGGTGACAACGCGGGACAGATCTCGCCGCTCGTCGATGCTCTCGCTGAAGCCCACGGTCGCGGTACCCAGGTCATCCTGGTGTCCTCCGGTGCGATCGCCACCGGCATCCCGTACCTGGCCCTCGATGGCCGACCGACCGACCTTGCCACCCAGCAGGCCGCCGCTGCGGTAGGCCAGAACGTCCTCATCTATCGTTACCAGGACAGCCTCGACAGGTACGACATCGTCGCCGGGCAGGTCTTGCTGACGGCAGGAGACCTGGAGAACCCGACCCACCGCACCAACGCCCAGCGCGCGATGGAACGGCTGCTCGACCTGCGCATCCTGCCCATTGTGAACGAGAACGACACCGTCGCGACCCACGAGATCCGGTTCGGAGACAATGACCGGCTCGCCGCGCTCGTCGCCATGCTCGTAAAGGCCGACCTGCTCATCCTGCTCTCCGACGTGGATGCGCTCTACACGAAACCTCCTCAGGACCCCGGTGCCGAACGCATCCACGAGGTCCCCTTCGATGATGCCCTCGAGGGCGTCGAGATCGGATCCACGGGGCTTTCGGGAGTGGGGACCGGCGGCGCGCTGACCAAAGTCTCCGCCGCACGCCAGGCCGCTGAAGAAGGTACCGCGGTCATCCTGACCGCGACGACTCTGGTCTCCGAAGCGCTCCGCGGTGAGGCTGTAGGCACCTGGTTCGCGCCTGCTCCCTGAGGTTCTTGCGCCGGTAAGCTTGTGCCATGCCTGAGACCACGCTCGATCGCGCAACCCTTTTCGACAAGCTCTCGGCTGCCAAGTCGGCTTCGATCGTGCTCGGCACTGTGACGACAGCGCAGAAGGACGCCGCGCTGGCGACCATCGCATCCGGCATCCGGCGGTCGGCAAACGAGATCCTCGAAGCGAACGAGCTCGACCTTGCGAACGGCCGTGAGAATGGCCTGTCCACCGGGCTCGTCGACAGGCTCACGCTGAACGAAGCGCGGCTCGGAGGGCTGGCGGATGCCGTGCTCCAGATCAGCGCGCTGACTGATCCGGTCGGCCAGGCGGTGCGCGGCAGCGCCCTCCCCAACGGTGTCAAGATCACCCAGGTCCGTGTTCCGTTCGGTGTGGTCGGCGCTATCTACGAAGCCAGGCCGAACGTGACCGTGGACATCGCCGCACTCGCTCTCAAGAGCGGCAACGCTGCCGTGCTCCGCGGCGGAAGCGCAGCAATCAACACCAACCGGGTGCTCGTCGACGTTATCCAGTCCGCACTCGCGGAGGCCGGCCTCCCGGCGGAGTCGGTTCAGACCATCGACGAATTCGGGCGCGATGGTGCGACGGAGTTGATGAAGGCGCGGGGCCTCGTGGACGTGCTGATCCCGCGGGGGAGCGCCGAACTGATCTCGACCGTCGTGATGGAGTCCAAGGTCCCCGTGATCGAGACAGGTGCGGGTGTCGTGCACATCTTCCTCGACGAGTCGGCACGCGAGGACTGGGCGGTCGACATCGTGCACAACGCGAAGGTGCAGCGGCCGAGTGTCTGCAACTCGGTCGAGACCGTTCTCGTGCACGCGGCCGGCGCCGATCGGCTCCTTCCGCTTGTGGCCGCACGCCTGGTCGACTCGGGAGTGACGATCCACGCCGACGAGCGATCGCGCGCACTGCTCCCTTTCGCAGTGCCGGCTGTCGACGAGGACTGGTCGACGGAGCACATGAGCTTGGACGTCAGTGTGAAGATCGTCGACAGCCTCGACGAGGCGATTGCGCACATCCGCCGCTATTCGACACAGCACACCGAGTCGATCATCACGAACGACCTCGAGCACGCTGAGCGCTTCCTCGCCGAAGTCGATTCCGCGGTGGTCATGGTCAACGCGTCGACACGCTTCAGCGACGGCGGTGAATTCGGGTTCGGCGCCGAGGTCGGGATCTCGACGCAGAAGCTCCACGCACGCGGACCGATGGGCCTGCCGGAGCTCACCAGCACCAAATGGATCGTCCGCGGGTCCGGACAGACCAGGGGCTGAGTCGCAGCTGACCTGCGGCTGAGTCAGTCCTCCACAGGGGCTCGACAGGCCTCAGCAAGCCGGAACCGGCTCTGACCAGCACATTGGTCGTCGACCCCCGGTTGCGTGGCGCGCGCCTCGTCGGTTTTGCGCGCGTTCGCGCACTAGACTGTGGGGTGGCGTTCGCGCCACGGAAAGGAAGAACCACGATGTCATTCGCGACGGCCGTCCTGGCCCAGACTGAGACCACGAACCAGCTTTTCATGCCGCCGTGGGGGTTCGGCCTGACCGCCATCATCATCTTCGCCGTCCTGGGCTTTGTCATCTGGACCTACCGTGACGTCGCGAACCGCCACAGCCACCGCACCGGCCCGCGCGCGGCCGAGCACGCGACGGCCCCGGGTGCGACCCACCACGGCAAGGGCCATCCCACCGAGTCCGGGCACTGACCCCGGATCGCATGACACTGCCGGAGAAGCGCCGCCCACGCATAGGCGTGATGGGTGGAACGTTCGATCCGATCCATCACGGGCACCTCGTCGCCGCGAGCGAAGTCGCCCAGTCGTTCGATCTCGACGAGGTCATCTTCGTGCCGACCGGTCATCCCTGGCAGAAGGGCGACGTGTCGGCGGGTGAGCACCGCTATCTCATGACGGTCATCGCCACCGCGTCGAACCCGCGGTTCACAGTGAGCCGCGTAGACATCGACCGCGAGGGGCCGACATACACGATCGACACGCTCCGGGACATCCACCGATCCCGTCCTGAAGCCGAACTCTTCTTCATCACCGGTGCGGATGCGATCGCCCAGATCCTCAGTTGGCGTGACGTGAACGAGCTGTGGGCCCTCGCTCATTTCGTCGCTGTGAGTCGCCCGGGACATGACCTGACCATTTCAGGATTGCCGAACCAGGACGTAAGCTTGTTGGAGGTTCCGGCCCTGGCAATCTCGTCAACCGACTGCCGGAGCCGGGTGAACAGGGGATTCCCCGTCTGGTATCTCGTACCTGACGGTGTTGTTCAGTACATCTCCAAACACCATCTGTATCGGAGTGTGGCATGACTTTGTGGCAAGACCAGCCGCCAAAGACACGGCGACAGGCCCGCGAACAGGAGCGCCAGCAGGCTCCCGATGAAAATGCGTCGGGCCAGTCCCGAAGGGCGGCTACCGTTGAACCAACCCCTGCCGGTGAGATTCCGGCCGTGACGACTCCCTACGTTCTCGCATCCGGGCGCGACGCGGCTGCATCCGAGACCGAGTCCACGCCGTCACCGTTCGGCGAGCAGAGTGCGCCACCCGTACGACCGAACCTGCCGACCTACGGTGCATCGTTCGACTCGATCCTGACCCAGCAGGCGAAGCCCGCCGAACCGGGAAGTGACTCAGGAACTCCGCCGCAGCCGTCGCCGCTCTTCCGCGACACGCCCTCGCCCGACCAGGCAGAGCCCGTGACGACGCCGGTCGCACTGGTTCCCGCATCCGAGCTTCCCACAACGCCGCCGGCCACAACGCCGCCGGCCGAGGACTCCGAGGACTGGGCGCCTGAGCGAACGCTCACACGCCGGGAACTCCGGGCGATGCTGCAGGCGCAGGAGGCGAACCAGTTCGCCGGTGGACGGGCGGATGAGCTCGTCGCCGACATCGAGCCCGCGGCTCCCAGCTTCACCCCGCAGTTCGCACAGGCGCCGGCCGAGGCTCCCGACGTCAAGGACCCCCTTGCTGCTCTGTTCGCGCAGAACACAGGTGCGGCCGAGGTCGACGAGGCTCCCTCGGCGGCGGCGCTTCCGCTCGCGGAGCAGCCTGCAGCGCCGTCCGCGTGGCCGTTTGCACCGCTGACACCTAGCAATGCCGACCCGGACCCTTCCGGGCACGTCGTCGATGCGCCCGAAGTACGCGCGTCCCTAGAAGACAACGTGAGCTTCGGCCTGCCCCTGATTCTCCCGGATCCGCCGGCGCAGCCGGTCGGGCAGACTCCGCAGCCCCCGACGGCCTTCGTCCCCGTGGCCCCGGCGCCGGCACCGACGCAGGCGCAGACCTCCGACCCGCAGGATCGTGCAGTAGACGAGACATCTCGCCAGCCGTACCATCCCCCCGTCGGCCATTGGTCGACCGCGGGCGAACTGGATGACAAGAACCAGCAGTTCGACCAGATCATTTCGCGGAGCGTCGGGTCTTCGGGGGCTGCGACGACGACGAACGCTCTCATCCTGCCGGTCGTTCCCTCCGCGCCGGACGCCACAGGACCGCTCACGAGCACCGGTGAGATCCTGGTCACGGGTTCGATCGACCTGCCTCGCGGACTCGGCTCGACCGGGCAGCATCCTGACCGCTACGACTCTTCCGACATGGACCGAATGTTCGAGCAGGACGAGAGCGAGTTCAACACCTCCGACGTCGCTCCGATTCGGGCGTCGCGCGCAGTGAGCACCCACACCTCGACCCGCGGAGTCATCACTCCCCCCAAGAAGCGCGGTGGACGTCTCCCCGTCGTTTTATCCATCACGGCGGCGGTCCTGGCCATCGGGGTCGTAGGGCTCCTCGTCGCCGGCTACATCCTGAAGGTCTTCTGATCATTTTCGTCAACAGTTCTGTAGTCCCGGCGGCGCGCTCGTGACCGCCTCAGCACGTTCCATCGAGATCCTGCAGGTCGCTGCACGCGCCGCGGACTCGAAAGGCGGCGACGATCTGGTCGCCCTCGACGTGTCGAACCCCCTGCCGCTCGCCGATATCTTCCTGCTCGCGACCGGCCGCTCCGAGCGCAACGTAGTCGCCATCGCGAGCGAGGTCGAAGACAAGCTCAACGAGGCCGGTGTCAAGACGCTGCGACGCGAAGGCAAAGCCGAAGGTCGCTGGATCCTCCTCGATTTCGGCGACCTCGTCGTGCACGTCTTCCACGAAGAGGACCGGATGTATTACGCGCTCGAGCGGCTCTGGAAAGACTGCCCCGTCGTCCCACTCGAACTTCCCGTTCACGAGGCGGCGGAGTAGTCTCCTAGCACGATCGTCGAGATGCTCGGTTTTTGCGTGCGCGTCGAATGTAGTACTCTGAGGAGGTTGTTTCCGAGCAATCGAAAACGGCATCTGGGTCTGTGGCGCAGCTGGTAGCGCACCTGCATGGCATGCAGGGGGTCAGGGGTTCGAGTCCCCTCAGATCCACCAAAACCCCTGAATTTCCGCGGAAGTTCAGGGGTTTTTCCTGTTCCGCAGCGTCGAGAATCGTTCAGTGGTGTCCCGTGGTGTGAGGCTCAGACGGGTTCGCTGACGGCTCGACCGATGTCACCTGGTCTGGACCATGAGGACATCGCCAGGGTCACCGGCTCAGGCCAGTTCAGCGGTGTGCCGGTCGACGACGAGAACTCGTCCTTCGCCCACAAGCCACCCCCATCGTCGGACAATCCGTCTGCGCCTACGAGCAATCCGGCCTGGCGCCTCCACAGCTGAGCGAGGGCTCACCGATGCGCAATTGGCACAGGGAGCCGCGTAATGGATTCCGCTTCTTCGCCCTCTCTTATTTTAAGGCGCCCTTTTCCTCGGAATGGGTCGGCTGCGTCAGATTCTCGCACGCTCGACGGTCTGTACCGATGAGGATTGGAGACAAAGTGATCGAACACCGGCAGAGACCTGTTCCGGCGAGCGTCGACGATGCGGATCTGATCTGCCGCACCCGCGATGGTGACAGTGAGGCGTATGGGGTGCTCTTCGCACGGCACCGGACGGCTGGAACGCTGCTTGCGTTCCGCTACGCGCGCGGGCAGCAGGCGGCGGAGGATCTCGTGGCGGACGCGTTCACCCGGGTATTGGCGTCGCTGAAGCGGGGTAACGGCCCGACCACCGATTTCCGGAACTATCTGTTCACAACGATCCGTCGCACAGCCATCACCGGTTACGCGAAGACGGATCCCGAGATCGATATCGCTGATTTCGGGTCACTCGAGCATTCCGCACAATTCCCGGCCACACCGCCGCCACGGATCTTCGGAGACGGGGTCATCGGGGACGCATTTCTTTCCCTCCCTCCGCGTTGGCAGCAGGCACTGTGGTACATCGAGGTCGAGGGCTTGCCGGTCGGCGATGCTGCGAAACTGCTGGGACTGACTGCGAACAGCACCTCGGCGCTCGTCTACCGGGCTCGAGAGGGATTACGGACGGCATATCTTGAGAACTACGTCCGAGCCGACCGGAGACACGAGTGCCCGTCGCGTCGAGATCTCGTTGCCTATGTTCGAGGGAAATGCGGCGAGGCTGTGCGGGCCCGAGTGCATCACCATGTGGAAGCCTGCGATGGCTGTGCTGCCGCCGCAGACGACATCTCCCATGTCGGGGTCAAGCTGCGGGCTCTGGCGCTGCCGTTGCTCGCGGGCGGGTTCGGGCTCGGCGCCGGAGCCAGCCTGTTGCAAACGCAGCAAGCGCAAGCCCTTGCCGTCACACCGGTTCTGATATCCGGTCGGAAGCAGGTGGCGAGAGAGATACGGCGGTCTCTCCGGAACACCGGCGTCACGACGATAGGTGCAGTCGGCCTCGTTGCCGCGACGACTATGGTCTGTGTCTCAGCGCTCTCGCCGAGCATCCCGAAGAGCCATCCGGGAGAAGCGCCGGCCGCGGTCACGACGCATAAGCAAAAGGCTGCAGCCGACCCCGCCGTCTCGGTGCCACTCGCGAACACTCCAGTGGCTGCGCCGCCGATCCCCACCTATCCGGGCGTTCCTCTCGTTGATCGAGTCCCGCAGAAGGTGGTCGCGGCTGACGATGCGCCTGCGCAGAAACCACTCCGGACGAAGGCACGGAGCCTGGGCCCGTCTTCGACACCCGATCGCGTCGATCCGGGCATGAGCTCGCCTGAGGGTCACTCGCCAGTGCTGAACCTTCCACTTTCCGATGTCGCAGGCTCGATGTCCGCCGCTGTGGCAGAGGGCCAGCCGGCGGCTGCATACGAAGGACTGATGGAGACGACCATGGCGGGGCCGATGCCATGCCCGTCTATCGCAGGAGGCGCGTACCACCTCGACGGGTCCAGCAGCTTCCTGCACACCAGCGCCGTCACACCAGCCCTCCAGACTTTCACCATCGCGATATGGTTCCGCACCAGTACCCCCGGGGGCAAGTTGATCGGCTACGGCGACGCTGCGACAGGTGCGTCGACGTCGTACGACCGGCACCTTTACCTCACAGATCAGGGAGAACTCGTCTTCGGAGTCTTTGCCGGAGAGGTTAGAACGATCCAGAGCCCTGCCGCCTACACGGATGGGAACTGGCATCACGCCGTCGCGACACTGTCCAACAATGGAATGCGCCTCTACGTCGACGGTTCGCAGGTCGGCGTGGATGCGTCGGTGACCAGCGCCCAGCCCGACTACGCGGGCTATTGGCGGATCGGCTACGACACTCTCGAAAAGTGGGGGCCGACCACACCGGGAAATCACTACTACACGGGTGACCTTCGCTGTGCGCAGATCTACTCCGAAGACCTCGGGGCCGCCGACATTGCACAGCTCTACCAAACAGGCCTGAGCACGTAGGGGAGTGGCGATGCTTCTTTCAACCTTCATCCTGTACCTGATTGTTGTCTTTCTCCTCGGCGTGGCCGCGGCTCTCGCTTTCATCTATGGGTATCGATGCCGGCAAGGGCCAGATGCGCGGCTTGCCGACGAGGTCGCAGCGACGTCAGTCACAGGTCAAATCAGCGACCAGCTCTTCGCACCCCACTCCCGCCCGGACACCTACGACGACAAAGGAGCATGCTGAATGAGCATCCCCACCTCTGACCCATCGGCGCTGACGCCCACCTACCTGGTCGCCGTGCCCGCTCCGCGCGGCATGAGCATCACCTCACTGGTTCTCGCGCTGGTGTCGATCCCGGGCGGGTTCACAATCGTTCTGCCCGTGCTGTCCCTTGTCTTCGGCATTCTCGGGTTGCGGAGAGAGCCTGCAGGGCGGGGAATGGCGCTCGCGGGTGTCATCATCTCGAGCCTGATCCTGGCCGGCTGGATTCTCATCTTCAGCATCCTCATCGCCATCGCCTTATCCGGGCTGAATGCCGCGACCGTCCCTGCCCGCGACTCCTGAAGGACCGGGTGCGTTAGATTCACGCCTCGCCGCTGTCTACACACACAAGACATCGTGCGGCAGAGACGGGGCGTCCAGTGAACGAACAGTGGGAGAATGTCGCGGCCCTCGGCGAGGCCAGGCATCACGTGGTCATGTTCCTCCTGAACCGGGCCTTCGCAGAAAAGGAGAGTTCTCGCGTAAGAAGAATTTTCGGCGCAATCGACGAAATCAACAGGCTCGTCGATGACGTAGACAAGTCGAACGCGGCAGCGATCTCCCGGGTCCACGACATGCTCAACGGCGGGCTCATGCAACTACAGCGCGGGGCGCTGGACGAACATCTCAGCAGTTCCCGTCAGCCGAGCCCGGCTTTCATCGAACAGTGAACCGGAAGCCGGCCACGCTCGGCGCAGGTTCCGCGTCGCGCAACCCGCGAGCTGCCTCGGGCCGGCGCAAGCGCCAGTCCTGCCGGCCCCTCAGCGGCGCGCCGAATGGTGCCCTTGTCGGGAAAGCTCAGCGTGCCGTACCCTGAGCCGGCATCACTGGACGACTGGCGAGGAGAACACATGAGTGACGTGCTCGCCAACCCGGTGTGGTCGTCGTTGAACGGTGCCCATGCGTCGCTGGCGCGCATCCTCGGTGCAGCTCGTGTCTACGACCCGGACGTCTCGGTCTTCGCCGGAATGCCGGATGAACCGACGGCGGAAGCATGGGCGGACCTGGCTGCTCTCCTCCGAACGGACGGCGGAGCAGTGGTGGTGGGGTCGACCGTCGAGCTGCCGGACGGCTGGGACGCGTTGCGGGTCATCGAGGGCATCCAATTCGTCGAGGCCGGCGTGGAGGGCGCAGTATCCGACGACATCGTTGCGCTCGGCGAGGCGGATGCGGACGAGATGCTCGCGCTGGCGGAACGCACCCGGCCGGGGCCTTTCCTCCGCGGAACGGTGCGCCTGGGCGGCTACGCCGGCATCCGCGATCACGGGCGACTCGTCGCCATGGCAGGGCGCCGGATGAACCCGGAGGGCTGGATCGAAGTGAGCGCAGTCTGCACCGATGCGGAATACCGAGGTCGGGGGATGGGGGCCCGGCTCGTGCGTGCAGTCGTGGACGGAATCCACCGCGAAGGCCAGCGCGCGTTCCTGCACGTCGAGAACGGCAACGACGGCGCGATCGGGCTGTACCGCAGACTGGGCTTCGAACCCAGCCGTGACATGACCTTCGTCTTCACCCGGCCGGCGATGTAACGCCGCAGGCGTACTCGACGGTCAATGAGGCCATTGCCGGAGTAAAATCTCCCTGACCGGGCTTTCTGGACGATTGCTACGAAGTCTGCGATTACCGGATGATTTCGATCGGGTGTTTACAGGCAATACATCGCAACGGTCGAATATAGTGCTCGCGACGAGTCGATGACGTATGCCCTCCGGCATGGGTCACGGAACCCCACAAGGAATGCAGAGATGAGCGACGGCGCGCCCGTTCGGCGGAGGCGATCCAACGGCCCCCCGTCGGTTCGTCATGGCCGCCTGCACAAGCGCCGGCCTTACGCGACGATCGCAAAGGTCCTCGTCGCAACGCTTGGAGTGCTTATCGTCAGCGGCGGATCGATCGCCGCGATCGCAGCGTGGGACGTCGCCCGCACGATCAAGCCGGGGGTCCACCTCGCGCTGCCGCCCGGCAAGACCGCCGTGCCGATCCCGAGCGTCGGTGCCATCGACGGCGGCGTGAACCTGCTGCTCACCGGAACGGACACGCGCACCGGCCAGGGCGGGGCATTCAACTCCGCCGACGAACTCAGCGGATCGTCGGGCGCGGGCAACAACGACGTAACGATGCTCGTGCACATCGCGCAGAACCACCAGAGCGCGATGGTCGTCAGTTTTCCTCGCGACATGATGATCCCCATCCCGGAGTGCCCGTCGCCGAACGGCGGCACCTACTCTGCGGTGGACAAGGGGATGATGAACTCGACGCTCTCGCGGGGCGGTCTGTCGTGCGTCGTGCTCACCATCGAGAAGCTCACGGGGGTGTCCATTCCGTTCGCGGCGGAGGTCAGCTTCGACGGTGTCAGTGCGATGTCGAACGCCGTCGGGGGAGTGACGGTGTGCCTGGCCTCTCCGGTGGTCGACAAGTACACGAACCCACAGCTCGACCTCGCTGCCGGCGAGCAGACGATCGTGGGCAGCGAGGCGCTGTCGTTCCTGCGCAGCCGTCACGGCGTAGGCGACGGGAGCGACCTCGGACGGATCAGCAACCAGCAGGTCTTCCTGTCGGCGCTCGCTCGCAAGATCGTCGCAGGCGGCGTGCTCGCCAACCCGTTCCAGCTCTATCCGCTTGCAAAGGCTGCGGCCGCCAACATGATCCTCTCGGACACGCTCACCAACCCGACCACGATGGTGCAGATCGCGCTGGCTCTCAAGGACACCGGCCTCGACAAGATGACATTCATCCAGTACCCGGTCATCACCGATCCCGACAACGTGAACCGTGTGGTACCGCAGATTTCGGCCGCCGAGATCCTCAACGGCGCCCTCGTCAACGACCAGCCCGTCCAGCTCACCGGAACCACCGGTCGCGCCGCGGAACTCGCCCCCAACGCTTCCACCGCGTCACCGACTCCTGCTCAGACGGCAGCGACCTCGACCCCTGGAGCGACCGCGACGCCTGCGCCGACTCCGACCGCTGCAGCTCCGACGCCGGGCCCGGCCCCGGTCGTGCTCCCGTCGAGCGTCACCGGACAGACGGCCATCCAGCAGACCTGCACGAAGGGCAACGGCTGACCGACCCTCACGCGGCGCTCAGGCAGGAAGAGGCGGCGTTACGAGGAAGTGCCAGCCAACCCACCACCAGAACAGGATGATCGTCACCCTCGCCGCGCGATCCTGCATGACGCCGTCGAGCAGCTCGCCGAAACGCGCCAGGCGCGACACCTCCCGGCGCGAGGTCAGTACGAGGACGACCATTGCGACGCCACAGGCGATGAACCCGGCGATGGTGACGATGCGCGTCACGAAGACCTCCCTCGACGGATGAGCGCGTAGCCGCCCACGAGCCAGATCGCGATGAGCACGGCCCGGCCGACCGGCGACGCTACGAATGGGTCGACCAGATCGGACAGCGGTGGGAAGGCGTACTCGGCTGCCGGCGACGGTGTGCTCATGAAATACGCTCCGATCTCCCAGGCGAATCCCGCCACGGCCAACACCGACCATGCGAACGCGGCCCTGCGAACCGCATCCGGTCGAGCACGCGGGGTCGGGTTGGCGGGCTGCGGCCACACGACAGGGATGAGCGCGACTCCGATCGCCACGACGACGATCGACTCCACCCCGCCGTAGAGCGGGGCCAGGGCCAGAACGAGAAGCAGCACGGCCATGAGGATCCACATGAGGAGGCGGCGGGTGGTGCGCTCCCGATCCAGGGGCCGGAAGCGGAGCCGGCCGAACGCATCCGCCGTCAGCGCCAGTGCGCCGCCGAAGAAGATCAGGCCGTCGGCCGGCGCCCCTCGGAACAGATGGAATGCGCCGGTCAGCGAGAGGATCGCGATCCACGCGGCACGCGTGATCGTCGCAGAGCGTGTGCCGGTCTGTTCGGCGCGCTCCGACTCAGCTGGTCGATCGGTTGCCATGGCGTTCACCAGCGTACGCTCCAACACAGCTGCACGCTGGCTGCTCTTGCCTTTCGTGTCGCCCCCACGTTTACTGAGAACATGGCGGCACCCGGTATGACCACGATCCAGCGCAGAGTTCTGATCGTGGCGATCCTCGCGTCGTTCGTGGCTTTCCTCGACAGTGCTGTCATCAACGTCGCCCTTCCCGCGATCTCCAGGGAACTCGGTGGCGGCCTGCCGCTGCAGCAGTGGGTGGTGGACGGCTACCTGGTGACGCTCGGATCGCTGATCCTGATAGCCGGCTCGCTCTCGGACGTGTTCGGCCGGCAGCGGATCATGGTGGTCGGCCTCATCGGCTTCGGGGTGACCTCGCTGCTGTGCGCGTTCGCGCCGACGGGGTTGTTCCTCGTCATCTCACGGGCCTTGCAAGGTGTCGCCGGGGCACTGCTCGTACCCAGCTCTCTCGCGATGATCATCTCCACCTTCAGTGGTGCACCCCAGGCGAAAGCGATCGGGCGCTGGACGGCCTGGACGGGCGTCGCGCTGATCGCGGGACCCATCCTGGGCGGGATCTTCGTGGATACGCTCTCGTGGCGTTTCGTCTTCGTCATCAACGTGATCCCGATCGCGATCACGCTGCTGATGATGCTCGGCCTTCGCCCCTTCACGAAGGGGTCCGGCGGGCGGGTCGACTATCTCGGGGCGACCTTCGGATCGCTCGGTCTGGCGGGTACGGTCTTCGCGCTGATCGAGCAGGGTGTCTACGGCTGGGCAGACCCGAGGGTCTTCCTGCCGCTGATCGGCGGAATCGTCTGCCTGGTGATCTTCTTCGTCGTCGAGACGCGGGTCGCGAGCCCGATGCTTCCCCTCTCGCTGTTCACCGTGCACAATTTCTGGGTCGGCAACATCGCGACGGCATTCGTGTACGGGGCGTTGGCGTTCGGGCCGTTCATCGTGACCCTGTACCTTCTGCAGGTCGCGGGCTTCCGTGCGACGGCAGCCGGCTTCGTGTTCGTCCCCACGACGCTCTGCATGCTCCTGCTGTCGGGCCTGTTCGGCGGTCTGTCCGGCAAGTACGGGCCGCGACTGTTCATGGCGGTCGGCCCGATCATCGCTGCCTCGGGATTCGTCTGGCTGATGACCATGGGGACGTCGGTGAACTATTTCACGGAGCTCCTTCCGGCATCGCTGCTGTTCGGGATCGGGCTGTCCGTGACGGTCGCACCGCTCACGTCAGCGATCCTGGGGGCGATCGATCCCGACCGCGCAGGGATCGCGTCCGCGACGAACAATGCGGTCTCCCGCATCGCGGGGCTGATCACAGTGGCTATGGCCGGGCTTATCGTGGGCGGTCAACTGGACAAGCCGGGCCTCGACCGGGCCCTGGTCGCGACGTCCGCGCTGCTCATCGCCGGCGGTATCGTCTCTGCGATCGGCATCCGCAATCCGCAGCGTGCGGTCGCCTCGGCCGCTCAGACTGCGGTCGACTGACCGGCAAGTGCGAGCATCGCGACGTCGATGAGGGCGCAAGCCATGATCAGCTGCATGAGCAGCCGCGTCGTGTTAGTTCGTGCGACGAGAACGATGCCGACGACAGCGATGAGCAGCCCGATCACGAGGCCGGCGAGCAGCACGGGTCCGGGGTCGGGCCCAGGTCCGAAGGTGAGGATGATGGTCGCGAACGCGACGCAGGCGAATGCGATGTAACCGGATGCGCGCGCTCCGAGCCGATGGGGGAGGCCCCGTACTCCGGTGTCCCTGTCGTCGGCGAGATCGGGCAGCACGTTCGTGAAGTGCGCTGCGATGCCGAGGAGAGCGCCGACGACGATCACCCAGGGAGCAGGGAACTGGGGAACCACCTGGCCGAGGGTCGCCACGGCGGGCAGCAGGCCGAAGCTGACGGCGAATGGCACGACCGAGACCGGCGTGTTCTTGAGCCCCAGGTTGTAGGCCCAGCCGCTGGCCACTGCGACGATGTGCACAATCGCCGCCAGCGGTCCGAGCAGTAGCGAGAGCACGATCATCACACCCGCGGCGACGAACGCAGCGGCCCGCACGACGCTCACAGCGACCGCGCCCCGGGCTGCGGGTTTGTCGGGGCGGCGCACGGCGGCATCCCGGCCCGCGTCGATCCAGTCGTTCGACCATCCGATCGAGAGCTGGCCGGCGAGAATGGCCGCCATCAGGAGGATGAGGCGTGCGGGAGCGTACGAGAGGCCGAACCCGAGCACTCCGGCGACGATCGTGACGACGACGGTAGGGCCCGGATGGCTGGCCAGCAGCAGGGAGCGGACCGTTTTCGGCATGGTCACATGGTAGGAGCGGCGGATGCCATGGCACGAGGACGCGCACAATGTTAACAATTTGCGTGATCTTGCAATGAATTGCGTATGATCGTGGCATGTCGAAGCGATTGGCCGAAGTAGCCCGCAAGGTCGGAGTCAGCGAAGCGACCGTGAGTCGTGTGCTCAATGAGAAGCCCGGGGTCTCCGAGGCCACAAGGCAGGCGGTTCTGACCGCCCTGGACGTCCTGGGCTACGAAAGACCGAGCAAGCTGCGCGGCGAGCGGGCCCGACTCGTCGGACTCGTACTGCCGGAGCTGCAGAACCCGATCTTCCCGGCATTCGCCGAAGTTATCGGGGGAGCGCTCGCCCAGCACGGCTACACTCCGGTGCTCTGCATGCAGACAGCCGGCGGGATCTCCGAGTCGGACTACGTCGACCTCCTGCTCCAGCAGCAGGTCTCCGGCGTTGTGTTCGTCGGAGGCGCCTACTCACAAAGGGATGCGTCCCACGATCATTACGCTCGCCTGAGCGACGTCAACCTTCCGACGGTGCTCGTCAACGCACCCGTGGACGATCTGGACTTCGCGACGGTTTCCTGCGACGACTCCGTCGCGATCGAGCAGGCGCTGAATCACCTGCGGCAGCTGGGCCATGAGCGTATCGGACTGCTCCTCGGACCGCGCGACCATGTGCCGTCCCAGCGCAAACTGGCCGCTGCCAAACGCCTGGTCGCCTCCTGGGGAGTGCCGTTCCGTGACGAACTCGTGGTCCATTCGCTGTACTCGCTCGAGGCGGGGCAGGCGGCCGCGGCCCGGCTGCTGGGCGCGGGCGTCACAGCGATCGTGTGCGCGAGTGACCCGATGGCGCTCGGCGCCATCCGCGCCGTCCGGCGCGCGGGGCTGTCGGTGCCGCGCGATGTCTCCGTGATCGGCTATGACGACTCCGCGCTGATGAACTGCACTGAGCCGCCGCTGACGACCGTCCGTCAGCCCATCGAGCCGATGGGCCGCACCGTTATCGAACTCCTGCTCCGCCAGATCTCGAGCGACTCCGCAACCTCGGACGAGCTGTTCTTCGAGCCGGAACTGGTCGTCCGGGGCTCGACTGGGCCTGCTCCATCACACTGATCGGCGTGCAACGCAACGCAAAAGTACGCAAATAACTTACGTTCTGTTTAGTTCTTGCATCAATCTGTCGATAACGCTACGTTTGCCTTCGACGACGGCGCCGGCTGGTTCGACGTGGTCGCCACGACCCGAACGAACCGTCGACCCGGACATCGCAGCGCGAAGGCCAGGAGTCGCCCGACAGAGAAGGACTCCGAGTGGATTTTCCCGTGCTCGCTGCCCAGCCAGAATCACCGGCGTCCGCTGACGCCGCGAAGACGGCGGTCGCGCGACCCGACGTGTCGCCCCAGAACGATCCGCTCTGGTGGCGAAACGCGGTCATCTACCAGATCTACATCCGCAGCTTCGCTGACGGGAACGGCGACGGGATCGGCGACCTGGCAGGAGTCAGGAAACACCTCGGCTACCTCCGCGACCTCGGCGTCGACGCCATCTGGTTCACCCCGTGGTACGAGTCCCCGCTGGCAGACGGCGGCTACGACGTCTCCGACTACCGCACGATCAACCCGGCATTCGGAGAGCTCGCTGAGGCGGAAGCCCTGATCCAGGAAGCGCTGCAGTTCGGCATCCGCACCATCATCGACGTGGTCCCCAACCACATCTCCGACCGGCACCCCTGGTTCCAGGCCGCACTCGCGGCCGGACCGGGATCGCCCGAACGCGAGCGGTTCTGGTTCCGCGCGGGCAACGGGCCGGCCGGCGACGAGATGCCGACCCAGTGGGTGTCCAACTTCTCGGGCGAGACCTGGACGCGCACCACCAACCCTGACGGCACGCCCGGCGAGTGGTACCTTCACCTGTTCACGCCACAGCAGCCCGACCTGAACTGGAACCATCCGGATGTGCGCGCCGAACACGAAGCGATCCTCCGGTTCTGGTTCGACCGCGGCGTCGCCGGCGTCCGGATCGACTCGGCCGCCCTGCTCGTCAAAGACGAAACGCTTCCCGAGGTGCCGCAGAACCCGGGACCGGGGGAGCATCCGAACCAGGATCGCGACGAGCTGCACGACATCTATCGCGGCTGGCGCGCCATCGCGGACTCCTACCCCGGTACCCGCGTGCTCGTCGGGGAGATCTGGCTCCCCGACATCGACCGGTTCGCGATGTACCTGCGGCGCGACGAGCTCCACACGGCATTCAACTTCGACTTCCTCGCCCGCCCCTGGAACGCGCAGGAGCTGCGGGCATCCATCGACGAGACGCTCGCCGCGCACGCTCCGGTCAACGCGCCATCGACCTGGGTGCTGTCGAACCACGACGTGACGCGGCCCGTCACTCGGTACGGCCGCGAAGACTCGTCATTCGCGTTCGTCAAGAAACGGGTCGGCACACCGACAGACCTGGCGCTCGGCGAGAGACGCGCACGTGCCGCGGCCCTGCTCACTGCGGCGCTCCCCGGTTCGCTCTACATCTACCAAGGGGATGAACTGGGTCTCCCCGAAGTGGAGGACCTTCCTGCCGATCGCCTCGAGGACCCCATGCACTTCCGGTCGGGCGGCATCGATCCCGGCCGTGACGGATGCCGTGTGCCGTTGCCGTGGCGGGGCATCCACCCTCCCTTCGGCTTCAGTCCGGCAGGGGCATCTGCCGAACCGTGGCTGCCGCAGCCCGAATCGTGGGCGCCCCTGACCGTCGAAGCGGAACAGAGCAACCCCGCATCGATGCTGTGGCTGTACCGCCAGGCCCTGCGCATCCGCCGCAAGACCGACGGGCTCGGCGATGGTCCGCTCACCTGGCGCGACAGCGCAGACGATGTGCTCGTATTCGCCCGTGGCGAGCACTTCGTCAACGTCACCAACCTCTCGGATGCGCCCATCGCGCTCCCGGAGCACACGGCCATCCTGCTCAGCAGCAGTCCGCTTGAACACGGACTGCTGCCCCCGGACTCCACGGCGTGGCTACGAACACAGCACTAGCCGCCGGAGCGCATCCCGGAACCCGCCGCGATGCACAACGCACCACCCGCAATGACAAACCCACAGAAACAACAAACACACTCCGAAAGGAACCGACAATGAGGTCACCAAGAACGGTCGCCGCGGTCGCGGCGATCA
>FTIT01511545.1_pt1 | contig 17755 bp, 15 predicted proteins | sample 1658061 | NCBI WGS metagenome assembly FTIT01 (sample SAMEA3914795, study PRJEB12502) | metagenome | biome: forest; material: soil | place: Canada | collected 2011-07-05 | depth 0.3 m
AGGACCTTGGTCTGGTCGTTGTTGAATTCGCCGACGAAGAACTGAGGGATCAGGGTGATGGTCTGGGTACTCGGATCCTGGAGAAAGATGAGCGGCAGGAGGTAGTCGTTCCAGGCTGCGAGGAGGGTGAAGATCACTATCGCAGCTGCAATCGGACGGGACAGTGGGATGACGATGTTCCAGAACGCATTCCAGGTGTTGGCGCCGTCGACCCGTGCCGCTTCGAAGAGTTCGTTCGGGATGCCGTCGATGAAGTTGCGCGAGAGGAGAACGGCGAACGGGATGTGCAGCGCGGCAAGCGGGATTATCACCGCCCAGTACGTGTTGAAGAGGCCGAGCGGTGAAGCGAGCGTGAACAAGGGGGCGAGCAATACGACCTCGGGCAGAGTGATGCAGGCGAGGATCAGCCAGAAGTAGAACTCGCGGCCGCGGATTCGAAGTTTGGAGAATCCGAATGCGGCGGGGAGCGAAACGGCGTAGACGATGATGATCGTGCACAGGGCGATGATGGCGCTGTTCCGGAAGAAGAGGGCGAAGCCTGGGACGGCCAGCACTTGGGCGTAGTTCTCCCAGCCTTGGCCCGAAAGGGAGCCTTGCACCATTGCGACGAGCGGAAAGAGGTACGGGATCACCATTATGGTGACGAGGAGTTGAAGGCCGATTTTCGCGGTACGGCTTCGTGCTTCGAACATCAGCGCACACGACCCTTCTTCTCGCGCCCCGTAACTTGAAGCAGTATCGCCATGGCGAGCGAGACGACGAGCAGGACCATGGATATTGCGGCGCCGTACCCGACGTGTCCTTCGGGGATGCTGATGCGGAAGATGTAGGTGCCGAGGAACTCGGTGGAGTAGTTGGGCCCGCCGGCGGTGACCAGGTAGGGGATGTCGAAGGTCTTCAACGACCCGATCGCGGTGAGCATGGCCAGGGCGACGGTGGTGCCGCGAACGTCGGGCCAGATGATGCTCACCAAGGTCCGGATATTGCCGGCGCCGTCGATGCGGGCCGCTTCAATCACGGTTTGGTCGATCTGGCCCATCGCGGCGTAGTAGAGCACGAAGGTCAGCCCGGTGAATTCCCAGATCTGGATAGAGATGATCACGGCGAGCGCGGTGCTCGACTGGGCGAGCCAGGGTTGTTCGAGGAAGCCAAGCCCGACGTGGCCGAGCACCCAGTTGATCTGACCGTCGACTCCCCAGATCTGCCGGAAGACCGGCGCCATGATAGCCGGGGCGAGAACGACGGGCACGAAGATGATGATCTTGTAGACCACGCCGAGTCTCACCTTGGAGTGCAGAAGCACCGCGAAGACCAGCCCGAGCGCCGTTTGCGCGAGGAACACGACAATGAAGAAGATGACCGTGTGCTCCAGCGCCTGCCAGAACACCGGATCCGTGAGAATGCGCACATAGTTCGCACCACCGACGCTCGGCGGATTCGGCGTCAAGCCGTTCCAGCTCAGGGTCGACGCGACACCGGTGTAGGCGATGCCGAAATAGATGACCCCCACAGTCACAATCAGGGCGGGAAGTATCCACGGCAACCCCAGCGAGTACAGGCGGCGGCGTATTGAGACGCCGCCGCCCGCACGACGTGGAATTCGTGACCCGGCCCGCCTTGGCTTGACTTTGGATCCCTCGGTAATGATCACACTTTTCTCCGGGTATCTGACGGCCGAACGATCGACGCTGCTAGAAGGTTGCGCTGAAGGCGTCCTGCAGGGTCTGGGCCGCCTGTTTCGGGCTCGCCTGCCCTGCCCCGACCGAAGTCGCAGCAGCACCGACCGCGTTGGTCATGTCTTGGGTCAGGATGCCCAACCGTGGCTGGGTGATCTTCCCTGCAGCGGTGTCGAGGGCTTGGATCGGGGCCTGCTGCACAGCAGGATCAACCAGCCCGACTGCGGGCCAGTCGGGCTTCGCCGACAGCAGTGACGCAATATCGCCGCCGGAATTGGCGATGGCCTGCTGTCCGGCCTCGGAGGTGCCGAGCCACACGGCAAAGGTCTTCGCGGCCGCAACATACTTCGATTTGCTGTTCACCGCGACTGCATAGTCGACGTCCCCATACATCGCGTACTGGGGGGCTGATGTGCCCGTTACCGACGGAAACGGAATCGGGATCATCACGAAAGGCTTCGGGTTGGCAACTCCAGCCGCGGCCTGCGCCGCTGCCATGCCCTTCACCGTGGCGTACTGCGTCTCCCAGGTGCCCATCATGATCATGGCTGTGTTGCCCTTGAAGAACTGGTTCTGCGCGTCAGGGAACTGCATCGCGGCAACGGCCCCTGGCTGGATGATCCCGCCGGTGAACAATGACTTCCATACAGTGAGTGCCTGAACGATCGTCGGATCAGTCCACTTTGCTTTTCCCTGTGAGGCTGCTGTCCACACGCCCGGCTTGATGCTGTTGGAGATCGACTGCAGCACATCACGGTCGAACGCTGCCTGAGCGGCACCATGAACGAAGCAGGTCACTCCGTTCTTCTTGAACACCGCGCAATCACTCGCCCATTCAGCCAGGGTTGTGGGCGGCGTGAGCTTGTACTTGTCGAACAGGTCTTTGTTGATCCACATCGACCCGCCGTCCGCGGTGCCGACGCCAGCACCCACGAGCTTGCCACTCGAGGTGTACATCTGCGGCACATAGTCCAGTGGCGTGACCTTCGACTTCCACTCAGCTCCCAGCGATGCCTTGATCGCCGGCGCCAGGTCTACCGCCTGATCACCATAGTTGGCCACCTTCGGTCCAGGAGAGATGCCGTAGAGATCCGGACCGTTCGACGAAGCCAGGGCGGGCTTGAGGGCCGCATCCCACCCATCCAAGGTCACCAATTTGTAGGTGATGTGGATGTCCGGATATTGCTTGTTGAATGCCGTGATGAAGTCCTTCGCCGGTCCCAGTTGCGGAGACCAGCCCCACCACACAAGGTTCCCCTTCGTGGCAGACCCCTCCGACGTCGCCCCCGACGAGGTACACCCCATCAGGCCCGCTAGCGCCGCCCCAGCGACCGCCGCGCCTGCGATTACTCGAACCCGCAACCGCGCACTTGAACTCCTACGCATTTCACTCCCTTGTGTGTAATGAAGAACATTCGTGCAAAGCAGCGCAACTGCCGCGCTACCATCCGGCGCACTACGCGCCTATTGCGTTGCATTACTCCCCGACAACAGTCGGTCGGCGGATACCCGATCCGAGTTGACGTGAAGGCTAAACCGGCTGACGGCGCGCGATGAACTACGAGCGAGCGCCTCTACCTGTGAGAACTTGCGACTATTCGCTAGCGATATCTAGTTAACATCTCCTTCAGGATTACGTCAAGTTTCCATCCCTAGATGGAGATATTTACTTGGCAATTCAGAACTAGTGGCGGAGACACTAAGAAGATTCGTAGGAAAATATGCCCCTCGATGACGGGCGCAGCGGGAAATCCTGCGAAATACAGCTAAAAATTGGGCGATCGCCTAGAGATCCGGACATGCAACGCGGATGCCTGAGAGATAAACATTTCGTTAACTCCGGAACGGATGCGTGTGTTGAAGAGGCAAAGATCGCCAAAATCGCATACAGCAATCTCGGCACAGCGGATGATGCCCTTGAGAGAAGGCCGCCAACACGCGGACCCCACGCGGACTAGGGGGCGAGCTCGGCTACCTGAGCCGCGGTCAGAGGGCGTGTCAGAAGGCCGCGTGTGAGGAGGTGGATTTTCGCGGATTCTTCGAGTTCGACCAGCAGGGTGATCGCGTCATCGATTGACGCGGCGGCGGCCACCGCCCCGTGGTTGCGCATCAGGATGATCCTGGGCCGACCGGCACCACCACGCAAGAGGTCACCGAGCCCTGGCGAGCCTGGACGCAGGTACTCCACTACCTCAAGCGGTGCCGCTCGCATCGAGAGATATGGCGTGAGGATGGGAAGCGTCACGAGACCGCCCGCCCCGACATCCTCGAGGCAAGACAGCGCGGTGGCGAAGGTCTGGTGGCTATGCACGACCGCATTGACAGCTGCCGAGTCATAGAGCGCAACGTGCATCGGCCACTCCTTGCTCGGCGGTGACCCGCCGATCAATCCACCGTGTTCGTCCAGCACCGACAGCGAGCGGGCCCGAATGGAGCCGAGGTCGCTTCCGGTCGGTGTGGCGAGAATACGAGCGCCAACGCGCAGGCTGATGTTCCCGGTCGTACCTGGCGACAGGCCGCAGGCGCGCATCCGCGCTCCTCCGGCCACAAGCTCACGCCGGGCGCGACCGAGTGCACTCACCTCGCCACCGCTTCGGCAAAGAAGTCGGGCCCACCGAAGTTTCCTGACTTGAGCAGCAAAGACATCGAACTCGAACCCTCGGAGGCGATCCAGGGCACGCCGGGCGCGACTTCTTCGTGAACGCTGACACGCGTGATGTTGAGCGCATTGATCACAGCACCGGAGACCTCGCCCCCAGCGATGATCATTCGAATCGCCCCCAGTTCCCTGGCACCTGATGCGATCCGGGCGAGCGCGCCTTCGACGAGCTCGGCCGCCACCTGGATGCCCAGCTCCTGCTGGGCGCGTACGACTTCCTCTCGCTGGACGGTGGAATACACCAGAGGCACGGCGCCGGCCGCCAGGGCGTTCGCGACGAACGCGAGCGCAGCCTCAACGACAGAGTCGCCGCGGGCGAGGGCGAACGGGCTGATTTCGAACGAGGGGTGGGAGCGCTCAAAAGTCTCGACCTGACCTCGCGTGGCCGCAGACGTGCTGCCGCTGATCACGACGGTCCCACCATGCTCCGGTCGGGGTGCCGGTCTCACCTGACAGGTATTTCTACCGCGCCTTGTCCTCGCGAGTGCAGCCGCGAGACCGGCGGACCCCGTTGTCAAGGGCAGGGATGCCGTTGCCAGTGCGATCGAGGCCAGATCGTCCTCTGAGGTGGCATCGATCACTACGTGCGAGCGATCGTCCAGGGCGTCGATCTCCGCCGCTATCTGCTCGGTGCCCTGCGCCACTGACTTATGCGTGATGTTCGAGACGCGCCACGAAGCTTGCGGGGAGAGAAGACGAGCCACATCCGAGTCGCGCATCGGGTTCAGAGGATGGTTGCGCAGCGGTGATTCATCGAGCAGTTCGCGACCGACGAACAGGTGGCCCTGATAGACCGTCCGCCCATTGGCGGGCGCGCTCGGCACGAAGGGCACGATTCGTGCCTCCGTTTCGCGCGCGAGTGCCTCGGCCACCTGCCCGATGTTTCCCCTCTCGGTGGAGTCGAAGGTGGAGCAGTACTTGAAATAGAGGTGCTCGATACCGGCGTCACGCAAGGCGCGTCCCGCCACCAGGCTCATATCGACCGCTGCGGCGGCCCCTATGCTTCGCGACTTCAACGCGATCACCGCACAGTCTGCGAGCTCCCCGGCGATCTCCTCGTAGGGGGGGGCGCCGAACCACAGCGTCACACTCGTTCCTTCCGAAGCGATGCGACCCGCCAGATCAGTAGCTCCCGTGTAATCGTCTGCGACGACGCCAAGCCAGGGTGCCATCGGATCAACTTCCCGATTCCAGCTCCGCCCGAAGGCGTGCAAGTGCGACGTAGGAACGATCGCGCATGTTGGCCATGTCGGTGGCTTCCTCCTTCGACATGCCGAGGTACCCGCCCCCCGTCTTCGTGCCGAGATCGCCGTTGGCAACGCGCTCCTCAAGGGATGGGGGGCAGTCGAAGCGCGATCCCAGACTCGCGGAGAGCGTGGCATACGAGTTCGCATAAACGTCGAGACCCGCCATGTCGGCGATGGCGAACGGTCCGAATAGCGGGAGCCGGAAGCCGAACCCGCTCTTCACAACCTCGTCAATCTGCTGTGCCGTCGCTGTGCCATCTTCGACCATGCGCGCCGCTTCTTTGAATAGGGCGAATTGAAGTCGATTTGCGATGAATCCGGGAGTGTCCGCGACGACCACGGGCTTCTTCCCTGCCCTTACCAGAAGGGCCATCACGTCGTCGAGCAGGGCAGGATTCGAAGCTTCACCGAGAATGATCTCGATCCCGGGCAGGTATGGTGCGGGGTTGAACCAGTGCACCCCGAAGAATCGCTCGGGGCGCCGCAGGACGGTTGCCAGCACGCTTACCGGTATCGCGGATGTGTTCGTGCCGATCACTGCGGTCTCGCTCACAATGGCTTCGATCGCCGCGAGGACCTCGTGTTTGACACCCAGCTCCTCGAACACCGCCTCGACAACGAATTCCGCGTCGGCCAGTCCTGACTCCAGGTCAGCGGACGATGAATTGCGCCGAACGACATCTGCTGATCCTGGTTCGGTCAGTCCGGCGGCCTCGGCCGCAGCGACATCGGCCACCATGGCGCCGAGGGCACCACGCGCGACATCGGCATCGCGATCGATCAGCGTGACGATCGCTCCGGCACGGGCGAGCGTCTGGGCGATGCCCTTGCCCATGTAACCGGATCCCACGACGGACACGCGCAGTTTCTGGCTGGTCATGACTGGTCCAATCTCTCTAGTGCCCGTACGCGGGCGCGTCGCCGCGCAGCGTTTGCCACACCTCGTCGCACTGCGCGATGACTTCATCTGCGAGGCAGGGTCCATCAATTGCCGCGAGGTTCGATTTCAGCTGCGCTGCACTGGATGCACCAACGAGCACGCTGCCGGTGGCTGGCCGGCTGAGAAGCCAGCGCAAGGCGAGCCCGACCAGCGTGAGTTGCGACTCTTTCGCTATCTCGGTCAGTCGGGAGATCGCCTCGAACAGGGTGTCCTTCCAGTACCGGTCACGGTACATCTCGCCACGCTCCTCCGAAGAGAAGCGCCCGCCGGCAGTCGCACTGCGGCTTGCGCTGTACTTGCCTGTGAGCAGGCCTCCTGCGAGCGGATTGAAGATCACGTTGACGAGCTTTTCCCGTGCGGAGTAATCCGCGTAGTCGTCTTCAAGTCGCCTCGAGAGCAGGTTGTACGGGAGTTCGGAGACCTCGAGTGTTGGCAAACCCGCCAGACGCGCGGTCCAGATGGTCTCCGCGACGCGCCACGCCGCGAAGTTCGATACGCCGTAGCTTCGGATCTTGCCCTCGGCCATCAGCATGCCGATCTCGGTGATGGTCTCCAGGATCGGCGTGCTTGGATCGGGATGATGCATGAAGAAGATGTCGAGATGGTCGCGTCCGAGCCGTCGCAAGCTGCCCTCGACGCCGGCGCGCACAGCCTCCCGCGAAAGTGGCGGCAAGTCCGGTGCGTCCGGGCTGGGAAAACCTCCCGCCTTGCTCGCTATGAGGAACTGCCCGTCGAACGAGGGAAGCAGACGCCCGAGAACCACTTCGCTGGCGCCTCTGCTATAGGCGTTCGCCGTGTCGAGCAGCGTGACGCCGGCTTCGGCGCACACCTCAAGCATCAACCCCGCTTCGGTTTCGTCGACCTGGTCGCCGAAGGTCATCGTGCCGAGCGCGACGCGCGATACGCGTGTGCCTGAGTGCGGCAACTCGGCAAATTGCATTTCGCTCACGCGTGCACACCCTTGGGCGCGAGGGCAGCGAAGACGTCATGTGCGCCGTGATATCCGATGGTCATGCGATCCAGTAGTTCCTCGATCACGGGGTCCCCCTCCGCTTCCTGCGGATGCTCGGCCCGCCAGCGCGCCATATCGACGACTGATCGGATGAAAGTGTGTTGTGGCGCATACGACGGCACGTACCTGCGGATCTTCGAGTTGTCGAAGATCGCGCTGTGCCCGAGGTCACCGAGGAACAGCTCCGACCAGTGCCACTCTGGGGCAGCGAGCATGAAGAACTCCGAGGGCACGTGGATGAGCTTGACGGAGACTCCGAGCGCATCGCCGACCAGCGTGTAGATCTGGTCCCACGTGTACACGTCGTCGGAAGTGATGTGAAATGCTTCGCCGACTGCGCGTTGGTTACCCATGAGCCCCACGAGCCCTTGGGCGAAGTCGGCCGCATGGGTCAGCGTCCACAGCGATGTTCCGTCACCATGCACGACAACCTCTGCGCCCCGCTCGATGCGATCGAAGACCGTCCAGCTTCCCGCGAGCGGCGGATTGGCTTCGTCGTAGGTGTGCGATGGTCGCACGATGGTCACGGGGAACCCATCGGTTACATGCGCCTGCATCAGGAGGTCTTCGGCAGCGATCTTCTCGCGGGAGTACGGAACGAAGCTGTTCTGTCGCAAGTTCGACTCCACGATCGGCACCTGAAGGATCGGTTTGTGATACATCGATGCGGTACTGATATGGATGTAGTGACGGGTCCGGTTGCGGAACAGCCCGATAGCGCGCGTCGCATCTTCGGCCCCGTAGCTGAGGAAGTTGACAACCACGTCGAAGGTCGTAGTGCCTAGCGCGGCCTCAACCGATGCAATGTCTGTGATGTCGCCAGTGAGCTTGGTCACCGACTCGGGGATGGTGCGCTTCTTCGGATTCCGACCACGGTTCAGGACGAATACCTCCATACCCTGTGCGGCCGCGAGTCGTACGGACGACGCGCTGATCGTGCCGGTCCCGCCAATGAATAGTGCTTTCAGTGCGCCACGAGTCGCCACGCTTCACCCAGGTCTTTCGTTTCATCGGGATCGGGTCGGCGTGAGTCGTGACCCGATCATTTGCGGCTAGAGCTTCCCCGCGAACCAGTCTTCGAATCCGTTCTCGACGAGGGCGATCTGCACGTCATCAGGACGTATGCCGATTACCGCCAGCCTGTCGAGGATCGCTGTGTACAGGCCCTTTTTGACTACCACCGAGTGCCTGTGCACGATCGTGATCCGGATGACCATGAGGCTGCGTCGGTCCACACCGCCATAGGTGGGATCGAACTTGAGCTCTCCTGGCTCGTGCGGGTTAAAGACCTGGAACAGGTCCTCAGGGGCGATCCCCAGCGCATCGATCTGCGCTTGGTGGATCTCCCGACTGATTCCCTCGCCCTTTTCCTCGTATAGCTTTCTGTCGAGATTCACCTCGATGAGGGGCACCGTTACTCCTTCTGCGAACTGCGGATCGGACGGCCCCGCCACCGCGAATTCCCCCGATTGTGTGTAGTTGACATGCTACGGATTCACATCTGGTTACGCAAACTTCTTAAGAAAACTAGAAAACATATCGTGGCTCGTGTATTCGATCAGAGGGATGCGACAACATCCAGCTGCTGCCACAGCGCCTCGGGCACCTCGTGCTCGAGCAGTCGCCGTGTCTGCTCGATGCGATCGGCACTGGAGACGCCCACTGCGGTTGAGGCGATCAATGGTTCGCGTACAGAGAACTGAAGCGCAGCGGCGGCGAGAGGGACGCCGAAGCCCTCGCACAGAGCTTGCATCCTCAGGGCCTTCTGCCGGGTAGCCTCCTCGTCTCTGCGGTACGCGTACACGGGCTGCACCTGAGGACCCTTCACGAGCATGCCTCCCCCATATGGCGCGGCATTGACGACGCCTATCCCTCGACGCGCGGCCTCGCGCAGGAGAGGACCGGCCGTCTGGTCGATCAGCGTGTATCGATTGTGAGTGAGCACGACCTCGAAGACTCCCGTATTCACGTAGTCCATAAGCACGTCGATCGGTCCTCCCGCGACACCGATGTGGTCGACGAGTCCCTGCTCCTTGAGCGCGACCAGCGCCGGCACAGCGCCCTGCGCTGACGTCGCCTCCGCGAAGCTGATGCGTTCCGGGTCGTGCAAGTAGAGCAGCTGAAGCCGGTCAACGCCCAGGCGTTCGAGGCTCTCCTCCAGCGACGCGCGCACCCGGTCGCCTGAGAAGTCGCCGGTCTCCGGGTCCGGATCGACCTTGGTGGCGAGGACGAAATCTTCCGGTAGCCCACCGGCGTCCTTGAGTGCCTCGCCGATGCGACGCTCACTTTCCCCATCGCCGTATGCGTTCGAGGTATCGATGAAGTTGAAGGGACCGTGAAGCGCTGCGCGCACCGTGGCGATCGCCTGGTCCGCTGCAACCTCGTAACCGTACAATCGCGGGATGCTTCCGAGCGGGCTGGTCCCGATGCAAACGGAGCTGACCGACAGACCCGTTGTCCCAAGCAAATGCCGTGTGAGTTCCATTGGCGTGCATCCTTAACTGCGCTCGAACGGCGCTTCGAGGGTGGCTCTGCGACATCGCCACTCTACACAAATTGGAAACATTGCCTCCAGATGAACGAAACTCTCGTTTGCACGGACCGAGCGTGGTGCGGTCATCGACCAGCCCCTTGTGCGCAGGCGGGCCACAACTGGCCCGGGGCAAACAGAGCCGCTGGCCCGTCAGTGCTTGCAAACCCGAGGGCGCAATGGCGCGCACCGAAACAGCTCGCGGACCGGTCAGTTCATGGCTAGGGCGGCAGTTTGCTCAAGCGCACGCGAAAGATCTCGCAGATGTTTCGGAGCACGGGAGGGGCTCCTCTTCTGCTTTTGGGGGTCAACGGCTTATACACTTGGTCCATGTCTGCGGAAACTCTCGCTAACGCCCGGGTGGCTCGGTCGACATTGTCCGCAGTCGCGGATGAGGCAGGTGTGTCGATGTCCACCGTTTCCAAGGTGCTCAATGGGCGCCCGGGTGTCTCACTCAGCACCCGCGCCCGCATCGAGGCGCTCCTGCAGGATCAGGGCTATAACCGGCGTGGCGACGCACTGGCGGCGCCACTGATCGAGCTCGTGTTCAGCGCACTCACGACGGAGTGGGCGATCGAAATCATCCGGGGCGTCGAAAGTGTCGCTCGCGAACACGGGATGAGTATCGTTCTCACGCAAAGCGGCGACCGTCAGTCGCCCGGGCCCGAGTGGATCGACGGCGCACTGCAGCGCCGCCCGCTCGGCGTGATCCTTATCTTCTCCGACCTCTCCGACGAGAACAAGAAGCAGCTCCGAATCCGGAACATTCCCTTCGTCGTGATCGATCCCGCGGGGAATCCTGCTCCCGATGTACCATCGATCGGCGCGGCCAACTGGTCGGGTGGCGTGCTGGCAACCAAGCACCTCATTGATCTTGGCCACACGAGGATCGCGATGATCACGGGCCCAGACGACATGATGTGCTCCAGGGCGCGAGTCTCGGGCTACCGCTCCGCACTTGAGGAGGCGGGCATTCCAGTCAGGGAGGATCTCATCCTGGCGGGCGGATTCTTGCGCGAGGACGGCATTCGGGCGGGGCGGGAACTGCTCACCCGCGCCGATCGCCCGACAGCGATCTTCGCCGGCAATGATATGCAGGCTCTCGGCGTGTACGAGGTGGCCAGGGAACTTGAACTAGAGATTCCCGGGGATATCTCGGTAGTCGGGTACGACGACCTCAAGATCGCGCAGTGGGTCGGCCCGCCGCTGACCACGGTACGACAACCACTCAACGAGATGGCCGAGCAGGCCACCCGTCTCGTGATCCGGCTGCGCGAGGATACACAGAGTGAGAGCCTCCGCGTCGAACTCGCGACCGACATCGTCGTGCGCGGAAGTACGGCGAAGCCGGCAACGCCCCGCTGACGGCGATCCAGTCGCGGCGCTCCTTCTATCGTCGCCCGACTGATCGCGTCGTGAGGCGCTCCCGCCCGGGGGCTCACCAATCCGGTGCGAGCACCGTTGTGCTGCCAGGGCCATCCGTCGTGGCTCGCTCAGAGTTGTGCCGGCCATGGCCAGCCAACCTCAGGTTTGATCGTGATTTGCATAAACATTTCGTGAATAACTATGAAAGGTACCGCGAATCTGGGTATGGTGAGGTGGTGAGAGAGGAAGCAACGATTTCATGAGTTACACCGCGCAATCCCAGAAACCAGCAAATCGCAGGGCCCTCGTCGTACGTGGCGGGTGGGACGGACATCAACCCGTCGAGACCACTGACCTGTTCATTCCCTTCCTCGAAGCAAACGGCTTCGAGGTGCGCGTCGATGACTCGCCGAAGCGGTACGCAAATAGCGCCTACATGGAAACTGTCGACCTCGTGCTGCAGACGAACACGATGACGACGATCGAGCCGGAGGAGCTCGCGGGGCTCCGAGGCGCGGTCGAAAACGGCATGGGATTCGGCGGCTGGCACGGGGGTATCGCCGATTCATACCGCAACAATGCCGACTATCTCCATCTGGTTGGCGGCCAGTTCGCCGCACATCCCGGCAAGCGGGCCCAAGACCGAATTGGCGAACGGTCAGACAACTATGTGTCACACACCATCAACATGCTGCCCGCGGCTGCCGAGCATCCGATCACCAAGGGAATCGCCGACTTCGAGCTTTTGACCGAACAGTACTGGGTTCTCCACGACGACTACAACGACGTTCTCGCAACGACCACCCAGGAAGCGCGGCCAGGGGACCCATGGCGCAGGCCCGTCACCTCTCCAGCCATCTGGACGCGTCAATGGGGAAAAGGGCGGCTCTTCGTCTCAACGCCCGGCCATCAACTCGACATCGTCAAAAACCCCGCAGTTCGCACCATTATCGAGAGGGGCCTCCTTTGGGCGGCCCGCTGAGGTTCGGCATCGTCGGGGTTGGCAAGATCAGCGCCCAGTACTTTGCGTCGCTGGCTTCACTGCCTGGTCTGGAGCTGGTGGCGGTCGCAGATCTGGACGAAAGCCGGGCACGGGAAGCCGCCGCCCAGCAAAAGGTCGAGGCCAAATCGGTGTCGCAGCTACTCGACGACAAACGTGTCCAGGCCATTCTCAACCTCACCATCCCGGTGGCGCACGCGGAGGTCGCCATCCGAGCCCTCAACGCGGGCAAACACGTGTACACCGAGAAGCCACTGGCGGTGACCCCGGCCGAGGCGACGGAGATCATCGCCGCGTCAAAGCAGACCGGTCTGCGTGTCGGATCAGCGCCGGACACCGTGCTGGGAACCGGTATACAGACCGCACGACAGCAGATCGATGGCGGGAGTATCGGCCGGCCCGTGGGTGCAACGGCCTCCTGGGTTTCGCCTGGACACGAGCGCTGGCATCCGGCGCCACAGTTCTACTATCAGCAGGGCGCGGGACCGCTCTATGACATGGGTCCCTACTACATCAGCGCGCTCGTCACCATGCTCGGCCCCGTGGTCCGAGTGTCCGGCGCAGTCGGCAGATCGGCGCGCGAACGAATCATCGAGACAGGCCCCTCGGCAGGCGAGCGAATCGCTGTCGACGTTGACACCCATGTCAACGCCATTCTGGAGCATGCGTCCGGTGTCGCATCGACCGTCACCATGAGCTTCGACGTCTGGGCGTCCCGGGTCCCGAACATCGAGGTTTATGGCACATCGGGCACGCTGGCCGTTCCCGATCCAAATCACTTTTCGGACCCCGTGGAGATCTGGACGAAGGATGAGCCGGAGTGGCGAACCGTGGCACCCACGGCAGGTTACGCGAATGCGAGCCGAGGGTACGGGCTCGCTGACCTGGGTCGGGCCATCGAGACCAACCGCCCCCATCGAGCCTCGGCCGAACTCGCGTTCCACGTACTTGAGATCATGGACGCGATCCTGAAGTCGGGCACAGACCACCACGTGATCTCCCTCGCGAGTAGCGTCGAACGACCCGCGCCCGTACCGCTAGGAGCCCTCCCCAACACCTGGTGATGCTGATGCCGGGAATGCTGCCGTTCGGGATGACACACTCACCGCTTCGCCGAAGATCCGAATCGTCGTGTCGATGTCGTGCTCGGTGTGCTCCGTCGACAGATACCAGCGTCCACCCGGAAGCGCGAACACGCCGCGGCGCAGAAGCTCGACGAGCAGCAGGTCGTAGGCCTTCGTGTCGGCTCCCATGAATTCCCTGAAAGTGCGAATCGCGGTAACCCCGAGAGCACACTGGACTACCGGACCGACCTGGTTGACCGCGCCGACGACGCCGTACTCCGTGAGCTGGTCTCGGAGTCCGGATGCCAACCGTCGCCCGAGAGCCTCGAGCCGGTCGTAGGTACCCTCACGTTTCAGAACGTTGAGTGTTGCAAGGGCACCCGCCAGAACGACGGGATTCCCGTTGTACGTTCCTGCATGGACGACTCCGTTCTGGGTCAGGTCGAGCAGTTCCGACTTGCCCACGACCGCGGACAAGGGCAGGCCGCCTGCGATCGCCTTGCCGAGTACAGCGAGGTCGGGCACGACACCGTACTTCGCTACGGCTCCGCCGAAGGCGAGGCGGAAGCCCGTGATCACCTCGTCAAAGATGAGGACGGCGCCTGTCTCGGTGCAGATCTCGCGCACACCTTCGAGATAGCCATCAGGCGGCTCGATGACCCCGGAGTTGCAGAGCACAGGCTCGAGGACGACCGCCGCGATGTCTGATCCTGCGAGCGTTGCCCTCAGGCCGTCGAGATCGCCCCATTCCAGCACGACTGCATCCCGGCTGGCGTTCTCCGACTGGCCAAGCGACTCGGTGGCCGAGGAACTTCCCGCACGCCCTCCCCGGTAGCCGACCAGCACCGGATCCGTCCAGCCGTGGTAATGCCCGGCGAGCTTGACGAACTTCTGTCTCCCGGTCGCGCCGCGAGCGATACGCAGGGCGACCTGGGCGGCTTCGGAACCAGAGTTGGACCAGACGAGCCGGTCGAAGGCCGGATACGCGTCGAGAACCGCCTCGGCTGCGAGGTACTCGAACTCGTGTCCCGAGCCGTAGGTCGCGCCGTGCTCGATCTGCGCCTGCACAGCTCTGACCAGTTCCGGATGGCCGTGGCCGATGATGTCGGGTCCCCAGCCGAGCACGTAGTCCAGGTAGGTGTTGCCGTCGAGGTCTGTCAGGCGCGCGCCCGCGCCTCCGCTGAAGAAGATGGGATGCGGTCGAGCCTGGGCCCGCAGCCCCGTCGAGACCCCGCCGGCGAGGGAGCGCTTCGTTCGGGTCCAGGCATCCATCGACTTCGGCCACTCTGTCACCAACATCAGGAATCACTTTCTGTTCGGTCGCCGGCTCCGGCGAGAACCGGCTGCACCGGAGCGGATCGCCGAAGCCCGCGCCCGGCCTTCGCACCCGTGAGCTGACCGTCGCGCAGAACGACGACACCATTCACGAGAACGGTGTCGATGCCGACGGCGAGGGCCGTGGAATCGTCGTAGTCCGCCAGGTCCTGAACGGTGCCGGGATCGACGAGAGCGATGTCGGCCTTGGCGCCGGGCTTCAGCCTGCCCCGGTCACCGAGCCCGTACCGGGCGGCAGCATTGGCGGACACGTGCTGACTCGCGGCGGCCCAGGTCAGGTCGCGGCGCTCCCGCGTGAACGTGGCCAAAGTTTTGGCGAAGGCGCCCAACCCCCGCGGGTGCGGGCGCGAGCCCATGTAGATTCCGTCGGACCCCACCATGTGCGCGTCGTGACGGATGACGGCAGCCAGCTGTTCGACGGGCCGCTCGTTCGGGAATTCGAAGATCCCGACCACCGCCAGCTGGGTCGCCGCCAGGAGTTCCAGGCAGAACTCCATGGGGTCCTGGCCGACGCGAGTCGCGGCCTCGCGGACCGTCAGGCCCTCTGCCCATGCCCCCTCGGGGCTGCCGACGTACGACAGCACGGTGTGCTCGGCCCAGAGCGGCCCCATGTCCGCCCTCGCCGCGATTGCTCCGCGCTGCACCTCCGCGATCTCCCTCCGCTTCACCGGGTCCGAGAGCACCGCGACGGCGTGCGCCTTCCCCTGGCCCATCACCTCGGCCGGCAGTATCGGCATGGCCAGGAGCGAACTCCCCCGGAGGTAGGGATAGCTGTCGAAGCTCAGGTCGATCCCGTCCCGGAGCGCTTCGTCGACGAGCGACAGAACCACGTCCTGGGGTCCGTGGAAATGCGACACGTGCACGCTTGCCTTGCTCACGGCGACGATCTCGCGGATCTCGTCGAAGCCGACGTGCGCATTCTTCTCATACCCGCCCCGCATGTGTGTCACATAGAGTGCGTCGGCGGCTGCGACTGGAACGGTCAATCGGCCGATTTCCGCCGCATCCGCGAACAGTCCCGGAACGTAGTCAAGTCCGGTCGAGAACCCGAGCGCGCCGTCCTCCAGCCCTTCAGCCACCATCTCGGCCATTCTCGCGAGCTCGGACGGCGTAGCCCGACGATCCTCCATGCCCATGACCTCATATCGCACGGTTCCATGCGGCACGAGGTAACCGACGTTGACGGGGGATGCGTCATCGTAGGTGGCGAGCAAGTCGGACACCCGGGAACCTCGGTAGCTGGGGTGCGGGCCGTTCAGCGCCCCGAAATAGTCGGAGGCATACCCGCCGTCGCCCGGTGCGTACGAGACGCCGTCCTGGCCGGCGATCACCGTCGTCACGCCCTCGCGGAGCAGTCCCAGCGCGACGCGGTCGTCGAAGACTGCGCCATCCGCATGACTGTGGGCGTCGATGAATCCCGGCATGACAACCAGTCCGCGGCAGTCGATCACTTCATCGTCTGGCTGCGCCTGATATCCGATCGCTTCGATCGATTCGATACTGTCGCCGCGGACGACCACATCACCGAGGAATTGCGGCCCTCCACTTCCGTCGACGACAAGCCCGCCGCTCAGGACGATCGCGTTCATCGCTCCTGCAGAATTCTCGGCCCACCGGCGATTGCCACGAGCCGATCGAAGAGCTCATCCGTCTCCGCGCGCGCGATTTCGTCGAAGTCGAAGTCGGTGGGCTGTCGACGGTATTCGCTGTCGATGACCCCCTGCTTGACCAAGAGGTACTTTTCGACAGCCACATAGGAGTCAAGACTGCTCAGCGACGACAGGAGGGGCACCAACGCGGCGGTCACGTCGTAGGCCCTCGCGAAATCTCCATCGCTGAGCGCACGCCACAACGCGGAGATCGCCCAGATCAGGTCGGCGCCGGGCATCGTGCCGACGATTCCGCGTCGAAAGCTCTCCAGGAGCGCGACTCCGCCGCTGCCTTCGAAGACTTTCGCCTCGCCTCCCGTGATCTCGAGGAGTTTCGACAACCGGGGTCCGAGCGGCTGCGCCTCTGGCTTGAACATCACCCGCTCCGGTCCGTACTCATCGAAGAGCTGAGCAAGCAGGTCGAGGCCGATCGGGGTTCCGATGTAACCGCTCGCGTCCTGGATCACGACCGGCATGTGCTCGGCCGCATCGACGATCGACCGGAAATAGCCCCGCAGTTGATCAGTTCCGACCGAGACCGTGAGCGGCGGATTGGCCATGACCGCACTGGCGCCGCTCCGCACGGCGTGCCGGGTGTAACGCACAGCCTGATCAGTCGATTCGGCGCCGACCGACAACACGGTGTGGGCGCCGCCTGCGATACGGTCGATGACCGCTTCGCCGAGCTCCTGTCGCTCCACGGGTGTCAGCCGCGGCAGTTCGGAGACCATGGCCACCACGACTCCGTCTGCCCCGTTCAGAAGCAGCCAGTCGAGCTCCCGATCGAGACCGTTCCTGTCGAGCTCGAGGGTCTCGGTGAAAGGTGTGGAGATAACCGGCAGTACGCCGGAGAGTGGCCTCATCGAGCGATTCCTTCGGGTGAGGTTGTGGGTACCCAGATGATCGCGTCGATCTCGATGTCGAAGCCGATCAGGTTGCATTCGATCGTGGTACGTGCGGGATAGGGCCGGGTAAAGGTTTGGGAGCAGACCGCGTCCCAGACGGGGAAGTCGCTCTGGTCGCGGAGGTAGGCGCCGATCTTGACAGCATCTTCGATTCGGCCGCCGGCAGCCTGCGCAATCGCGCTGATGTTCGCCAGGGTGGCTTTGGCTTGCTCCTCGAACGTCGCGCCGACGATTGCGCCGTTCGTGTCGAACGGGCCCTGCCCTGACACGTAGAGGAACTCGCCAGCAAGGATTCCCTGGGAATACGTCCCGCCCGGGGCTGCGGCGTCACTGGTTCGGACTTCGGTTCTCACTCGTTCTCCTTGTTTCTTGT
>FTIT01002827.1_pt1 | contig 17682 bp, 20 predicted proteins | sample 1658061 | NCBI WGS metagenome assembly FTIT01 (sample SAMEA3914795, study PRJEB12502) | metagenome | biome: forest; material: soil | place: Canada | collected 2011-07-05 | depth 0.3 m
CCGGTACGCCGCGCACATGGCGTCCGAAGCCTGGTTAGAGCGCGGCGAAGAATTCAACAGCTTGGGCGGTGACGGCTACCGGCGCAAGCGTCCGCCTAATCCTGAGTGTCCGGAGTGCGAGGGCGCGGGCGTCGGCTATCAGATATTCAAAGACACCAGCGAGCTATCGAGCGACGCCGCGCAGCTCTATATGGGCGTCAAACAAACGGCGAACGGTATTGAGATACTGACGCGCTCCAAAGACAAAGCGGTCGAGCAAGCCGCCAAGTATCTCGGCATGAACAAAGAAACCATCATGACCAATACCGCGCCTAGCGGCCTGACTCACTTCTACCCACCGACCGATGGCAGCGATAAATAAAGCCATCCCCCAGCTCAACCCGGCGCTAAAGGGTTTTTGGCTTGCGCAGGCCCGCAATCGTGTTTTGATCGGCGGGCGCTCGTCGTCGAAGTCATGGGACGCAGCCGGCTTCGCAACCTTCCTGACGGACAATTACAACCTTCGCGTTCTCTGCGTCCGAAAATTCCAGAACAAGATAGAAGAATCGGTGTATGCGTTGCTCAAGACGCAGATATCCCGCTTCGGCTTGGATGGGCGCTTTGATGTGCAAGCGAAGAAGATTTACAACCGTGCGACCGGCAGCGAATTCATGTTCTACGGCTTGTGGCGCGACATCACGCAAATCAAGTCGTTGGAAGGCATCGATATTCTATGGATCGAGGAAGGTCACGCGCTGACAGAAGAAGAATGGAAAATCCTTGAGCCGACGATCCGCAAGGAAGGCTCGCAAGTCTGGATTATTTTCAATCCGCACCTGGCAACCGACTTTGCATACAAGCGCTTCGTGCTCAACCCTCCCCCCGATACGATTGTCCGGCTCATCAACTACACTGAAAATCCATTCTTGTCGTCGACGATCATCAAGGTTATCGAAGCGGCGAAGGCCGAGGATTACGACGACTACATGCACGTCTACATGGGCGTACCGCTTGAGAACGACGACAGCGTTGTAATTAAGCGCGCCTGGATCATGGCAAGCATCGACGCGCACATTAAACTCGGCATCACGCCGACCGGCCGCAAGCGCATGGGCTTCGACGTTGCGGACAGCGGCAGCGACAAATGCGCGAACGTTGGCGCTCACGGCCCTGTTGTGCAATACGCTGACATGTGGAAGGCCGGCGAGGATGAATTGCTAAAGTCCTGCACGCGGGTGTACCATGCGGCAAGAGAGTACGGCGCGCATGTGAATTACGATTCGATTGGCGTTGGTGCGACAGCAGGCGCAAAGTTCGCAGAATTGAACGCTGCGCGCACCGATGGGCAAGCAGTCACCTACGCGAAGTTCAACGCAGGCGGCGCGGTATGGCGACCTGATTCGACGTACGCGAACACGCAGACCAAGAACAAAGACCACTTCGCGAACATTAAAGCGCAAGCCTGGTGGCTGGTGGCGGACAGATTCAGGAACACGTACAACGCGGTGACGAATGGGCAGAAGTTCGCCGAGGATGAATTGATTAGCATTTGCAGCGACTTGCCGCACCTGGCGCTGCTGATCGACGAGCTGTCAACACCGAAGCGCGACTTCGATCAGAACGGGAAAGTGAAAGTCGAAAGTAAAAAGGACTTGGCGAAGTCAACGCGCGAAGGCGGCGCGGTACCAAGTCCCAACCTGGCGGATGCGCTCATTGCTGCGTTTGCGCCGGGCCTCGAACCGATGGTTATTGCAGCAAACTTGTTGAACAAATCGAAAGCGCGACGATGAAAACAAATGTACAGCCCGTTGGCTACCGCTTCGAATGGAAGCCTGCTGATTACGTGTTCATGACTGCCACCAGCTACACGGATGCGGTTTGCAAAGAAAGCGCGCGGATTTGGGGATTGTTTGCTGAACCTCAACCCGGTTGCGATGCTGCGATTGAGGTATATTTCGGTGAGTTTTGGGTGCAACCTAAATGGTTGCACGGTCGCGATTTGTTCGGGTTTGCACCGTTGTACCTTGGTCCGATCATCAGCGAGCCCCAGCCATGATTAAAATGCTTGGATGGTTATACGGTCGCAAGACACCTAGCGAAATGGCACCGCCTGGCTATTTCGACAGTTTTAACAAACTGCCTGCTGATCGCGGTTTGCCTACCCCGCCACCCTTGGAGCGCACACGATGAGAAAACTATTTGCATGGGTCCGGTCACTGTTTGACATTGACGACACTGCACACAAGGCGGCGCTTGCAGCTATCGCCCGCAACACGCCCGCCGAGCCCGCCGAGCCCGCAATCTCAACATTGAGAATTAGTGCCCTGCTGATGCTGCGGTCAAAGATGACGCCAGAACAGCGCAAGGCAACCGAGGGCGATATCGTCGCGCAGTATGAGCCGCCGCCCGGCGTGTTGCCGCTTGGCCGCGAGGCGCAGCACCTGGCGATGGACAGCACGCCGTATGACTACATCAACGACACCTATTATTGCGGCGAGCGGTTCCGAGGCTACCCATACCTGGCGATGCTGTCGCAACTACCCGACTACCGCAAGATGTCGGAGACCATCGCCAAGCACATGACCCGCAAATGGATCAAGGTGGTCTCAAAAGGCGAAGGTTCCGGCAAAAGCGAACTGGTTGCCAAGATGGAAAAGGCGCTTGAAAAATTCAAGGTACGCGAGCTGTTCCGCGACGCTGCGCAACTGGATGGCTTCTTTGGGCGCGGTCAAATCTATATCGATGTCAACACGCCGAAGGGTCAAGTACCGGCGCGCATCGATCCCGAGGAATTGAAGACGCCGTTGATTCGCGTATCGGCAAAAATTGCCGTGGGATCGCTGCGCGGCTTTACGCTCGTCGAACCGATGTGGACCTACCCGAACGCGTACAACAGCAATGATCCCCTTGCCCCGAACTACTACAAGCCGCAATCGTGGTTCGTTATGGGCAAAGTGGTGCACGCGTCGCGCCTGCTCATGTTCGTATCGCGCCCGGTCCCGGACATCCTCAAAGCATCGTACAACTTCGGCGGTATCTCGCTGTCGCAGCTCGCAGAACCAGCGGTCAATAACTGGCTTCGCACCCGCGACAGTGTGTCCGATATGATCCATTCGTTTTCGCTGTCCGGGATCGCTACCAACATGGGCACTGCGCTTACTGGTGGCGACGGCTCAAACATGCTTGACCGCGCCGACCTGTACAACAACACGCGGGACAATCGCGGCCTGCTGTTGATTGACAAAGACAGCGAGGAATTCTTTCAATTCAATACGCCGCTATCCGGCCTGGCCGACTTGCAATCGCAGGCACAGGAACAGCCGGCAGCGGTCGCAAACATCCCGCTCGTGTACCTGCTGGGCATCACGCCGTCCGGTCTGAATGCCAGCAGCGACGGCGAAATCGAGGTGTTTGAAAGCTACATCGGCACCATGCAGCACACGCTGTTTAACGACAACCTTACGGCGGTCTTCGATATCATCCAACTGTCGGAGTTCGGCAGCATTGACCCGGACATCAGCTATCAGTTCATACCGCTGTCGGAAATGGATCCGAAAGAAGCGGCCGACATCCAGAAAGTGAAAGCGGACACTGATGCGGTGCTGATCGGCGTGGGCGTCATCAGTCCTGACGATTCGCGCGACCGCCTGGTAGCGGACGAAGACAATGATTATCACGGCCTGGAATCGAACGCACCGGGCCTACCTGACGATGCCGAAGATTAAACTAGTCTCCCCTACCGGCAAACCAATCGAGTTGGGGCGCGCGGTTGCCAATGCGGGCGTTCATGCAGCGTACCGCAAGCGGCTGAACGCGCTCGTCGACGATATGGACCGCTCGCTGATCTACTGGCTGTCGAGCGCATACCGCAACAGCGGCGCGGCGGTGGCGATGGATGCGACCCCGGCAAACGAAATGCGCGCCGCTATGCGCAAGATGGCGCAGCGTTGGCAAAAGAAATTCGACCAAGGGGCAAAGGAATTGGCGGCGTGGTTCGCCAAGTCGGCAGGCGAGCGCAGCGATGCAGTATTGGACGCGACGCTGAAAAAAGCCGGGTTCACGGTGCCGTTCACCATGACTGACAGCATGCGCAACGCTTACGATGCAGTCATAGGCGAGCAAGTCGGGCTGATCCGGTCCATTGCATCGCAACACCTGACGCAAGTCGAAACGCTGGTAATGCAGTCCGTTGCGCAGGGCCGCAAGCTTGATGTGCTGACCACGCAGCTCAGCGAGACATACGACGTGACCAAGCGCCGCGCGGCGCTCATCGCCCGCGACCAGAACAACAAAGCTACCGCGACGTTCAATCGCACGCGGCGGCTCGATATGGGCATCACGCACGCCCGGTGGAAGCACAGCGCGGCAGGCAAGGTGCCCCGCCCTTCGCACGTAGCGGCAAACAATGAGATTTACGAAATAGCAAAAGGCATGTATCTTGACGGTGTTTGGACGTGGCCCGGTCATGAAATCAATTGCCGGTGCTTCGATACTCCGATCATTCCCGGTTTTTAACCTGAAAGAGGTAATAAAATGAGCACCTTCATGCGCGCGAAACTGAAAATCAATCGTATTGAGCAACACGGAACTTCCGAAACTCTGCACTTCAATGCAGTGTGCGCGAAGGCATATCCGGGTGATGGCAGCGACGAAGACAACACCTTCGCGAAGTTCACGCCGAACGCAACGCTCGCTATCAGCATCACAAACCCGGCGCTTGTCGGGCAGTTCAAGCCTGGCGAAGCGTACCACGTCGATTTCACGCCGGTTGCTGAGCCGACCTGATGCACACCCCCGCGCCCTGCCCTGTATGCGCCAAGCTGCCGCCGAAAGACGGTTGCTCGTATATCGACTGCCCGGCGCGGGTTTTCGTAACAGCACAAGCACCGCAGCGCGTGGAATTCATCGCGAACGGTTGCGCCCGCACTACCCCGAATTTGTTTGAGGATTGATCCATGAAACTCGCTTTCGACCGCTCGGCCCGCACGATCAGCGTTGACGGTCATTTGCACGTTGCTGTATCGAACATCACGAAGGCGAACGTGTGCCCGTACTACGGCCGAGAGATTCCCGGTTCCGATACGCTCGGCTTGAATCCGGACAAGGTGTACATGCTGCTGCGCGATCCGGTCGAGCTGGCCGCAGCTGCTTCTACCTTCAACAATCTACCGCTACTGTCCAAACATGTCCATGTGCGCGCCGAGAACCCCGAACACGATTTGGTTGTCGGCTCGACAGGCACCGATGCCGCATTCGACGGCACCTACCTGACAAACTCGATTGTGGTTTGGGATCAACTTGCAATCGACGGTATCGAGACAAAAGAACAATGTGAACTTTCCTCGGCGTACCATTTTGCTGTAGACTGGATGCCGGGTGTATATGAGAACATCGCCTATGACGGCCGGATGACCAACATCATCGGCAATCATGTTGCGCTTGTTGAAGTAGGCCGCGCCGGGCCGGACGTTGTTGTCGGTGACAAAAACCCTTTCACTACTACGGAGTATCAAACCATGAAAGCATCGCGCAAAGCGGTTGCAATTCGTGCGGCGTTGGGGGTGTTTCTGCGCCCTCAGCTCGCAATGGATGCCGCAATCGTAGACCTCGGCGCGCTGGTGCGCGGTGTAAAATCCGCCACTATCGCGCAAGACCAAGCCCGCATCGTCAAAGATGTGGCCGCAAAAATCCCCGATGTGGATCAAGCCGCCCTGGCCGAAGTCCTGAAAATCGCAGCCGACGCTGAGCCGGACGACGAGAAGGAACCAGTCGCCAAAGACGCAGGCGAACAGCAAGACGGCGAATCGGACGAAGACTATGCCAAGCGGAAGAAACTCGCCGCTGACGCAGCCGACGACAAGGACGATGGCAAGCCAGCAATGGACGCTGCTACCGTGCAAACCCTGCTCGCCAAGCAGCATGCAACGACCGTCGCCCACATGAACGCCCTGCGCCAAGCTGAGCGTGACGTGCTGCCGCTGATCGGCGAAGTCATCGGCCAGGACTCGGCGGCCAACGTCTACAAACTGGCGCTCGACGCGGCCAGCGTGGACACGACCGGCGTTGACCCTACCGCTTACGGCGCGATGGTCAAGATGCTGAACGTCAACGCAGAAACGGCAGTTGCCGCGCCTGTTGTTGCCATGGACTCGGCGGCGAAATCAAGTTTCGCTGAACGCTTCCCAACCGCTCACAACCTGAAACGGGGTTAATTATGGGCTTCCCTAAAGTCATCAACGCGCAACAAGCGCCGGCCATCGAAGGCGACTTCGCATCGGCCAATCCTCGCAGCAGCGTCAACGCATACGAAGGCGCGTTCGTTGCCGGTGTCGGCGGTCTGACCATCGCCCGCTTCGCCTGGATCGACGCCGCCGGCCTGGTCACGAACGCAGGTGCGGGCGCACCGAACGGCTTCATCCATCGCGATCAGCAAGCGCTGATTACCGGCTATCTCAGCGCGTCGAGCATGGTCATCCCGCAAGGCTTCAATGTCACGGTCATGCGTGGCGGCGATTACTGGGTGAAGACCCTGACGACCGCAACTGTCGGCCAAAAAGTGTTTGCGTCCAACACGACCGGCGATATCAAAACCGGCGCGACCGGCGCGACGATTGCAGGCTACACCGAAACGGTGTTCTTCGTCGACACGGCTGGTGCTGTCAACGAACTCATCAAAATGTCGAAAGGCGGTTAATCATGACCAAATTTGCAAAACTCACCAAAGCGCAACAACTGGCCGAAATCGCCATGTTGCGCGCAAAGTACGGCATCGTCATGGATGGCGCGCTTGGCTACATCATCCGCGACGGCGAAGGTCCGAACAGCAGCATTGCGATGGATGCGCAGCCGGCCCTCGTCACCGTGTCCAACGCCGGTATTCCTGCGTTCCTGACCAACTACATGGACCCGGAAGTTATCCGTGTGCTGGTCACGCCAAACAAGGCGGCCGAGATTTTCGGCGAGACCAAAAAAGGCGACTGGACCACGAAAAGCACGCAATTCCCTATCGTTGAGTCGACCGGCGAAGTGTCGTCGTACGGCGACTACAACAACAACGGTTCGGTTGGCGCAAACATCAACTGGGAACCGCGTCAATCGTACTACTACCAGACCATCACCCAATGGGGTGAGCAAGAACTGGAAATGTACGGCCTGGCGAAAGTCGACCACGCTGCAAACCTCAACATCGCTTCGGCAATGGCAGTCGAGAAATTCCGCAACAAGTCGTATTTCTTCGGCGTCGCCAACCTGCAAAACTACGGTCTGCTCAACGATCCGTCGTTGTTCACTCCGATTGCACCGGCTGCGACCGGCACCGGCTCGGGTACCCTGTGGTCAACCAAGGACGGCGCGGCAATCTACGGCGATGTGCAAGCGCTGTATACCAAGCTGGTTGCGCAAACCAAAGGTCTCATCGACCGCATGTCCCCGATGACCCTGGCGCTGTCGCCTGACATGGAGGTGAACTTTACGAAGACGAATCAGTACAACGTCAACGTGACGGACCAGTTGAAGAAAAACTTCCCGAACATGACGGTGAAAACCGCCGTCGAGTACGCGACGACTGGCGGTCAACTGGTGCAACTGATCATCGACAAAATCGACAACCAGGATACCGGCTACTGCTCGTTCACCGAGAAGATGCGCGCACACCCGGTCATCGCTGGCCTGTCGAGCTGGATGCAAAAGAAATCGGCCGGCACCTGGGGCGCAATCATCCGCATGCCGATGAACATCGCGCAACTGCTGGGCGTGTAATCCAACCCGGACCCGGCTACCATTGCGGCGGCCGGGTCCAATTTTAGGAGTACGAGAATCATGGCAAAAAATCCAAACAGCGCGCCGGCATCGGCCGCTAATCTGGTCATCGGCTGCAAACTGCCGCATGGTCTGATCCTGACGGTTGGCGGTACGAGCGTCACGCTAAACGGCACCAACAGCACCGACATTATCGGCGGCTACGGCCTGACCCCGGATGTCGATGCGGCTTTCTTCGACGCCTGGTGCAAAGAAAATCACCAGCATCCATCGCTGGCGGGTGGCTTCATCTTCGCGCAGGAAACGACCGCCGAGGCGAAGGCGCAGGCCAAAGACAATGCGGAAAACGAAAACGGTTTCGAAGGCATCGACCCGAAAAAGCCGGGCATGGGCGTTGAGCCTGTACCTGCTGGTCCTGGCGCGTAATAGCCATGGCAATCGTTTCTTTCGACCTTGCAGCATTCCGCGCTCGCTACCCTGAGTTTGCGGCGAGCGCTGACGCACTTGTGCAAGCGTGTTGGTCGGAAGGAACGATCTATTTGGACAACACCGATGCGAGCGTGGTAACCGACGTGGTTCGCCGCGCGATGTTCCTCAACATGTTGGCCGCCCACATCCTCAAGCTGGCCGCCTCCACCCTCGTCGGCCGCATCAGTCAGGCAACTGAGGGCAGTGTGACCGTGAGCGCTGAAATGGGGCCAGCGAGCGGCACAAGCGCGTGGTACATGCAAACTCAATACGGCGCATCGTACTGGCAGGCCACAGCGCCATACCGCACGTTCCAATACGCGCCGGGGCGGTCTTATCCGCAACGCGGATGGCTACGCTAAAACTTACGGGCGGTGCGGACGTTCAAAAGCGACTAAAGGCGCTCGCTGCCCGCATAGGACGGGGCAAGGCGGTCAACGTCGGCTTTCTTGAGGGTGCGACCTACCCCGATGGCACAAAGGTTGCCATGGTGGCTGCAATCCAGAATTTCGGGGCACCCGCCGCGAGCATTCCCCCTCGCCCCTTTTTCACAAACATGATTGAGCAAAAATCAATCGGTTGGGCTAGTTCGCTCGGTCGGCTACTGGTTGCGACGAAGTACGACACACACGCGGCGCTTGCCATGATGGGCGAAGGAATCAAGGCACAGTTGCAGGAATCCATCAAGGATACAAATGCCCCAGCGCTCAGCAAGATCACAATCATGTTGCGCAAGATGCGCAGCGAAGACCAAACATTAGAAGTTACCGGCGCGGTTGTCGGCGAGGCGGCGCGGCGCGTTGCGGAAGGCGAAAGCCTGGCCGGCGTGTCAACAAAGCCGCTCAACGACAGCGCGCACATGCAAAACAGTGTTGAGTATGAGGTTCTAGGATGAATTTGCACGCTTTGGTACGTGGCGCAATTGGCGCAATTAATCCAGATATTCCGGTGACGATCCGCGTAAGCACTGGATCAACCGAGGACAGCAGCGGGCGCACGGTTCCGAGCTACGCCGATCCTATCGACACGATGGGGCAAAAACAAGACTTGAGTGGGTCGGACATCTACCGCTTGCAGGCGCAGAACATACAAGGCGTTATCTGCAAAATGTACCTGAACGGGAATTACGAGGGGTTATTTCGTGTGCTCGGCAAAGGCGGCGACCTGCTCACGTTCGGCGGACAAGTATACTTGATTGTGAAAGTAATGGAACGCTGGCCCGACTGGTGCTGTGTGGCGCTCACGATGCAACTCGACGGCGCGTAGCAAAAGAAGTATCATCAGGAAAACTTTTTAACTCAACAAGGGGTGCATCATGTCCGGATTGACCGATTACGCACAGAACAAACTTAAAGATGCGCTGTATCGGGCGCAAGCGCTCGGCGCACCCGCAACGCTATATTTCGGCCTGATTACGGCCAGCAAAGGCGAACGCGCCAACTCAACCGCGTATGCGCTCAACGATACCGCCGTCGTCAAAATCGGCGGCAAATATTCGTTCTACAAGTGCACCACGGCGGGCACCACGGCCGCAGCTCTGCCTGGCACTTACCTGGCTGCCGTCGGCGAGGTCATCACGGATGGCACTGCGGTGTTCACTGAACAGACCGCCGCGCTCGACGCCGGTACCTATGTCGAGGTGACGGGCGGTGCGTATGCGCGCGTTGCGGTGGCCGCCTCGCTGGTAAATTTCGCAGGCACGCAGGGCGCAGGCACAACGACTGCATCGACCGGAACGACCGGCACGACATCCAATAACGGCGTGATTACCTTCCCTACCCCAACCGCGCAATGGCACCCAACAGGCGGCGCGATTGTCGGCGTGGTGCTGTTCGACGCGGCAACAGTCGGCAATGCTTGGAACTGGTCCATGATGACGGCAATCAAAAACGTCAACAATGGCGATCCGGCACCGAGCATTGCGGCCGCCGCCTGGACCGACACTATTGGAAATTAATCATGACTCTGCGCGATGAAATCCACGCAAATCCCGCATGCGCCGTTGCGCTAGCAGCCAGGGACTGCCACGAGCTGGCCCGAATCATGTCGGTAGGCCGCACGCGCACCGTCAAGATTCCAATCGCCGACATTCAGGATCTGATGCATGCAACTGGGGCTTGGTGGGACATTGCCGCTGTCGCCGACAACCCGGCGCACGTAGCTCAGAAAGCAGCGCGTGCTGTAGTCGACGTTGCCAGCGCGCGCTACGACCACATTGATACCAAAATCCCGATGGTCGGCCAAATGCTCGGCGCGCTGGTTACTGGCGGCGTCATCTCACAAGCGATATTCGATCAAATCATGGCAATGGCCGTCGCACCAGACCCGCTGACCGCGCAGGACGTGGCCGCCGCGCTCTATAACGATGATGGGAGCGATAAATAATGGCTGCCTCCAAGACGGCAAAGACCCTCTACGTATCAGCTTCGCTAGCTGCCGCCGCGTCGGTCAACGCAATCGAATGGAACATGAGCGCAGCCTACGGGGGTCGCTTGTTTGTCAAGTTGACCAACGGCGCGAGCGCTCCGACCACCGCCCCTGTCGTCAAGTTCTACAGCGGCGAATCGACCGGTACCAAGCGCCTGCTCTTCACGGCGAGCGGCGACACCGTCGCCAACAGCGTGACGGATATCTCATGCGAATACGGGCTGGCCGACATGTTCGCCAATGTGACGGTCACGAATGGCGCGACAAACGCAATCACTGTCGAGGCGTACGGGCAGGAAGCTACGGGGCTATAAGCAATGCGGTACACACAGCCGCAGAGTGGGCCAGCGCAGATTGACTGGTCAAATCCGATCACGCGGGGGTTGGTAATCGCGGTTCTCCCCGGCTTCCCCATTAATCTTGTCGGATCAAGCCCGCTCACCCCATCATCCGGGTACGCCAAAACTATCAACGTCACTGGGGTAGTCTCATCAACTGAGTACCTTCAGTGGCCAGAGCCTGCAAGTTCATCCGCATCAGGCGCGCAGTATGACCTAACAACACTCACCGCATTCGTGTTCGGCCGCCAGACATCTGCACAGAATGCGTCAGCGACATTCGCTCGCGGGCAGGGATCAAGTACCACTGCTGGATGGTCTCTAGGATTCCATGGGGGGTCAAACAATGGAGCCTACGCGGAAGCTTGCGGGTCAATACTTCAACCCTCATCCAACTTTGCAGTAATTACAGCCCCGACCGCTGCTTTGTTGACACTTGATCCTGTTGGCGGGGTTAATCTCTACTGCAATGGAAAATTTCAGCAGTCGGCTACCTACGTAACCCCCACTTATCAATATTCCCCGGGAAGCCAACGTCGTGTTTTGTTTGGCTCAAAGAATGGTGCGGGCAACGCATCGACAAATCAGCTTGCTGTAGGACTCCTATGGAACCGAGTTCTGAGCGCAACAGAAATTGCCTCGATATCAGCCAACCCATGGCAGCTATTCAAATCCCCGCAACGGGTGATGATGGCGGCACCAGCGGGTATCCAGTTTGACGCGGCGTTCAACAGCGGCTATCGAACCGGCGTTGCAACCTACACGTTCAACCGGACCGTAACCGGCGCAAATACATTCCTTGCCGTTGACGTTGAAATATTGTCGGTGCCTGGAACGACCGTCACCAGCGTTCTAGATGATGGTATTCCGATGGTATTTATCGGCGCGCAATCAACAGTGACAGGCGCGGGCCGCATTGAGAGTTGGGGCATTGTTGCGCCAACGGCAGGTACCAAAACAATTACCGTCACCCTGTCCGCTACGGTCAACAGCGGAGCTACATCGGTAAGCTATACGGGGGTGCATCAATCCCTTCCGACCGAGGCGTTCAATGGCGCGCAGGCGTCAAACGCAGGCGTCGCAAATGACGCGAGTGTGATCGTCACAACAGTTGCAGATAATTGTTACGTGCACGCGGCGATTGCAACCGACGATACCGCAATTACCGCCAATCAGGTAAGCCGCAACAATATCAGCGGCGCGATGGGCAGCGGCGCGGATGAAGACAACGGCGCGGCAAAAACCCCTGCCGGTGCGGTCACCATGAGCTATACGGGGCTCGGCACCATCGCAACGTGGGCGATGGCTGGCTATGCAATCCGTCCGCTTGCGGCGAGTGGCGGCGCTGTAATCGCCTCGACTGCAACCAGTGGAACCAGCGCAGCTGCAACGCTCAGCACCTCAATTCCTGTTGTAAGCGCCGCCAGCATCACCGCGAAGGCAGGTAGCACACTGACGACGGCAATACCTGTTAGCGCCAGCAGCACCGCGCCAGTGGCCGCCAGCAGCACCCTGAGCACGCAGGTTGCCATTGCTTCGACCGCCAGCAGCACCGCGAAGGCAGATAGCACCCTGACGACCGGCAATGTGTGGGCTGCGAACGCAGTCAGCACTAGCAGCGCGGGCAGCACGCTGAGCACTGCGATTACTCTCAGCGCGAGCGCTACCGCCCTCACATCAGCAGTCAGCGCCCTGACGACCGCCAATGTGTGGGCGGCCAATGCGGTTAGCGCCAGCGCGGCAGGTAGCGCACTGACAACGCAAATAGCTATTGCGGCCGCTGCTCGCGCAGCAACTTCGGCAGATAGCGCCCTGACTGTTGGCTCAGTGTGGGCGGCAAGCGCAATCAGCACGGCACGCGCGTCGGCTACCCTTACGACGGCGGTTGCCCTGAGCGCCATTGCGCGCGCTTCAACTAGCGCTAGTTCTTCGCTTGCCCCGGCTGCGACAATTGCGGCTGACGCACGGGCAACAACCTTCGCGACGGTCACGCTTACGACCGTCGTTCCCCCTGCGTTTGGCCCAATAAGCATCACACGAAAAATGATATTTGACACCCTCCGCGCTTTCTTGATTGAGCTGGCAACTCCGCAACGCGTTATCCGCACGCCGGTAAATCGCGCGGCGATGCCGAAAGATGCCTATGTGGCGATGACTCCGGGCGCAACCTTCCCGCTTGCGACGCCTACCGTCACCGTTGACGGGTCCGGCAATCGCAGTGTTAAACGGTCGTCGCAATTCAATTGCCAAATTGATTGCTACGGTCCCGACTCGGGCGACCTGGCCGAACTAATTACGATGCTGTTCCGCGAACAGTACGCCGTTGAGAAGTTCGCCGCATCCGGTTTGGAGATTGCGCCGCTGTACGCGAGCGACGCGCGGCAGATGCCTTTGGTGACCGGAGAAGAGCAATATTTAGAGCGCTGGACCTTCGAATTGTCGTTGCAATTCAATCCGATAGTGTCAACCGTCCAACAATCGGCTAATATGCTGTCTGTTGGGATTATCAGTGTCGATGAGGCATATCCCCCACAACCCTAAGACCCGGAGTCATCCATGAGCATCCCAGCAAGCGAAGTCGTACAAGTCAACCCTAGCGTACTCGGCGGCGGCGGTGCTGCGGTATCGCTCACCGGGTTGATGTTGACCAACAACACTGCCGTCCCAATCGGCACCGTGCAGGCGTTTGCCAGCCAGCCAGCAGTATCGGCTTTCTTTGGCCCTGCATCAACCGAGGCCGCACTCGCAACGAATTATTTCCTCGGCTACGACAACTCGACTGCCAAGCCGGGCAGCCTGCTGTTCGCGCAGTATTCAACCGCGCCGGTTGCTGCATACCTGCGGGGCGGTTCGGTTGCTGCGTTGACCCTCGCGCAGTTGCAGGCAATCACGCCGGGTACGCTGACCATCATTGCTGACGGCGTGTCGAAGACTTCGACCGCGATCAACCTGTCTGCCGCGACCAGTTTTTCGAATGCTGCGACGCTCATTCAAGCGGCGTTCACCGCGCCGGGCTTCGCCGTCACGTACGATGCGCAGCGCGGCGCGTTTCTCGTCACGTCGAGCACGACCGGCGCAACTTCGACGCTCGCATTCGCCAGCGGCGCTATCTCGGCGGCACTGATGCTGACCGCAGCAACCGGCGCGGTAACATCGCAAGGTGCAATCGCCGCGACGCCAGGTGCAGCGCTCGACGCCATCACGGGGATTACGCTGGCCTGGGCATCGTTTATGACGGTGTTCGAGCCACTGCTCGCGGACAAACTGCTGTTTGCCGCCTGGTGCAATGGTCGCAACAAACGGTTTGCTTACGTTGCGTTCGATACAGATGTGGTCAACACCACAAACGGCGCGTACGCTGCCGGATTCGGCGCGCAGATTGCGGCAGCTGCGTACAACGGTATTGTCCCAATCTACGGGCCAGCGGCTAAAGCGGCGGCGGCTATGGGCTTCATTGCCTCGATTGACTTCGCGCGCACCGACGGGCGCATCACGCTTGCGTTTAAAGCGCAAGGCGGTCTCGTCGCTGATGTGAGCGACAGCACATCAGCTGCCAACCTGCGCGCGAACGGCTACAACTATTTCGGTCAGTATGCAACTGCCAACGACAGTTCAGTTATCTTCTACCCCGGCAAAGTGTCGGGCTCATTCGTGTGGATTGATCCGTACGCAAATCAAATTCAGCTCAACAGCTCGTTCCAAAGCGCGCTGCTTGCGCTGCTGACCAACTCGCCGTCGATCCCGTACAATACCAACGGTAAGTCGCTGACCGAAACCGCCCTGCTTGGTCCAATTGCGGCGGCGGTGAACTTCGGTTCGATTCGTGCGGGTGTATCGCTGTCGCCTGCTCAAATCAGTCAAGTGAACAGTGCCGCCGGCGCGATCATTGACACCGTGTTGTCGTCGCGCGGCTGGTATCTACAAATCCTCGACGCATCGCAGGCAGTGCGCGCCGCGCGCGGTACGTTTCCTATCACGTTCTGGTACATGGATGGCGGCAGCGTCCAAAGTCTGAACATGGCGTCCATTGCAGTTCAATAAGGGGTAGATCATCATGGCTGGTAAAACTCTCACCACGGCCAACAGCTCGCTTACGTTGCAAGTTGTTGGTCTGTATCCGGTCCCTCAAGTCATTGAGGGTTATTCGACCGATGAGTCGTTCATGGCAGAAGATGTGACAACCGGCGAGGTGCAAATGGGTGTCGACGGCAAGCTGTCGGCAGGTTACATTCCCTACCCGACTCCGCTCAAAATCACGTTGCAAGCCGACTCGCCATCGATGGCAATTTTCGATAATATCCTGGCTGCGCAGGTTGCCGCGCGCGAAATGTACGTGTGCAACGCGACCATCATTTTGCAGGGTAACGGCGACAAATACGCGCTGACCAAAGGCTTTATGCTGAAAGCATCGCCGATGGCCGGTTCGAAAAAAATCCTGCAACCGCGCAGCTTCGAAATCACGTTCGAAGGCTGCTCGAAGGCACCGAGCTAAACCATGGGCCGCACAGTCAAGAAAGTAGTGATCACGAGCGCCGACCGCGATAACGGGAAGGTGTTTGTGATTACCGAAATGGCCCCGCGCGTCGGTCACAGGTGGGCAACGCGGGCGCTGTTCGCGCTCATGAACTCGGGTTTTGAAGTGCCCGACGAGTTGCTGGAATCAGGTTTTGCTGGCCTGGCGACGCTCGGTGTCAAGGCGCTCGGTAACGCGGATATAGCCGTAATGGAGCCACTGCTTGATGAACTGTTTGCTTGCGTGCAGTTCGTCCCGGACCCGGCTAAACCCGGCGTGGCGCTCAGTGATATTGAGCGCCATGTGGAAGAAATCAAAACCTTCTTCATGCTGCAAAAAGAAGTGTTGCTGTTGCATGTCGGGCCTTTTATGAGCGGCGTCAAATCGATTGGGGATTCGACGCCGGAAGTGATGCCCCTGCCGGAATAATCAGCTATGCAAACGTGCCGCCAATTTTCGGCACGTTGATTTCTCGCGGTTTTGCAACCATGCACGAAATTGACACGGTGTATGGTTTGCAAGATATTTACGACATGCTGGAAATCATCGCCGTTGATGCCCATAATCAGCGCATACTGAACAAACCGACGAAGGAATAACCGTGTCCGCAACCATCATTGATGCACTGCTTGTAACGCTCGGCATCGACCCTCGGCAGTTTGTCAAGGGTGCGGACGCGGCCAACAAAGCGCAACGCGGGATCGGCGACCAGTCGGCGCGCACAACTCGCGATACCGACGCCAACGAACGCCGCTTGGCTACTGCCAGGCAAGCACGACAGCGCACCGTCGACGCCAACGCGCGGCAGATGGCGGCCGGCATCAAAACCGTGCGCAACGAGGTGCTGGGCCTGTTTGCCCTGTTCACTGCCGGCGTGGGCGTTAAAAACTTCTTTGAAAATACCATCAACTCGGCCGCTGGACTAGGCTTCCTCGCCGCCAACCTCAAGACCAGTACCGAAGAAATCACGGCCTGGCAACACGCATCCGAGCGCGCGGGCGGCTCGAAAGAAGGTATCGTCAAGCAGCTCAAGGAATCGGCCGCCGCAATAGCCGCGCTCAAATCCGGCATGGGTCCGTCCGACAGCATGCAGTGGTTTTTCCGCCTGGGCGGCTCGTCGAAGGATTTGCAGGACGGGAACACATACCTGCTCGCGCGCGCAAAAATCGTCAGCGAACTGTTTGCGGTCGACCCGACGAAAGCGGCGCTCATGTCCGCGCAGATGGGGATTTCCGAAGAACAGTTTGACTTGATAAAACAGGGTCCGGCTGCAATTCTGGCGCTCGTCGCGGCACAGCGCAAAAACTCCGTCATCAGCGCGCAGGACGCGGCCGGCGCGCTCGCGCTGCGCAACCGCTGGCTCGACTTCAAAGATTCACTTGAGGCGACAACGACCAAAATACTCGTGTCGATGATTCCGGCGTTTGAAGCGCTGGTTGGATGGTTGCAGAAAGCAACGGCATGGATCACCGACAACAAAGAGGCAATTGGCAAATGGGTGTCGGAGTTCGTCACGAAGGCGATTCCGGTTATCGAGCGCATGGGGCGCGCGCTAGCCGATGTTGATTGGCCTGGCGTGGCGAAAGGCGCTCGCACTGTCGGGCTAGTGATTCTCGACATCGCCGAAAGCCTGCGTACAGTAATCGACTTGTGGAACAAATGGACGGGCCGCAAGGAAGTTGCAACACCTGGCGTGTCGCGGGTGCCGACTGCAGAATCGCTACGCTTTGGGAAAAAAGAAGATTTGGCGATTGACGACGCGCGCAACGGTCGCAAGCCTCCGAAAGCTGAGCTGAAAAAAACAGGCTTCCTCGCTGATGTGAGCGATGTAATCGAAGAAGGCCTTGCTCGCACGCTCGCATCGTTTGGCAACAAGGCTGCCAAAGAATACATTCGCGACAAGACCGGCAAGGATGATTACCTGGCGGGACCGAAAGTCAACCCTGAGCTGACCTCGGCGGCGATTCAGCAACTTGTCAAACTCGGATGGACCGAGGCGCAGGCAACGGGAATGGTTGCCAACTTTGTGCACGAATCAGGCTTGAACCCGAATGCGGTTGGCGACGGCGGAAAGGCGTATGGTATCGGCCAATGGCACCCCGACCGCCAAAAGGAATTCAAAGATGTGCTCGGCATCGGCATTCGCGGATCGAGCATTCGCGACCAACTGATTTTCGCAAATTACGAGCTGCGAAAAGG
>FTIT01002399.1_pt4 | contig 16630 bp, 16 predicted proteins | sample 1658061 | NCBI WGS metagenome assembly FTIT01 (sample SAMEA3914795, study PRJEB12502) | metagenome | biome: forest; material: soil | place: Canada | collected 2011-07-05 | depth 0.3 m
CGACCGAGCCGGCGACGTTGATCGCGCGCGAAAACCACAGGGGCATCCCGTTATCGATCGTGTCGAGTTCAGCGAAACTCTCACCGGCACCTTCGAGCAGCGAGGCAAGCCTATGGATGAGCCGCTCGCGTTCGACCGGTCCCGCCTGACGCCAGCCGGGTGCGCGAAGCGCCGCTTTGGCGGCTTGCACGGCGGCATCGACCATTTTCGCGCTGGCATTGCCGATGCGGGCGATCTCGCTCGCGGACGAAGGATCGAAGGCCGGCAAGGTGGCTTCGCTGCCGTCCTGCCAGGCTCCGTCGATGAAGTGGGCAGGCGGCCGGTCGAGGAGCTTGCGGACCTTCGACGACAGGCCTGATAGGTCATTCTCAAACGCGGTCATGTTCATGGTCCCTCCCGATGCCCGTCACCGGGTCTCAATGGGCATAGTCTGGAGCGAGCGCGTCCATCAGGCGCCGCCAGGCGGGCCAGTCGGCCGTACCGCGCCCGGCGTCGTGGCGTTCGAGTTGCCGAACCGTGCTCTCGCAAATGGCGTCGGGCACCTCGCCGATGTCGTTCGTGCAGGCTTCGAGAAGCAGCTGCGATTCGATCGCCGTCATGAGATCGCGCGTTCGTTCGAACGCGTCCCTGACGGTTGCGCCGACAATGACGATGCCGTGGTTGCGCAGAAGAAGGAGATGATTGTCTCCGAGCGAGGCCGCGATCCGGTTGCGCTCGTCGGCATGTTCGGTGACGCCTTCAAAGTCGTGATATCCGATCCGCCGATAGAAGCGGATCGCGGCCTGCGACATCATTCGCAGGCCTTTGGGGTGCGCGGACATGGCAATGCCGAGCGCGGTATGCATATGGATCACGCAATGGACGTCCGGCCGGTTCGCCAGTACCCCACTGTGGAGGACGAAGCCGGGGCGATTGACGCCGGCGGACTCGTCGAGATCGCGGTCCATATCGACTTTGACCAGGTTGGAGGCCGTCACCTCGCGGTACAGTAGATCATGCCGCTTGATGAGGAAGAGGTTGGGTGAGCCCGGCACCCGGACGCTCAGATGGTTGTAGATGCCATCCGTGGTCGGGAAAAAGTGATCGATGAGACGGTAGGCTGCAGCGAGGTCGCAGCGAGCGGCCCATTCCGCCGACGATGGCTCTGATGCGTCACCGCCCATTGTATCACTCTCCCATCAACATGGATATTGAATGCAAAATAATCGGTATAGCTGTCAATCTGGAGCCAATTCCTATCGTCCGCCCGCTTATCATTTCGTCCGACAATCGGCCGGCAAGCTTGACCTGAATTCAAAATGCATACAACTTCAGATGGTCGACGCGGACTTGCGGGCCGTGCTTGCCGCGTCGACGACCATAAAATGTCGCGGAGGATGTCATGGCCCAGTCGAGCCCCGGTGGTGGCGGACCTCTGGCCCCCGCGGTCGATGTCGGCATGCTGATCGATGAAGCATCCATCAGCTGGACGCAGTGGTGTGTTTTCGCTCTGACCGGGGCCGCGTCGCTGCTCGACGGCTTCGACACCATGATCATGTCGTTTCTGGCGCCCGCCATCAGTCACGAATGGCACAGTTCGCACGGTGCGTTCGGCATGGTCTTCAGCGCAACGTTGCTGGGGGCAGCGATCGGCGCAACCTGCCTTGGCGCGCTTGCCGACAGATGTGGACGGCGGAACCTCATCCTGCTGTCGGTGGGATGGTTTGCCCTGCTGACGCTCGCCTGTGCGGCGGCACCCAGCCTTCCATGGCTGATCGGGTTGCGCTTCCTGGCGGGACTCGGCCTCGGCGGCGTCATTCCCAACATGCTGGCGCTAGCGGCGGAATATGCACCTGCGCGCCGGCGATCGACGATTGTCGCGGTCATAACCTGGGGCACGCCACTTGGCGCGGTCCTCGGTGGTCTGATCAGCACGCCGGTGGTGACAGCCTATGGTTGGCGCGCCATGCTTTACGCAACAGGCGTGGTGCCGCTTCTTCTGCTGCCCCTGCTGTGGGCACAGCTGCCCGAATCCGTACGCTTCCTTGCCGCGCGCCAAGGTGACGAGCATCGGCTGTCGGCGATCCTGCGGAAAATCCTGCCGCTTGGCCGGATCCCGGCAAATGCTCGGTTCACAATCGCAGAGCAGCCGGTCGGCCGGGTCGGGCTGGCGGCACTCTTCCGCGACGGCCTCGCACCCGGCACCATTTTGCTGTCGGCTGCGATGTTCACCAGCCTTGTTCTGTCCTTCATGCTGGTCAACTGGACGCCGACCATGCTCCGCCAGGCCGGCATTCCGCTATCGGATGCCATTCTCGGCACGGTGATCCTGAATTTCTCAGGCATCGTGGGAAGCTTGCTGATCGCGCGCATCGTCGACGGTCGGCGGCGTGGAGCGCTCGTCCTCGGTCTCTTCTACGTGGGAGCGGTCTGCGCCACGCTGGCCGCCGGCGTGGTCACGGGTCTCGCGGTTATCCCGCTTCCGATCCTGTTCGTCTGTCTGGCGAGCTGCGGTTTCCTGCTGATCGGGACGCAGATATCACTGTCAGCCTATATCACGGCCTATTTCCCGACGGCCCTGCGCGGGACGGGTATCGGCTTCAATAACGCGGTTGCACGAGGCGGATCGTTACTGGGGCCGGCGATCGGGGGACTTCTGCTCGAAGCTGGGATGAGCCCTGGCCATATCCTGATCGCGGGCGGTTTGCCCGGTGCTCTCAGCGCGGCCGCGCTCTTCCTGTTGACCCTTTTCCAGGTCCGCTCGGACCTGCCTTCGCCCAATCGGCTCACCATCAAGCACCGAGGACTGGTATGATTGCATTGACGCCGAGAGATGGCGGCGCCCTCGTTGCGACGGGCGAGCGTGTCGAAACCTCGCTGGCCGACGGGCGGGCACTTCCGCTTATGCTCTATCGCGCCGAGGGAGCCGGGCGAGGCCCTGCCGTGATCCTGTGCCCGGGTGGCATCGGCACTGGAATGTTCGAGATCGTCGAATGGGCGGCGTCCAGGCTGCGGGCCGCAGGCATTCACGCATTGACGACCAGCTGGCGCGATGGCTTGCCGACGCACGATCCCGATGATGTCGCCTGTGCCTTCACCTGGCTGGCCGAGCAGTCGTTCGTAGATCCGGCGCGGATCGGTGTTTTCGGCGTGTCGCGCGGCGGCAACGCGGCGCTCCGCGCGGCGGCGTCAGATCACAGGCTGCGTGCGGCGGCGACCTTTGGTACGGTTTCGGACTTTCTCCAGCAGGCCTATGGCACGGCCGCGTTCGCACCGGCACGGCACCGGATGATCACGGGCTGGCTCGGCGACCCGGTTTCCAACCGCGCCTTCTACGAGAGCATCCAGGCGATCGATCAGGTCCACAGGATCGTTCAGCCGCTTCTGCTGCTCCATGGCGAACATGACATGCACGCGCCGATCGAGCAGTCGACCACGGTGCGCGACAAGGTCGTGGCCAGCGGCAATCCCTCGGTGAAACTCGAGTTGTTTCCGGTTGTCGGCCACTTCGGAGAGGTCGTCCCCAGCGGTTTCGCCTACGACCATATCTGCAGCTTCCTAATCGCCTTCTTCAAAGACGCGTTGGGCTGATCCTCATCCAGGTTCTTCCTCACCCTCGACGATGACCAGTTCATTGATGCCGGCCCCGTCCAGCCGGATCGCTGCGGCCCGCTGATAGGCATCCGAATGGTAGAATGCGAGTGCAGCATCAAAGGACGGATAGCGAACGAGGACATGCCTGTGAAAAAGGGTTGTGCCTTCCAGGATTTCGAAGCGTCCACCTCGCGCGAGGATCTGTGATCCAAAGTCGACAGATGCAGGGCCGGCCTGTCGAACATAATCAAGATAACGATTCTGGTCGATGATCTTTGATCGCGCGATCCAGTATGCTGGCTTCATAGGAATATCCTTCTTCAATAATATGATCATAATAAGGTGTAATCATGAAGAAGTCATCTGAATATTTTGCACCAAGCGAAGATCTCGTCCCGCCGCCCGCGGCACCAACAGTCCAGACGACTGCACAGGCGACAGTCACGTCCTTGGTCGCACATGGTATCGATACCGTGTTTGCTGTTCCTGGCATCCATAACGACGCTCTCTTCGATGCTCTTCATGCTCGTCAGGACCAGATCCGCACGGTCCATGCCCGCCACGAGCAGACGACGGGCTACATGGCGCTCGGAGCGGCGCTTGCTACCGGGGCCCCACAGGTCTTTGCAGCCGTTCCGGGGCCCGGCATACTCAACGCCTCGGCTGCCATGCTGACGGCTCTTGGCATGAACGCGCCAGTCCTCGCCCTTGCAGGACAGATCCCCTCGAACCGCATCGAGCGCGGCTTCGGACATCTTCACGAAATCCGTGATCAGCTGGGTTTGCTGCGGCACCTGACCAAGGATGCGCGTCGCATCACAGGTGCGCATGAGGCGTCCGAGCATGTCGCAAGAGCGATCCAGCTCGCCCGATCCGGCCGCCCGGGGCCCGTTGCTATCGAGTGCGCCATCGATGTCTGGCCGGCGTCCGCGCCGGCACCGCGTACGGAGCCTCTCGCCCGGCTGGTCCCACCCGTCGATAGTGACGTCGTGGCAAGGGCCGCAGCCATGCTGGGAGCCGCTCAGCGCCCGCTCATTCTTGTGGGCGGCGGCGCGCAGGATGCGGCTGACGAAGTCAGGCTGGTTGCCGAAATGCTCGAGGCGCCGGTCGGCCACTACCGGCGTGGCAATGGCGTGTTGCCCGGCTCGCACCGCCTTTGCGTCAATCTGCCAATCGCGCATCGCCTCTGGAAGGAGGCCGATGTGGTCCTGGCGATTGGTACGCGCCTCCATGCGCAGCTCAGCAGCTGGGGTGTGGACGACGATCTGAAGATCGTTCGCATCGACATCGATCCGGAGGAACCCGGTCGTTTCCGCGCACCGGATTGCGCGATCGTGGCGGACGCGGCCGAGGCATTGCGCGCGCTGGCCGATGCGCTGGTCCATACCAACCGGAAAAGGGCGCCGCGCGATCTTGGAGAGCATCGATCCTGGCTGGCGCAGCGCCTGGTGCAACTGCAGCCGCAGATGGCCTATCTCCAGGCCATCCGTCAGGCATTGCCCGACAACGGAATCTTCGTCGACGAGGTGACCCAGATGGGCTTCGCCGCCCGCCTGGCGCTACCGGTAGAAAGGCCGCGCCATTTCCTGTCGGGGGGGCAGCAGGACAATCTGGGGTTTGGCTACGGTACGGCGCTTGGCGCCAAGGCCGCATGTCCTAACCGGCCTGTCGTCGCGATCGCGGGCGACGGCGGCTTCGGCTACCAGGGTTTCGAACTGGCGACGGCGATGAAACATGGGATCGGTGTTGTCTCGATCGTGTTCGATGACGGGGCTTTCGGGAATGTCCGGCGCATCCAGCAGCTCGCTTATGGCGGGAGGATGATCGCTGACGAGCTCCACAATCCCGACTTCGTCCGCTTCGCCCAAAGCTTCGGCATGCGCAGCGAGCGCGTCGAATCGCCCGGAAGCCTCAGGCAGGCCGTGGAACGAGCCATCCGCGAAGGCGGTCCGGCGCTCATACATGTGCCGGTTCCCGCAATGCCGAACATCTGGGATCTGATCATGTTGCCGCGTGTCCGCGGCAAGGCCGAACCCGGCGAACGCATCTGGCCCTGATGGCCCCCCGAAGGGTACGGACACAGGAGTGGGATGGAATGTCGACGCTCCCGATGGGTATTACCACCGGGAGCGTCCTTACCTTTTTAGGATCGTCGACCCCCGTTCATGGAGAACGGGAGCCGGCCACAGGTAGACCTAGGCTGCGATCGGAACAGCTGCTGTGTCTTCGCGCACGGCGAGCGCCGCATAACGCCGCGCGAGCATCGAGCAGACGATCAGCTGCGCCTGATGATAGAGCATCACCGGCAACATGATCATCCCCAGCGCCGGATTATGTCCGAACAGGACCAGCGCAATGGGAGCGCCATTGGCGAGGCTCTTCTTGGAACCGCAGAACACGGCCGCAACCTCGTCCTCCCGTGAGAAGCCGAGCAGGCGTGAGGCGAAGGTCGTGAGAAACAGCACGGTCCCGAGCAGCGCGAGAACGATAAGCGCAATGCCGACCAGGGACAGTGGCGCGTAACGCGACCAGAGACCGCTCGCCGTGGATTCGCAGAAGGCGCCATAGACGATGAGGACAATGACCGCTCTGTCGGCCTTAGTCGTCCATGCCTTGCGACGCGCTACAAACGACCCGATCCAGCGCCGCAAAAGCTGGCCCATGAGGAACGGCAGCAGCAGCTTTGCAAAGACATCCAGGATAGCCGGTAAGAGCGGGAGATGACCAGTTACGCTGCTGGCGACCAGACCAACCAGCACCGGCGTTATGATCATGCCGATCAGGCCCGAAAGTGTGGCATCGAAGATGGCGCCCGGAACATTGCCTCGTCCCAAGGCCGTCATTGCGACCGATGACGATACGGTCGAGGGCAGCGCGCAAAGATAGAAGAGACCGAGCCGCGTTTCGGGCGCGAGCCAGCTCTCGCTGCCCCAAAAGAGCGCCAGGCCCAGCGCGGGGAAGAGCAGGAAGGTGCTCGAATGCACGAAGACATGAAGGCGCCAGTTGGCGGCGCCGGCCTTCAATGCGGCAGGGGAAAGCGCTGCCCCGTGCAGGAAGAAGACCAGGCCGACACCAAGCGTCGTCACAAAGCCGATATGGAGCGGGCCCGATCCGGCACCGAGACCGGGGGCAAGCAGCGCAAGGATGACCGCGCACAGGATCGCGACCAGAAAGCCGTCTAACTTCATCGGATTTCCCCGTAGCGAAAGAGTTGGCCGTCAGGCCGCGGGCCCCGCGTCCTGCGATCCCGCTTCACCCGCGAGCGCTGCCAGCACGGTCTGAGCAATCGCCCTCTGATGCTGCATCACCTCACGCTCTGCAGCAGCACTGTCGCGCCGCTCGATCGCTTCGATGATCGTGTCGTGGGCGTGCGCGAAGCCGATATCGACGTCCGAGCGACTGAGCGCGACATTTCGTGCGCGATGGAGATGGACGATCAGGTCCTCGTGGATGTCGGTCAGCGTCCGGTTGCCCGCAAGCACCACAATCGAACGATGGAATTGCTCGTTCGACACATAATAGCGCGCAGGATCATTGGTCCGGTGCGCGGTGCTCAGCGCATCGTGGATGACGCGCAGATCCCTCAGTTGTTCGGCCGAACCGGTCTCGCACAGCCGGCGTGCCGCATCGGACTCGATCAGTGCCACGGCTTCGAACTGCTCGCGGAGCCGCTCGGGATCGATCGTCGAGATGCGGGCACCACGTCGCGGCAGAAGTTCGACCAGCCCCTCCGAAGCGAGCACCTTCAAGGCTTCCCGCAGCGGCGTGCGTGAAATCCCGAAGGCCTCGCAGAGGTCCCGCTCCGAGACCCTGGACCGGGGCGAAAGCTGCCCCCGGATAATCATGTCACGGATGCGCGCCACGGCGCGACCCGACAGCGGCTCCGCCTCGAACGTTTCGGTCATGGTACCTGAATCGAATTCATAATGCTGATATGGCGGGCCTGACGCAGGCGGGCAAGGAATGTCCATCAGGCGACCTCGGCCGCAATCGGGTTGGAGAGGAGCCCGACGTTCGAAATCTCGACTTCGAGCAGGTCGCCGGGCGCAAGCCAGGATGGAGGATTGCGACGCATGCCGACGCCGGATGGGGTGCCGCTCGCGATGATATCTCCTGGCTCCAGGGTCACGAAGCGCGATGCATATTCAATGAGGTGAGGAATGGCGAAGGTCATGTTGGATGTAGAGTCGTGCTGACGGGTTTCGCCATTGACGCGGGTTTCGAGTTCGAGCGGGAAGGACACTGCGTCGGCGGCGACCATCCACGGCCCCATGGATCCGCTCGCCTCGAAATTTTTGCCGACCGGAAGCGAGACCTTCTGATAGTCGCGAACAGTCCCGTCATTGAAGCAGCTATAGCCAGCGACATGCTCCAGCGCCCGATCGAGCGCGATGTGGCGCCCCGCCTTGCCGATCACGATCGCGAGCTCGCCTTCATAGTCGAGATGATCGGAGACTTTGGGCCTGCGTATCGGTGCGCCATGCGGCACGAGGCTGATGGGAAGCCGCAGGAAGAATTGCGGGTCTTCTCCGACAGCACGGCTCATTTCGGCCGCGTGCGCGGAATAATTGGCGCCGACCGCCAGAATTTTTCCGGCGTCCGGCAGAGGTACGTCGAGGTCGACGTCGGCGAGATCATAATCCGGTGAGGACGTCTCCAGCATCTTCCGGGCCATGTCGATGCGCCCGGATGCGATGGCGTCACGAAGCGTATCGCCATAGCCTCGCTTTTTGAGGTCCACGATCGCATCGCGGGTGGTGAGGACACCCCACGATGGGCGCTTGTCGATGAAATAGCTTACGAATCGCATGGACAGACCTCATTCGGCATCGGGTTGGACGGCCGCGTCGGCGGCAGCGAAGGCAGGGTGGTTTCGGCAATGCTCGTCGATCGCGTCGAGGCGGGGCCAGCGCATCGGAACGTTAAAGCGTCGGGCATTGGCAAGCTGTGGAACGAGGCAGAGATCAGCGAGGCCCGGACGATCACCAAAGCAGAATGGGCCGGGCGAGGGGGGCAGAAGTTGCGTACAGGCGTCGAAGCCTTCCGTGATCGTGTCGACAATCCACTGCTGTATCTGCTCTTCACCGGCTTCGAGCGTGCGCAGGCGCTGAAGAATCTTTAGATTCTGGACCGGGTGAATGTCGCAGGCGATGGCAAGCGCGAAGGCTCGGACGCGGGCGCGATCATATTCGTCGGATGGGAGCAGTGGCGGATCAGGATAGAGGGCATCCAGATATTCGATGATCGCCAAAGACTGGGTCAGGACCCGTCCGTCGCCCAGCTCGAGTGTCGGGACGAGGCCTTGAGGATTGAGGGCGAGATAATCGGCGGCCCGCTGTTCGCCGCGCCTGAGATGATGCGGATGCTGTTCGACCGGGACCTGCTTGAGGGCGAGCGCGATGCGCACGCGCCAGCTCGCCGACGAACGATAATAACCGTGCAGGACCATCGTCATAGCGCGGGCGCGCCGACGCGAATGATCAGAGGCGTGAGGCCCGCGATCTCCAGGTGAAGCTCGTCACCTTGCTCGACCGGGCCGACGCCGGCTGGCGTGCCCGTATAGATGAGGTCGCCTGCCTCGAGGCGCCAGAGCCGCGAAAGATGGGCAATGACCTCCGGCACGGACCAAATGAGGTCGGCAATGTCCGCCTGCTGGCGGGTCGTGCCGTTCACGGTCAGATGGATATTCCCCTGATCGACATGGCCCACTTCGCTGACGGGGTGGATCAGGCCCAGCGGCGAGGACGCCTCGACATTCTTGCCTGAATCCCAGGGACGACCGACGTCGCGCGCAGCGAGCTGGAGGTCACGGCGCGTCATGTCGAGCCCGGTTGCATAGCCCCAGACATGATCGAGAGCGTCCTCGACCTGGATCGACCGGCCCGGCTGGTGGATCGCAACCACCAGCTCCGCCTCATGATGGAAATTGGCGGTTTCCTGCGGATAAGGGATTGTTGCGCCGTCGAGAACAACGGTCTCGGCCCATTTGGTGAAGAAGAAGGGGGGCTCGCGGGTCGGGTCGCGTCCCATCTCGCGGGCGTGGGCTGCATAGTTGCGCCCGACGCAGAAGATGCGGCGAACCGGAAAGAGCGAGCCGTCGCTTGTCGGTGCAAGCATGGTGGGCTGCGGCGTGAAAAGGGCAGTCACAGGCGATCCTCCCGAAAGAGCTCGAGCCGCTCCTGTGCGGCGCGATCGGAATAAGCGAAGAGCACGAGGTCGGATTGTGCGGTCAGCGTGAGGGTCGACCAGGATGGGACTACGACGATGTCACGAGCGCGCAGGGCGAGCGCCCGACCATCGATCTCGGCCTGGCCCTCGCCTTCGACGACGACGAAGACCGTGCCGTCGGTCGACCGCCGCGGACGTGTGGCGAAACCTGCCGGCAACAGGCGGACATGGGCCGAGATAGTCGGCAGGATCGCGTCGCCTTGTGCAGGGTTCACGAATTCCAGCGCGTGACCGAGATGAGGATCGGGGGCGCCGGCGCGCGCAAGAGCCTCCAGGCTCTCCCGCCACTCGGCATAGGGATAATGGAAGAGGGGACGGGACCGTGGCCGGCGGTCGGCAGCAGTCCCCGAGAGAGGGCGCAGATTGCGTCCGTATCTGGACTGGCTGTCGCCGGGTGCGACCTGCTCTGCCTGAACCTTCGCGCTTCCCTTTTCGGCAAAGCTCGTCTCGAAATGGCGAACGGTCGGGATGTCGAGCCCATCCAGCCAGATCATCGGCTCGTTGGTCTGGTTGCCGTGATCATGCCATTGCCAGGCCGGCGTGAGCACGAGATCGAAGGGGCGCATGATGGCCTTTTCCCCGTCGACCGCCGTGAAGGCCCCTTCGCCCTCGAGCACGAACCGCAAGGCACTTTGGGTGTGGCGATGGGCGGGAGCGATCTCGCCGGGCAAGATCAGCTGCAATCCCGCGTAGAGGGCGGGCGTGATCGCGGATCGCCCTTCAAGGCCCGGATTTTCGAGGATCAGGACACGGCGCTCGGCCTGCTCCGCGCTGATCAGATCGCCGGCGCGCAGCAGATGACGCCGCGCGGCGGCATAATCCCAGCGATGGATCTGAGCAGCGCTCGCCGGCACCGTCGACACGAGCGCGTGAAGCACCTCCCAGAGCGGCTTCAATCCTTCGGGTGCCATTTCCGCATAAAGCGCATCCAGCTGCGCCTGCTGGTCGTTTGGGTGAGATTGCATCAGGCGAGACCTCGTTCTTGCGCCCAGTTCCGAACCATCGCGGTCGCTTGCCGCAGCTGGTCGGGCTGACCCGCATAATTGTGACTGGCGCCGTCGATCCGGGCGAAGCTCTTGTCGTCGGTTCCGGCCGCGGTGTGGACATCGCGAACATGGGAAGGGGGGACCGCATCGTCGGCGCTGTTCTCGATCACCAGCAGCGGACATCGCATGGTGGCAACCGAACGCACGGCGTCGGCCGGGGAATCCTCTATCGACCATTGCGAAAGCCAGGATTCAGCCGTCGCCACGCGGGCGATCCCGCCGGGAGACACGTTGACGTCTTCGGGGCGTCCGAGCCAGCATCTGCCGGGCTGTCGCCCGTTCGGGTCGATTGTCGGATCGAGATAATAGGGATCGGCCATGGTCCGCTCGACGATGAACGGCTGCTGCCGGCGGCTGATGTCCGGGTCGGCGAGTTGCGCGCGTGCGCGCGCGGAAATGCGTGAGATCCGCGCCTTCTGGGCCAGGCGGTATCTGGCGAGAAAGCCGGCGTCGTAAGGTGCTGAAGGGGCATCGGGCGCATAGAGGTCGAGCGTGGCATCGCGCTCGCTCGGACAGCTTTCGTCCAGGATCGACGGATCGATCAGGTCGGCGAGCATGCGTGCGCGAGAGCTGTGCGCGCCCTGGAAGATCAGTCCGTCGGCCGGAACCAGCGCGGCCTCCGAAAGCCTGAGCGGGCGGCCGTCGGCGATCGCGTCGAGCGTCGGCCGCTCGGCCTGGGCCTGGTAGAAGGCGGAGATGGTGCCGCTCCCGCTCCAGCCGAGCAGCAAGATTTTTTCATAGCCCCAGGCCTCGCGGGCGGTGCGAACCCATGCCCCTATGTCGAGCAGCATTTCCTCGAACGTTGCCAAGGCTTCGTTGCGGGCAAAGCGCGTAGTCGCGCAGAGAAGATCGATGCCGCCTTCCGCCGTTTCCCGCTCGAGCGGCATCACCTGCCACATCGATGCTGGCCGCACGAACAGGAGCAGGGTTGGCGTGCGCTTCTCGCGGGCAAGGAGAAGGCCTTGCAAGAATATGCTCTGCTCGTCCGCGATCGTGCTGCGCGCGCCGGCCACAGCCGTCACCCATTTCATCGAGACGGTCATTGTGCGCAAATCGCATGCGCCGGCATGTCGGCGGCGAGGTCGGGCCAGCGCTTTAGCCAGTCGAGGACAAGGCCCGGTTCGTCTCCCTTCGCACCCAGCGCGATATAGCCGTCGGGACGGACGAGGAGCAGCGTATTGGCGGCGACGCCGTAGATCGACCGGAAGCTTGCCGTGGTGTCAGCGTAAGCAGCGTCGGGTCTATCGATGTTCGCCAGTCGAACGCTTGGGATCGAAGCCAGGGAGGATAAGTCCCCGTTGCAGCGATAGGCCAGTAGCGTGAAGCCTGGATGGGCAAAGAGATCGAAAAGCCGGATCGGTGCGCCATGACCATCGTGCAGGATGGCATCGGGTGCGCGGTCTCCCGCCTGGACACCCTCGCGATCGGCGCGTGTTTCGAGCGTCAGCGGTGACGCCCGATAGTGCAGATCGAGCTGGAGCGTTTCGCGCCCGCGCCGCATATCGCCCTTTTCGATCATGGCGCCGAGCAGCTTTTCGCTCATTCCGAGCACACCAGCTGCGACCGGCCGCCGCTCGCCCTCGTAGCTATCCAGCAACGCATCCGGCGCGCCCGAGAGCACGGCTGCGAGCTTCCACCCGAGATTATAGGCATCCTGGACGCTGGTGTTCAGTCCTTGCCCGCCGGTGGGGGGATGGATGTGGGCCGCATCTCCTACGATGAGCGTGTTACCGACCCGGTAGTGGCCGGCGAGCCTGAAGCTGACCTGATAGAGCGACGTCCAGACCGGGTCCCCCGCAACAAGATTGGCATTGCCGGTGCGTTCGGTGATCAGTTGTCGGATAGCGTCGGACGAAAGATCAACCTCGCTCTCGGCGTCGATTTCCGCGGCCATCTGGAAGAGGTTCGTGCCAGCCAGCGGGCAGAGAGCGAACGCACCGCCGGGAGCGTCGCGCCATCGATGCCAGGCATCGAAGGATAGACTTTGGACGGGCAGGTCGGCGATGATCATGCGTGTCGGGCGGGTTTCTCCGGGAAAGGGGATATCCAGCTGCTTGCGGACGGTGCTGCGCCCCCCGTCGGTCCCTACCAGATAGCGGGGGCTCAGTTCTTCCTGGCCTTGCGGCGTCCTGATCGTGGCGGAAATGCGGTCCTGATCGATCCGGATCGCCAGAAGCTCAGTTCCCCATTCCGGCTGATGTCCCAGTTCCAGAAGACGGGCGCGAAGAATCTCCTCGGTTCGGCTCTGCGGGAGCATGATCGAATTGGGATAAGGCTCCGCGACGCTTGCCCGCCGCGGCGCCTCACAGGCGTCGGAGGTGGTGCCATCGGCAGCATAATTGCGGATGGGGGGATAAAGGCCGCCAGCCTGCAGAACGGCATCGAGGACGCCGATATCCTGGAACACTTCGAGAGTGCGGGGCTGCAGCCCCTTGCCGCGCGATCCTCCGAACGGCTCCGACTGTTTCTCGATCAGTCGGAAGGCGACGCCTCGGCGCGCCAGTTCGATAGCGAGCACAAGGCCGGCCGAACCCGCTCCAACAATCACAACAGGGCTGCACTCATCCATCGCGGGCACCTCATTTGCATTCAAAATACATGTGATGCCGAAGGATGCCAGACGAGGCTGATCATTGAGTCCGATTATCGACGTCTGACCCGCGCATGGCACGCGTTTGCGATCAGATTGAGCGGAGGCGAGCACAACCGAGGGGCATCACTCGGCGTGCCGGATCATCGGACGCCGCATCCCGACCCGATCGCAGCTCATGGGCGCGGCACTTGGGTTTCACTTTTCGTGCAACAGCTTGACTGATAGTCCAGCTCGAGCTTGCCGAACAGCAGGCAACGACGGCCTATGATCTTGCACGTATCCGCCTGGCGGCCGGATCGATCAGCCAGCTGGACATGCTGTCAGCGGAACAGGTTCTCATCGAAGCCCGGATTGCGGTCGCCGGCGCCCAGGCAACGCGGACCGATCTTCTCGTCACGCTGTTCAAGTCTCTTGGCGGCGGTTGGTCATCGAACTCATGCTGAAAGGGCCGGTTGAAGCCGAAACCGGCTTGCCGTTTTCGCGGCCGCATTGCGCGACATGCCCGTTGCACCTGCGCAGATCATGACCCCGGGGTAGGAGCAGGCCGGACAGTGTTTCATCCGAGCTTGGTTTCGATTGTCACACCAGCCTTGAGGGTGAGTGTGACCGGCGTGCGCTCCGCAATCTCCGCAAGGCGCGCGCGCTGGGCCTCGTCCAGCCCTTCGATCCGAAGCGTTCGAACGACCCGAGGCGCATCGCCGCCTGTGAAGCGCAGATCGACATCGACCGCAACAAGCGCCCAGCCCTTGCGATCGGCATACATCCGCAGCGTCATCGCCGTGCAGGCGCCGAGGCTTGCGAGAAGAAGATCGTAAGGGGCCGGACCGAGATCCGCTCCGCCACGGCTCGCCGGCTCGTCAGCGGCGAGATCGTGCGTGCCGGCCTTGATCCGAGTCAGATAGTTCTGGGTTCCGATGCTTGCCTGGGCATGGGCCATCTTCTGATCCTTTATCGGCCGCGAACGTGATGACGAGCGACCACCGACATTCGACAGAAGGTGGCGCCTAAATTCAATCCGCTTCGGCCGGTGGGCGGATCCATTCCTTGCAAGTGATCCACGCAATTGCCACTGCGGCGCTGGGGGGCAGTCCAACGCCGGAGTTCCTCGGGATTGAAGTCGGCACCCCGCAGGACATTGCCGCACTCGCCGGATCCGGAAGACAGGAACCAGCGGCGCTGCGGAGCGGCCCTGAGACATAGTATGCTGGCCGCTGGGCAAAGCAGGTTACGGCTAACGGCAGCGTGGTCGTCATACAGCAGAATGTATCAGGGACGGGCGTCCGAGACGGGGCATGAGCATCAATGCATGCTCTCGTCCGATACCACGCAGCTGGTTGGCGTCGAAAACGCCGGAATGGGTTAGCTGATCGACATGCTCTTCGACAGTCCGGAACGGATAGTCTGTACCGAACAGGATCTGCGAATTCGGTACGAGCTTCGACAGGGCGCCCATGGCGATCGGATTGGATGTCTGGGCTGTGTCATAATAGAATCCAGACACCGCAGAGATCAGCCCGTGTGGCAATGCCTTGGCAATGGGTGGCGTCTTTGCCCAGTTCATGAAGCGCTCGATCAGAAAGGGCATCGTGCCGCCGGCGTGGGAAAAGATCATTTTCACGTCGGGGTAGCGAGTTGGTATGCCGGCGGCGAGAATGCCTGCGATCGCCCGAGTGGTATCGGTCTGATACTCGATGAGATTGCTGGGCACCGCTTCTTGCAGGGCGCGGCAACAGTCGGCAGCCGTCGGATGGACATAAACGATGGCGCGTCGCCGGTTCAGTTCGGCGAAGATCGGATCGAACAGAGGATCGCCGAGCCATTTGTTCTGGTAGCTGGTGTAGAGGCCGAGGCCGTCGGCCTTGAGACTGTCGAGGGCATAGGCCATTTCCGCCAGGCTGCCGTCGATGTCGGGCAGGGGGAGAACGGCGAAGCTGCCGAAACGTCCTGGGTAGGTAGCGACGAGCTTGGCGGCATAGTCGTTGCACTCGCGCGCCAATTTGCGCGCAATCGCTGCATCACCGAACCAAACGCCCGGATTGCTGAGCGAAAGGATCGAGGTTTCAACGCCGGCCAGGTCCATCTGATCGAGCGAGCGCTGGACCGTCCACTGTTCCAGAGCTTGCGTGGACGCAGCAGGAGCGCCCGATGCCTTATCGGCTGCTATGCGCTCCAGATATCGTGGGGGAACCAGGTGATGATGAACGTCTATCCAGCCTGTTTTCTTTGCCGGGACGGAAAGATGGAGCGACTGGGCTAGGGACCTGCACGGCGCCAACGCCGTGACGCTACCTATTGCCGCGCCAGCGAGAAAACGCCGACGGGACAGGGCGTTGGATGGGCAGCCGGCGGAGCAGCTATCAGGCATCGATCGCGACAAAAGCCGGGCGTGCGCTGACCCGATCGAACCAGGCCTCGAGCGCGGGCAGGGAAGGCCGCTTGATCGGCAGGGTCGACCAGCGCCGGTAGCCAACGGCAAGAGGAATATCGGCAATCGTGAAATGTTCGGCGGCGATATGTCCACCTCCCTCCAGCGCTCGATCAAGAATGCTGAACAACAGATCGGCTTCGGCTTCGGCCGCGGCCAGGCGCGCAGGATCGGGCGCCGCGTCGGCTTTGACGGTCATCTTGACGAGATCGCGAATTGCCTGTGCCTGGTGAGCACCCTGCCAGTCGAGCCACTGGTCGACACGGGCTCGCGCTTGCGGTTTTTGCGGATAGAATTCGTCGGCTCCCACCTTGTTGGCGAGATAGCGCAGGATCGCATGGGATTCCCACAGGACGAAGCCGTCGTCATTGATGGTCGGAATGCGCCCATTAGGGTTCATGCCCCGGTAGTCAACCGCATCCGTGCCGCCGAAGGGACCTCCAACCGGTATCACTTCATAGCGAAGAGTGAGCTCTGCGCACGCCCAGATGACCTTGCGCACATTGGGTGCCTGCAGGTGCCCCCAGATCCGCAGCATGTCTTGCTCTCCCTCGCGTTTTCTCGACGAATAGCCGGGATCGCCAAGGCCTGAATGGCGTGTCGTCCGGTGCCTTACCGGATCGTCTGATTTTGTGTTCGTCGTGCGCTATGGGCCGCAAGGAGCATATCGAAGCTACCCGGTTCCAACGGTGTCGAAGAGGTGCGTCCGGAGAGCTGTGCGATGGAACAGCGGAGAGAGGGCAATCAAAGGTCGATGATGCCGCG
>FTIT01483236.1_pt1 | contig 16042 bp, 11 predicted proteins | sample 1658061 | NCBI WGS metagenome assembly FTIT01 (sample SAMEA3914795, study PRJEB12502) | metagenome | biome: forest; material: soil | place: Canada | collected 2011-07-05 | depth 0.3 m
TCGCCCAGGCCCGCCCGGTCGGCGAGGGACGGGGTCGACAGGTCGTCCCGCCGGAAATTGGCCTGCAGGAAGGCCTCGACCCCCCGCACCCGCTCGTCGCTGTGGTCCTGGGAGATGGTCTGCATCGCATAGCCGGATTGGTGGATGCGGGGCATGGGCAGCAGCAGGGACCTGGCGCACTGCACGGCGACCTCGCGGCCGCAGAGCTTCTCGACCAGGTAGAGGCTGACGTCCACCGAGCCGAAGACCCCGCCGCTGCAGAGCAGGCGACTGTCCTCGGTGATGAGTTGGTCCGGCCGCCAGCGCACCCGGGGATAGCGCGCGGCGAACTTTTCGAAGAGCGCCCAGTGGGTGGCGCCGATGCGGCCGTCCAGCAGGCCGGCCTCGGCCAGATAGGCCACGCCCATGCAGACGCCCACCACCACCGCGCCCTGCTCATGCTGCCGCCGCAACCAGGGCAGCAGAGCGCTGTTCGACACCCGCGCCAGGTCGAGATCGAGGCGCGATGTCGAGACGATGACGACGTCGGTCCGTTCCACATCCGCCATGCCGCCATGGGGGGTGGACCCCAGGCCGTGGGCGCTGCGCACCAGTTCGCCGTCCAGGGTGACGGTCCGCACGCGGAAGGCGGGCTCCGACGGGTTGTCGTGCAGGACGTTCCACAGCCGGCCCGCGGAATGGAAGATCTCCAGCGGTATCACCGCCGTGGACGAGAACCCGTCCTCCAGCAGTACGATCGTGACATCCAGCATGATCACCCTTCACTCATGGCTCTGCCCCGCCCTCGGCCCGACCTTTGGGTCGACCTCGGTGGTCCTGTTCGCGGGGGCTCGCCCTCTCGGCCGGATCAGGCCTCGGCGATCAGGGCGATCGAGACCTTCAGCCCGGGGATGCGGACAGGGAGCTTGGCCCCCTGCCGGGCCGGAGGATCAGTGGGAAACCACTTCACCCACTCCTGGTTCATGCCCGGAAAATCATCCTCGTCGGCCAGGATGACGGTGGCGCTCACCGCCTTGTCGAGGCTCGTTCCGGCGGCCTGCAGGATCGCCGCGATATTCCGCAGCGCCTGGGCGGTCTGCGCCTGGATCGTCTCGCCGACGATCACGCCGGTGATGGGATCCTGCGGGCTTGTCCCGGAGACGAACACCAGCCCCGCACATCTTACCGCCTGGCTGTAGAAAGGTGGGGCCTTGGCGGCGTCGGCTGTGGAGATGATGGTTCGCGGCATGTGGGGGCTCTCGGTCATTGTGGACGGCTGAGCCGCTCTCAACCCCGTCGGCGTTCGCCAAGGGTGCGAGGCAGCAGGGGCCGCTTGCGGCCCAGGCGGGGGATGAGCATGGGGGTGTTCTGCCGATAGTCCAGATAGGTCTGGCCGAAGGCGTCCACGAGGTCGCGCTCCTCCAACCGGATGGCGACGAGGATGTAGGCCGTGGTGACGACGGCGAACAGCAGGTGGGCGCTGGTCATCACCGGGGCCGCCCAGAAGATGGTCAGCCAGCCGATATAGAGGGGGTGGCGAACCAGATTGTACAGGCTGGGCGTGTGGAACTGGGGCGGCTGATAGGCCTTGCCGGTGAGCTTGCGCCAGCCCTGCTTCAGGCCGAACAGGTCGAAATGGTCGATCAGGAATGTGCTGTAGAGCAGCAGCACCCAGCCGGCGAGATAGAGGCCCACCACAACCGTCCAGGCGCCGCTTTCCTCCGGCACGCGCCAGACGACGCCGCCGAGGGGGCGCCACAGGACGAACAGCACCACCAGGGCGAGCGAACTGACCAGCACATAGGTGCTGCGCTCGGCGGCCTCCGGCACGATACCGGTCCACCAGCGCTTGAAGGCGGGGCGCGCCATGCCGCTGTGCTGCAGGGCGAAGACCGCCAGCAGCCCAAGGTCGATGGCCAGGGCCTCGCCGAGGGGCCGGACAGGTGCGCCGTCCAGCAGGGTCGGCGTCGCGAACCCGCCGATGAACCCGACCGCATAGAGGAGAACGGCGACGGAGACGGCGTAGCAGACGACACTGTAGATCATGGTTCCCGCGCGGGACATTGCCACCTCCGGTTGGTGCGATTGCAGAGGCGCTGGACATGACGGGTCTGACGCCGTGGCGCGTCGGGGAAACCCCCTAGGTTTGTGGGCGCCGCACCCTAGTTTTCTTCGACCGCCAGCACCGCGCCCCTATGGTGCTCGGCCCCCCAAACATCTCGCGACTCTGACGACGTCATCCCCCACGAGCCTTGGCGAGCTGATGTCCGCCACGGCGCCGACGACTCGGCGCGACCGCCCCGCCCCGGGGACGATCCGGACAGCCGTGATTTTGTCGTTTTCGGACGGGGGAAGGTCGGCGCCCGCGGCTCTACCGGTAGGGCGCGGCCAAGACCGCGCCATGGCAGGCGGCGAAAGCCGCCACTGGGAGCTAACCACGACATGCTGATCACCAAACTGACCAAGGCGGCGACCGCCTTCCCCAACCGCGCGACCAAGGCGCGCCGTCTCGGCCTGGCTGGCGCGGCGCTGTTCGCCGGCGCGGCCCTGAACGCCGTCTCGGCCCAGGCGACGACCATCACCGATCCGATCGGCGATATCCTGTCTTCCTTCAACGCCACGACGGACCCGGTTCCGGACCTCGACGTCGTCTCGGCCAGCGCCACTTTCGACGCCACCAACATCATGCTGTCGACGACCATGGCCGGGAACATCGGCACGTCCGACGAAGGTTTCTATGTCTGGGGCATCGACCGCGGCGCGGGCACGGACCTGCTCGCCCACCCGAATATCTTCACAGACGCGACGCCGCCCGTCGGTCAGGGCGTGACGTTCGACAGCTTCATTACGATCCACAACGACGGCACGGGCAACGTCGTCCTGCTCACGCCGCCCGATCCGGTTACGGGAGTCGTCGGGTTTCAGTCGGCCTTCGACCTGCTCCCGGGTCAGGTCACCATTTCGGGAAAGACGATCAGCCTGGTGATCGGTCGCGCCAACTTCGTCTCCCAGGGCTTCGACTTCGCCGACTTCGACTACAATATGTGGTCGCGCTATCGCGACATCGTCAACAACGGCACCGTCGCCGACTTCGCCCCCGACCACAGCACCTTCAAGGCCAGCGACGCCGTGCCGGAACCGGCGACCTGGGCGCTGATGATCTCCGGCTTCGGCCTGGCGGGCGTCGGCCTTCGGTCCCGCCGCCGCGCGGCCGCTGCCTAGAGCGGTTGCCGGCCGACCTGGATCAGGTCAGCCGATCAGGAAGCGTGACCCGCAAAGAACCTGAGCCCCGTTTCGATTCCGTCGAAACGGGAACAGCTCGGTCCGGGATCACACACCTAGAAGATCCTCGACGTTGCGAAGGGACAGCGGGGTGCTTCACGTACTTCATCACCACTAGTCGGATGACCTCCGGCGACTAAGTCCCGTTGACGAACAGCCTGACCCCCAGTCGGGCGGAGGCCACGAGTATGAAGCCGATATAGCTGTCGGCGGTCTTGTCGTATCGGGTGGCCTCCAGGTCGGCGAGGATGGTGTTGGCGTCGTAGCCCTTGTCGCCCATGAGCACCTCGGGCTCCGGGGCCAGGCTCGGCCATCAGCGGGGTGTATTCCACATACATCAGCACCACGAGGCGGATTACCTTGGGCGAGGAGTTGAAATAACGGAATGGATTGGCCGTTGCGCCAAGCGAGTGGTTGATTGTCACCCTCCGCGTCAACTCGCTCTGACAGAGCTTGCGTGCGGGTTCTGATTTCCAACCGAAGGATTATGGCGCCGTTCTTGCCGGAGGCGTGGGAGAGCCCAACGCTGCATTGCGTGCTCGAATGGCCAAGGACTATCCAGCGAACAATGTGCGCGATGGAACCAAGTGAGTTTGAGAAGCCGGACGCCCTGCTGGCGTCGCCCAAATCGGTCTGGGCGCGAAAGCGGCCGACTACGGTGCAGGTGAGCTTTGCGACCGAGGATGGGGTCTGCGCGACCCGCGAGGGGCCGGTCGGATTCCGGATCGGCGACGCCATGGTCACTGGCGTCGAAGGCGAGATGTGGCCCGTGGATCGTGCGCGCTTCCCGTCGATATACCGCCCGGCGGAGGGGGTCGCCGAGGGGGAACCTGGCAGCTATGTGAGGCGCCCGCTCTTGGTCTCGGCAGTCCGGCTGGAGGATCCCCTCACGGTCATCGCAGGTCCGCTCGGGGATCCGATCATCGGCGCACCCGGGGATTGGCTGGTGCGGGATCAGGACGGCGCCTATGGCGTTGTAGGTGGCGAGATATTCGCGCTGTCCTACGAAATTACCGGGGTGGGTTCGCCAAGCGAGACCTCAGGCTGATCTTATGATCTTGCTGCGAACCTGGGGAGGCGCATCATGGCGGACGAGTATCCTTACAACGATGACCTCTTGACCGGTCCGAGCGATCAGGAGCGGGCGCGCGCGGAGTTTCCCGACGTCGCCTTCGCCTTCATCTTCCCTGAGATGCTGGAGGTTTTCGCTCGCGCGGACGCCGAGGCCAATCGGCTGAAGCACGTCATCCGGTTTCGCGGCCTCCTGTCGATCGCCCTCGTCACCGTCTCTCTGATCATGGCCTCGGCGTCTCCCCTCTTCGAGCAGGTGGGCGGGCACTGGCAGGCCGCGACCACTGTTCTGGCGGCCGTGCTGGGTGTGTCGGGTGGCGCCATCGCCTTCTTCACGCGGCCGCGGCCGTGGCTCGAGACGCGCCTGGTCACGGAAAGGCTCCGCCAGTTCCATTTCAGTCTCATGATCGAGCTGGCCCCGGATCTGCTGCAAGCCGCGGCCACCCAGGACACCGCGCCTTACAGGGCGAAACGGTTGGCGGCCCTGGCGGCGTTCGAGCAAAATGTCGTGCGGCGCAAGGCCGAGGTGCTCGAGACCTTGATCGAGGACCCCGAACCTGCGGGGGGCGAGATCAAGCCCTTGCCGCCTGCCGCCCTTTTGGATGGCCCGACCGGCGCCCAGTTGCTTGCCGCATATCGTGAGCTTCGTCTCCTGCGACAGCGGCAGTACGCCGACCACAAGCTCCGTCGCAGCGGCGGGATGTTCTCAGCCTTCCCGCGCGCCCAGGCTGGGGTGCTCGGCACAGCCGGCGTGGCCTGCATCGGTTTGCTGTTCGTGCTGGATATCGGCGCTGCGCTGATGGTCAATCACCCAGCGCCGCCCATCAGCCCGCTCCTGCATGCCACGACGCTGTCCATCGCCGTGGTCGCCCTGGCGATCCGCACCTTGGAGGAAGGCCTCAAGCCGCGGACCGAAATCGAGCGCTATCGCCACTATCAGGCCGCGGCGCGTCGCCTACTGGCCCAGTTCGACAACGGCGACACGGCGGCAAAGCTGGACGCCGTCGCGGCTCTCGAGCGGGCTGCCTTCGATGAGATGGGCATTTTCATGCGCGCCCACGAGGAAGCGCGCTTCAGCATGTAAGCCGCCGAGCTTCGGAGGTCTGGGAACTCGCGGCCATCATCACCACGAGGCGAGCCACCTGAGGGGCTGAGTCGAAATAGCAGAACGGGTTGATGGGCTTGGCCATGCCTCATGGTTCGGCCAAGCCGGCTACCGGGCCTTGAAGTTCGGACTCACCAAGCGGTTCTCGGCGGCCGGAGGAGGCGTTTCCTGTTGGCAAGGAATGCTCCGGCGAACGCGATCTATCAGCCCCGAATTTGCCAGCTTCTCGCCTCGAAATGTCTCCAAGTCCTGAAGAATGAAGTGGCACATCGGTGTCTTGTCGTCGGGTCCTGGCTTATCCGCGATCGAGCGATAGATCGCGGAGGCCTGGTCATAACGCCCCTTGATCAAGAGGGCGTCCGCCTTGTTGCCAACGATCCAGGCCGCGTTGGGATCGATCTTGAGCGCCCGATCGATGTCCGCCAAGGCGTCATCGACCCGGCCGAGCAACAGGTAGGCCCAGCTACGGTTCCCCAAGGCCGAGACCAACTGCGGCGATATGGGACCGGTCTTTTCCGCCTGCGTCACCGCGAGTGATCTTCGCGTTAGATCGGCCTTGTCTTCCTCCGCTTCACTAGGGTCTCTCACCCGGCCGAGCTTGACGATCATGCCGCCGAGCTTCGTCTCCGCATCGACGTGGTGGACGTTAAGCTTGAGCCACCCCGCATCCGCCGCCTCCGATTGTTTGGAAAAGTCCTTCAGCCACTCTGATCGATCCTCCTCCGCGTCGAACAGGTAGAGCTTGCCGCCCCGGACAAGGAATTGATCATGCTCAGGCGATGCCGCCTTCGCCTCGGCGACTTCGGACGCGGCGAATCCACCGTACTGCGGTGCGAAGCCCCTGGGGTCGCGCAGGAACGCCGCGCGATTGTCGGCGCTCGAGAACAGCCAGACGGCGCCATCCCACAGCGCGAACAGGTCGGCGTGGCCGGCGACCGGCTTGCCGGCCTTGGCGTACGCAACCGGGTCGAAGCCCTTGAGCGCGACGCCCCCCCGATCGGAAAGCCACAGCGGGTTGCGGAAGAACTTGGTTCGCTGCATGTCGCCGAAGATTCTCTTGACGATCTCGGCCGTGGCGTTGGTGTCGGCAAGAGTCGGCGCAGGCGGCGCCTCCGGCCGGCAGGGGACATCCTTCCCGGCCTGTTCAACGACGTCCGGCGCCGCCAACCGCTCGGTCTTCAGCGTTTGAAAATCCAGAAGGATGTAGCGGCACATCGGCGTCTTGCCGTCGGGCCCGAGCTTGTCCGAGATCGAGCGATAGAGTGCGGCCGCAGGAGCGGATTGACCCTTCATCACCAGGGCGTCCGCCCTGTTGCCCGCGATCCAGGCCGCGTTGGGGTCGATCTTGAGCGCCCGATCAGTGTCCGTCAGGGCGTCGTCGGCCCGGCCCAGCAGGACGTAGCTCCAGCTGCGACGGCCCAACGCCGCGACGAGGTTCGGCGAGGCCGGACCGAGCTTTTCCGCCGCCGAGACCGCGAGCGAGTATCGCGGCAGATCGCCCTTGATCTTCTCTAAGCCGTTGGCGACCCGCACCTTGCCGAGCTTCAGGATCATGCCGCCGAGCTTGGTCTCCGTAGCGACCTGGTCGAGATCAAGCTTGATCCACTCGGCGCTCGCCTGTTCAGAGCGCTTGTCGAACGCGTTGGACCACAAGAGCTTGTCTTCTTCGGCATCGAACAGATAGAGCCCGCCTTGCTTGACGAGAAACTGGTCGTATGCCGGCGATACTTGCTTCCCTTCGGCGATTTCGAAGGCGGCGAACCCGCCGTATTGCGGTGCGAAGTGTCGGGGATCGCGCAGGAACGCCGCGCGGTTGTCGGCATTCGCAAACAACCAGACCGCGCCGTCCCACAGCGCGAACAGATCGGCGCGGCCCGCGGCAGGCTTGTCCCCCTTGAAGTAGGATACCGGATCGTAGCCATTGAGAGCGACGCCCGCCGGGTCCAGCAGCCATAGCGGACTGCGATAGAACCCCGTGCGCTGCATCTCTTCAAAGATCGTCTTGGCGATCTCGGGCGTGGCGTTGGTGTCGGCCTCCCTCGCCGCCCCCAGGGCGTATACGGTGAGATTTACGAACGAGACATTGTTCTCGTGGGCGATATTATAGAGTTTGTGGAATGACGTGATTACATCGGCAGGCACTGTGCCGCCCCGGGCTTCTTTTACCCATGTTGCCTGGTCGTCGATGCCGACAAATCCAATGCAATTCTCCTCGTCGGGTTGCAGGGCCCGATCGGACGGGCACCGCTTTCCGTCCGCATATTCCTCAACATATACGTAGAAAGGATAGCTCTTCCCGGCGAAGTCCGTGGGAATGGTGAATCTCTCCATCCTCTGACCATTGGCGAACTTCGTCAGGCGATCCGCCTTCGCCGCGTCTCCACTGTCCCGATATATCGTCGCCAGGCGCTTGCTGGCGTCACGGAACCCCCAATCGGAGGCGTATTGGAGCAACGGCACGGCATCGGGAAAACGCTTCAGATCGGCCAGATGGTCACCGAGTTTGTAAGTACTCGAATTCAGGGGTGATCGCGCATAGAAATCCCAAGGAAATCTCTTCAGCCAATCGCCGCATTGATGTCTCTCGTCTTGGTAGGCTCCTATCGCCTCGTCGGTCCGCTTGAGAACGATCAGCGCCTCTACCTTCTTGGCATAGGCGCTACACAGCCACTGACCATCTTCGTCGAATTCTTTCATCTTATTCAGAAGATTCGCGTCTGCGGCCGCCTTGATGGCCATGTCCGCATAGTGGAGCACGTCCACGGGCCTCGAGAGCGCCGTATAGGCCATGGCCGCCTGGTTCGCCGCCCCGACACTGGCGCCCGCGACGTAGCGCGATCGAACAAAATACGTTCGGCTCGGCTCCAACGCGTCCGCCATATCTCCGAATAAAGCGGCTTGAAGCCTAGCCTGATCGAGCTTGTCCTTGACGCCAGGGGCCTTGCCCAGATCCAGGTTGCTGAATGTGTTAAAGAGAGAATGTACCTGATCTGTGGTGGACTGCCTGTAGGCGTGGCCGCGAAGAGCTTCCGAGAACAGCTTCGCCGCTTCGATCTTCAGGCGAACTTCAGCAGCAGGATCGTCGCGGGTCGATGCGAGGGCCGCCGCGGCGTCGCGCGAGGCCACGACGGCCATTTTCAGTTCCGCGTTCGCTCGGCGCGTTTTCCGGGCGGCGGCGAGGAACTTTTCGGCGTGAGCGAAATCCTTGTCAGCCTCGGCGAACCGTTTGGCGGCGATCGCGGCTTGCGCCTTCTGCACGTCACACTCGACGAGCTTTACGCTCATCGAACCCGGCGCGGCGGCCTCAAGTTCGGCGACGATGCTACGGGCCTCCCGACCCCTCGCATCGGCGTCCGGGCCCGTCACGGACGATAAGGCGGCGATCCGCATTTTCGAAAGGCCGCCGTAGTCCGGCAGGAAGCTCGCGCGATCGGCCGTGAGCTCCAGCGCCCGCGCTCTCAGGCGCTTGTCCTCCGCCTCATCCTTGCGCTCGTTCGCCAGCCTGCTTTGCAGCCACAGCAGGCGCGCCAGCGGCAGGCGCAACTCGTTGGGAATATGCGACTGGTCGAAAGGCGCGAGCCAGGTCGACAGCAGTTGCACGAGCGCCTGGGCTTGCGCGTCGTCCCCTTTGTCGAAGTAATCCCAGGTGAGGTAGTAAGCGGCCTCGGCGCCGAACCGGATGGCGGCGACCCGGCGGACATCGCCTGCCGGCAGGGTCTTCATCCGCGCCGCCGCCGTGTCTACGATCCTCCGGTAGACGGTATCGTTGAATTGGGCGTCTTCCCGGGTCGCGGCCTGTGAGACATGCGTCTCTTCCTTCTGGGGGGACGCAGATGCGCTGGTCCCACCGACGCCGACATCGCTGACCTGGGATCGTGGAGACGGGTTTTGACCGCCGTGACCCTGATCTGCGCCCACCGGGCCGCCGCCCGCGGCGGCGGCCCGGTGGCTCTGTGTCTCACCTTGGCCGGGGGCCCGCGCCACCGCTGTTCCGGCGGTCAGCACCAACGCCGCCACCAGGGACATTGAGTAGAATACTGCAGGATTTTTCATGCTGGTTTCTTTCGCAGTAATCAAGCATATCAGGAAGATTTGTCATCGTTCCTTGAAGTATACTGGCGGCCGTCTTAAGTTTGAGCTGCAAACTGCTAACTTGCTGTTCCTGGGCTTTCGCCTCATTCATTTTATCTTCCAGGTTCTGTTGGGCGTCCTGGATTTTCGCCGCTAGCTCAGACGCCTCGTGGCGAGCTTTCTTCGTTTGAGCTCTCGCGACCTCTAGCTGAGCGTTCGCAGTTTGAAAGCCGATCCAAAGGCTCATCGACACCGCGATTGTCAGGACGAGCGCGCCGGTCACGACGGCGAGCGTGCCGAGTAGCCGGGTTCGCCTCTGCCGCTCCGTCGCAATCTTGCGAGCCTCGGCCTCTTCGCGCTCGGCGCGGGCGCGCTCCAGCGCATCGCGCTGTACGGCCCGGCTCTGCTCCAGGAAGGCCTGGATCTCCTCGAAGCCGCCCCCGTGGCGGGCGGCCCAAAGGGTGTTCGGGTGCTGCTGATCCCACCAGTCGGCCAGGGAATTGAGGTCGCGGCCGCTGAGGAGTTCACCTTCCCCCGCCCCATGGCGGTCGGCCTGCATGAGCAGCCGACGCCAGTTGGCCTCCGCCGTCGCCTCTTCGCGCAGCCAGTCCGACAGGCGGCTCCACTGGCGGATCAGGCTTTCATGGCTGATGTCGATCAAGGCGTCGGCCGCCAGGGGCACACTCGGGGGAGGCTGCAGGAAATTGCAGCCGTTCGCCCGAAAGGCCTCGACAATCCGCGTCACGGCGCCGCCGCCGCCGGCTTCACGCTGTTCGGCCTCCTCTTGCATGGCGCCGAAGCGGCAGGGCCGGCGAACCGCATTGGTAGGGTCGGGGCCGCTGATCAGGGCGCGGAAGACGCTGGGGGCCAGCGCCTGGTCGGCTGGAGAGAGCGCGCCCAGCACCTCGCCGCCGTGGGCGTCCAAAGCCCCGATGAGGCCGCCCACGGTCTCGTAATCCTGGACGGTCAGGGTCACCTCTGTAGCGTCCGTCCCTCCCTGGGTCCGCAGCCACAGGCGGTTGAGCAGGTGCTGCATCAGGGGCAGTTGGTCGGCCCGGCGGGAGAGGATCTGCCCCTGGGCGACGCCCCGCTCGTCCTGCCAGGGGGCGAAACCTGCCATGTCGTTGAGGATGCGGTTGGTAAGGGCCGGCTCGATCTCGAAGCCCAGCACCGCCGCCGGTCCCTCGATCGCCTGGCGACACTCTTCGCGCGACATCCGGGGGGTGAGGTAGAAGCTGGTGTTCACCTGCTCAGCCAGGCCCGAGATCAGCGCACAGGCGCCCAGGTACTCGGACCGCATGGTGATGACGACGTAGATCGGCAGCTCGCCCGCCCGGATCGTCTCCAAGAGCAGGGCGACGAACGACTCCGCCTCTTCCCGCGCCGCATAGTCGGCATAGCGGAACAGTTCCTCGAACTGGTCGACCAGGATCAGCAGGTTCTCGCCAGGCTGGAGCCGCGCCTCGGCTACCCACTCGATGATCGAGCGCCGGCCGCGGCGGAGGAGCTCCTCGAGATCGCCGGCCTCGTCGGGCGCCCCCACGGCCGCCGCCAGCGCCGCCGCCAGGTTGCGCATGGGCGCCCCGCCGGGATGGGTCTCGGCGATCCGCCAGCGCGAACCGGCCCGCGCGAAAAACCCGAGTTCCAGACCGTCGAACAGGCCCGTGCGCACCAGGGACGACTTGCCGCTGCCGGACGCGCCTAGGACGGCCAGAAAGCGGGTCGCCGCCAGCCGCTCGATCATGGTGTCGACGCAGTTCTCCCGGCCGAAGAACAGCATCGACTCGTCGCGGGCGAAGGCGCGCAGGCCCGGATAGGGCGGAAGGCTCGCCAGCACCTCGCTCACCGTCAGGCCGGGTCTTTGCGAAGATGGCGGCTGAGCGCCTCGAACTGCCAGTCCAACCCGTCGTCGGTCCGGCAATCGACCGGGGCGACACCGCGTATTGTGCCGTGGAAGGCTCGTTTGCCGGGGGGCGGGCCGTCGCAACGGGCGCCGGCTAGTCCGCGGCCGTACTTGCCGCGCAGCACCTTCTGCGCCGCCAGCATCTGCTTGCCGACCCAGGCCTCCTCTGCCGCCCCGTTCAGGAACACGATCAAGTTAGAATCGACGATCAGGCTTTCGAGATATTCGCGGATGCTCGCCTTTTCAGGATCCCCCTCCGGCCGGGTCATGATCACGGAGAAGAACGGTTCCAGCGCCTCCTTGCACCGGGTCGCCGCATCGAAATCGATGTCGTTGGCGTCGATGAAGATGTCGATGGTCGAACCCAGGCTCTCGCCCTTCGGCGGCTTCGGCGGCGTCTCGATCCAGGCGACGAGGTCGTTCTTGAAGGAGGCCAGGGTGGCGGCGGTGACAGCCTCGCCCTGAAGTAGGGCGCGCAACTCCCGGTCCTCGATGGCGTCCACCTCGATGTCGGAACGGCGCCATTGCATGAGCTTGACGCCCGTCTGCGCCGTCGCCCGCCGGGCCTGGTGCAGCACATAGCCCTCCGGCAGGTCGCGGGGGCGTTTGCCGAGCGTCTCTCCGAGGAGTTGGACCACCAGGTCCGCCTGGAGGAGATCCTTCTCGAAGGCCTCCTTGAACGCCTCACCGCCCAGCGGATAGTCGGCGCCGGACAACAGCCGGACGTCGAACCGGCTGCAATACTGCACGAGCTCGGAGGCGACGCTGCGGAACTCGCTCTTGCCGTCGCGGTCGAGGTCGTCGCTGACGTGGGCGAGCAGGATGGTGCGCCCGCCCGCCCGGGCCGATTCGCGCGCGACCGGGGGCGGCGCCCGCCCCATCACGCTCGGCGCCGTCACGCCGTTCAGTTCGCCGAGCTTCTTGGCCATCGACAAGGCCACGCCGTAGACGGCGTCCTGGAACTGCTGGCTGTCGGGGTGGAATGGCAGGGGATGGTCCTGCGCCAGCGGCGAGCGCGCGAAAAACGGCTTAAAGAAGGGACTCTTCAGCGCGGCAAGCGTCACCTCGTTCTTGGGAAGCGGCTTGGTTGCGATGATGAAGAGACGTCGCTCGGCGACGGCCTGCGCCGGGAAGGCGTCGAGCTCGCGTGGGGCCCACTCCCTGGTCTGATAGTCGGGCGAGACGATAGCCAGGAAAAGTCGGCTGTGCCGCGCCGCCTCCAGCATGTCCTCTTCCGCGGAGTTCGCCTCGACGGCTGCCTGGTCGAAATAGATGTTGAGATCGCGCGTCAGCCCGGCGGTGCGCCGCAGGTCGCCGTGCAAGGCCTCGCGCAATGCATCCCGGAAGCGCGCGACCCAGCCGGGATAGGGCGACCTGTTGAGGGGCGCAGGATAGCTGATGAAGATGTCGTACAGATGATCCACGCGCCCCCCTTCCCAACCGGCACGACCTTAGCCCAACGGTGCGGGCAGTCCATCGCTGACTTGTCTCTACCTAAGGTCCACGCCGACTTCACAGGCGACGACGATGACCGTGACGTTGTCGGGAGCGCCACGCTCGAGTGTTAAATCCACGAGGCGCCGGGCCGCCTCCCGCGGTTCCGAAGCCCCGAGCTCACAGGCGATCTCCGAATCGGCGACGACATCTGTCAATCCGTCGCTGCAGAGTAGAAATCTATCGGCCGGGCGAGCCTCGCCAGTCACGGTTTCAACCTTCAGACGACTGCGGACGCCGACCGCGTTCAAGACAAGATGCGCCCGTGGGTGAACGCGGGCCTCGGCAGCCGTCAGCAATCCGGCATCGACGAGTTGCTGCACCTGGGTCTGGTCGTGCGAAATCTGCGCCAGCTCATCGTTTCGCAGCCGATAGAGTCGGCTATCGCCCGCCCAGAAACACGCAAATCGCCGGCCTTGAAGCAGCAGGGCCACCATCGTCGCGCCGCTTATGGTGTTCCGGGCTTTCGCTCCACGAAGCACGGCTTGGTTCGCGGTTCCAATCGTATCGACGACCTGGCGGCAATCGGCTTCGAAGTCTCCTGCTGGATGCAGGCTCGTCATGGCGGAGACCAGGGTCGCCGCCGCCCAACGCCCCTCTTCATGGCCACCCATGCCGTCCACCACGGCCCAGAAGCCGACCTCGTCCAGCATCAATGCTGCGTCCTCGTTCTCCTCCCGCACGAGACCCATGTGGGTCACGGCCGAGGTCCTCCTGGAAAGGAAGGGGGGCACGACCTGTTCTCCTTCATGGCGTCGCATCTTTCAGGCGGCGATCGGTGCGGAAGACCGCTTGAATCCAGGTTGGTGCTTGGACGTGGGTAGCTGAACCGCCAGACGATCACCTGTTTTCATTCGACGTTCCAATCCTCTTCGATGGCGCTCGTCTCGGTAAGGACGGCCTGTGGCGCCCCAATGGCTTGCATCTACAGGCGGCGAACACTTGCTCCATCTCGGGCCGCTTCACAATTCCAACAGAGGAATCCTCGCGATCATGGCAGTGGCTCGCCTTATCGCTGCTTGAGGCGGTGGTGGGAGTTCTGCCGATGCGCCTTAGGGATTTGGAGGGCGCAAGCCATCTTTCGAATGCTTGTTGATAAACAATAGTTTGAAGATTGATCTGCCCGCCTGCCCCGTGAACCGAACATGAATCACATCCGAGCGCGGAGGTGGATTGATCTCGGCCCAAAGACGAGATCTGAGGCGACGGAGAACGTAGCTTGTGCTTGACGGCAATTGACCGTAACAATCGCGTTGAAGTTGATCCGTGATGTTTGGGTTCGCCTGGCGGGTGGGGCCAGTTGGAATCAGTCGTTTTCGCCATGCGGTTCGCGCTCGCCGCGCCCTCGGGTTTTTTCGCGCCGCAAGTTGGGCGGCGCCGGGATTGCTTGACGTGCCAGCCTTCGGCCCGGAGCGGGGTTTGAGCGAGACATTGCGGGCGTCTGGCGGGGTGTCGACGGTGTTCAGGTAGCGATCACCAAGCTCTGGGATCAGCTATGATTGGGGGGATTGATGGGGGTTCGATGGGGGCTTTCGCTCCTGCTGACGCTGATTGGGCTAAGCTTCGCGGCGACGCCCTCGCTCGCTCGGGCGCAGCCTGCCGTGCTGCCGGCGTTGGACCGATCTGGGGGGGCGAAACCCAGCGATCCAGATCGATTGGTGGAATTGCGGCTGACGCAGGTCATCACCGATCTGCCGGCCGTTCACGTCTACTCACTCGCCATTGATGATCGCGGCGCCGCCGTTTCCCTGCCGTCGGACAGCCTCTCGCTGCAGATTGGCGCGCGTCGGCCGCTGGCCCTCTCGCGCGGTGGCGACGATGGCATCGCGACGATCTTGCTGGTCGATGTGTCGAGGTCGTTGACCTCAAGTCAGTTCGAGCAGGGAAAAGGATCGCTGAAGGCTTGGATTCAGGACCTCCGGCCGAACGATTTCGCCGCGCTCGTGACTTTCGGCTCGGAGGTTCGGACCAAGGTCGATTTCACGAACGACAAAAACAGGCTCAGCGCCGCTGTCGATGCGTTGTCGCCGGCCGACGACACGACTCTTCTGTATCAGGGCCTGGTCCAGGCGGTGACCTTGGCCCGCAGCAGCAAGGTCGTTCCCTCCAATACGATCCGGCGCGCCATTGTCTTGGTGACGGATGGGCTCGACGACCAGGCGGGCGGGGCTGGACTGGGTCAGGTCCGGGATCAGTTGAATGTCGATCCGATACCGATCTACGCCTTGGGTTTGGCCGCTCATCCCGGCAAGGTCGTCGATGCGGCGCTCAAGAATCTCGCGGACCTGGCGGTGGAATCGGGGGGCGAGTATGCCCGCGTCACGCCCTCGACCCTCACGTCTTCCTATGCCCGCCTGCAGAGCCGAATTCGCTCGGTGCAGCATTTCATCGCGACTTGCCCGGATTGTCCGCACGACCGTTCGTCAGCAGTGCTTCAGCTGACCATGCCGAGCGGGGTCCGCTCTTCGCCGGTGACCGTCCGTTTCGTGGGGCCGGCTGAAGACCCGCATAAGAAAGAGGAGCCCGGAACCTTGATGGAGTGGGCGAGGCTGATCCTGGACTACATCAAGGCGCTAACCGTGGCGGCCCGGCTCACCTACATCATCTGGGCGGCTGTCGCGGCCGCGGGCGCGACCACGGCCGTCGTCTATTACGTCAGGCGACGGGCTGCCCAGCACGAACCTCACAGCAGCACGGCCGGAAACAACGATGGCGGCGTATTCGTCGTTATCAAAACCCTGATCCCCCTCGGCAGCCATCGCGATCGTCAGCGACTGCGCCTCGATCCCCTGGGCCGCAACGACATCGAACTTGGGGAGAGCCTGTTCGAGCGTGAGTTGACGCTGGGGCGCAGTCCAGACAACGACATCTACATCGGCAATGACGGGATGGTATCGGGATCCCACTGCTCCCTGGTCGCCCGGGACGGGAAGATCCTAGTCCGGGATCTCGGATCGCGAAACGGCACGCGCGTGAATGGTGTTCCCATCAAAGGGTTTATCCATGCCGAGTCCGATTCCATCCTCGGCGTGGGCCGGACTGAGATCCGCATGAGGCTGCTTCCCGCAGGCGTCGCGTGAAGATCATACCCGGCAACTTCCAGCACCAGGGGGATCGCGACAGCCAGCAGGACGCCT
>FTIT01500459.1_pt1 | contig 15599 bp, 15 predicted proteins | sample 1658061 | NCBI WGS metagenome assembly FTIT01 (sample SAMEA3914795, study PRJEB12502) | metagenome | biome: forest; material: soil | place: Canada | collected 2011-07-05 | depth 0.3 m
ATCCGCCGCGTCGGCGAGGTGGCCAAGCTGATGACCGACGCCGGCCTCATCGTCATCACCGCCTTCATCTCGCCCTTCCGCGCGGAGCGCGCGATGGTCCGCAGCATGGTGGCGCCGGGCGAATTCATCGAGGTCCACATCGACACGCCGCTCGCCGATGCCGAGAAACGCGACGTAAAGGGCCTCTACGCCAAGGCGCGTAAGGGCCAGCTCAAGAATTTCACGGGCATCGACAGTCCCTATGAGCCGCCAGAACAGCCGGAGATCCGCATCGACACCACCGGCATGACGCCCGAGGAAGCAGCCGATCTCATCGTCGCGAAGCTGATCCCATGAGCGGGATGACCGACGCCGAGCTCGCCGCCCATCTCGCCGAGACGGCCGGCCGCCTCCTGCTGGAGGTGCGCGCGAGCGGCATCTTCTCGGCAAAGGCGCTGGGCAAGGCGGGGGACCAGACCGCCAACCAGTTCCTCGTCCACGCGCTGCGCGAGGCGCGTCCGAACGACGGCCTGCTCTCCGAAGAGATGAAGTGCGATGGTACGCGCCTCGCGCATGGCCGGGTCTGGATCATCGATCCCGTCGATGGCACCCGCGAATATGGTGAAGGCCGCACCGACTGGGCGGTGCATGTCGGGCTCGCGATCAACGGCGTTGCCGTCGTCGGTGCCGTGGCTCTGCCGGGGCTCGGTATCGTGCTGCGCACCGACCAGTGCCGCAGCGTGCCCGCGGCGCCCGAGCGTCTGCGCATGGTGGTCAGCCGCACGCGACCCGCGCGGGAGGCGGTCGACGTAGCCGAGCGGCTCGGTGCGGAGCTGGTGCCCATGGGCTCCGCCGGCGCCAAGGCGATGGCGATCGTGCGCGGAGAGGCCGACATCTATCTCCACACCGGCGGCCAATATGAATGGGACTCGGCCGCTCCGGTCGCGGTCGCCCGTGCGCACGGCCTGCACTGTTCACGAATCGACGGTAGTTCGCTCATCTACAATTGCGACAACGTCTACCTGCCCGACCTGCTCATCACTCGCCCGGATCATGCGCAGGCGGTGTTGGGTCTGCTCAAGAACAGGCCAGCCTGAAAACGGATCGGGCCGATAATTCCAGGGGAGGAGCATGAGCAATCCCCGATGCGATCCGGCATGCGTCACCTCGTCGCATCCGAGTTGCTGCCGTGGCTCGCGGTATTTCCGGTGATCGAGCTGACCGACGAGAGCCTTGCCATGATGTGGGCACCGATGCCGGGCCAGTGGGCGATCACTCCTCCACCGCTTTCGCCGTAGCAGCGGGCCGTCACCAGCGACCAGCGCACTCTCCCCGGTCTGTTTGGCGCGCCTGACGTCCGCGTGCTGATCTACACGCCGCCCGGTGGCGCCGGCCCGCGTCCGGCCTATCCGCACCTGCATGGCGGTGGCTTCGTGCCGGGCATGCCGGAGATCAACAACGGCCCCAACCGCATGATTGCTGCGCAGCATGACTGTGTCGTCGTCTCGGTCGATTATCGGCTGGCGCCGGAAAACTGCGGCTGCCAGCGATGCAGGTTCTGAAGCAGACCGGCGGACCAGACGACATCGTCAATCTCGGGCTGTTCCTCGCATCCGATGGTGCGCGCTTCATCACCAACGAGATCGTGCATTGCGATGCGGGCCATCCGCTGCGTGGGTATCGCGCTTGACGGGTACGGTCGGTGCGCCCGAATTGCTCGCGATCGAGCAGCTCGACGAACGGCGTTTCCGCAGCATTCGCAATCTCCACAACGGCCGGCGTGCGATCTTCGGCGGTCAGCCCATCGCGCAGGGGCTGGCGGCGGCGCGCCGGACGGTCGCCGGCTGGCGAGTCAAAGCGGCAAGCCAATCGTCGACATGCTTTGCTCGTTCCACGAGCCGGAGGATGGGCCGAATCATCAGTTCGGCGAGCGCCCGCCCTCGCCGCCGCCAGAGACGCTGGAAACCGCTGCGAGCTTCATCGTGCGCGATGCCGATCGCCTGCCTCGCGCGCTCGTTGACACCTATGCGATGCCCTTTCCCATCGAGTTGCGCCTGATCGATCCGGAGGCGGTGTTCTTCGAGCGGCCATCGGTGCCCCAGCGCAGCTATTGGTTCCGCATGCCGTCTGCCGCCGGCATCGACGATCCGCTGGACCATCAGGCACTCCTCGCCTGCGCGTCCGACTTCTGGTTAGCAGACACTGCCGGAGCCCCGCATTTCCGGGCAGGGGATGCGGAACGCATCGCCACCGTCACGCTCAACCACAGCCTCTGGTTTCATCCGCCCGTTCGCGCCGACGCATGGCTGATGTACCATACCGACAGCCTCTGGGCGGGCGACGGGCGCGGGTTGGCACGCGGGCTGATCTATGACGAAGTCGGGCTATTGGTGGCGACCACCGCCCAAGAGATCAGCATCCGCCGGCTGTGGCGACCTCGATCAGGACAGGACATTCCGTTGCGCCATCGCCCGAGCGATCCGTCGCCACGGGCCCGCGACACTCCAGCCGTTGTGTTGACAGGAGGCCGCGGGTTAACAACCCTGTTTACTCTATGCTGAGCCGAAGACGGCCGACCTCAAGAGGGGTGATGGAATGGCAGGGCGGAAAGCCGCTCGGCCGCTCGATGCAACGCCCCGTGGCGCGTCGATTGCACCGCTCGGGAAGCGCTTGGCCCGCCCAATTCCGCAATCCATCGGGGCACGATGCTTTGTCGTTGCGAGGGCAACAGAGACACGGTAGTCTCTCTTATTGTGGCACCTCAGGAAAATACGCCCCCCGAACGCGAACGTGTGGCCGAGATGCTGCGAGACTTCTATCTGCGCTCGCATCGAGTGATCGATCGCATGATGACCGCCAAAGGCGCGTCCTATTCGAAAGTACGCATACTGATGCTGATCGCGCGGGAGGGCCCGCTGCGATCCGTCGATATCGCGTCTTCTTTCGGCTATGCCCCACGCACCATCACCGAGGCGATCGACGGCCTGGAAAAGGACGGGCTGGTGCGACGCACGCCCGATCCGGTCGATCGACGCGCCAAGCAGATCTCGATCACCCAGTCCGGGCTCTCCGTAATTGAAGGAGCGGAAGAGACCAAGCAGAGCTACATCGATACCGTATTCGGGGTCTTGGATTCCATCGAATGCGATGAGATTATCCGTTTGATCGGAAAGGTTAACACAAAGCTGGATAGCCTGAGCCACTAATACTTATGAAAGTCAGAGAATAGAGCGACCTTTGCTGCCCCAACAATCCACTGCCCCCGTTCGTCAGAGGCAGGGTTGCAGCCTAGCCTGCATGACGGCTGAGCAGGAAGTCCAATACCTGCTCCACGGCCAGAACGGTTTCCGGGGCGAGCGTTATGAAAGCCCGTCGACCATCTGTCTTATCAGGCTCCCGCAACAATTGGCCCCGCCGGAGCATGGTGTGGATATGACGCAGCGCGGTCGTTGTCGGCACGCCCGCAGCGATGCACACACTGGAAATGGAGATCCGACGTTGCCGGCTGTGGGCTAGATAGAGGTCCAGAACAATATCCCAACACGGCTCCCCAAACTCAATTCCTGGCATGAGTGCCGACCGACGCCGACGCGTGGCCACAAGCGATTCAGCCATATGACGACGCTTTAGGGATGCGGCGGACAGGATCCTCACGGCATCGCTGCGATCGAGCGAAACCGCCGCCTCTACCCGATGGCTCAGTCGAAGAAGGCCGTCATCCGTTGTCCGGGCAGGCGAAGCTGCGCCGCTCATCGGATCGCCACCCGTGAGAGCCCGCAGTGTCGCGAGAGGCTCGATACGAGCCCACCGCCAGCGCGGCGAGCGCCAGATAGGCCCAGATACCCTGGCCGGTGGCGTAAACGAAAAGCCTCTGGTCCGGCATCGTCATACGCGCGACGTGGAGGCAGATATCGGCCAGTCCGAAGCCGAAGCACCAGATCGGCCAGAAGCGCGTGCTCGCGATACCCAGCCAGGACGGCCCGACGTCCCGTCATCCGAAATGCGCTTCGTCCAGAGCGCATATGGACACATTTTGTCGGTCCAATGGATCCGCGCGTCAGTCCAACCCGAAGACGGACTTGGGAATGTGGGTGATCCGGCACGCGAGATCGGCCTCTCCCGAGGCGACAATATAGTGGTCTCCGCCATCGACGATGCCCGTCGTGAACACCACGTCCCGCAGATACATCTGATCCTCGATCGGCCGCGTCAGTTCGGCGGCTGGTTCGATCAGCGGCTCTGATCCGCTCCGGACGATACGGCTCGGATTGTCGCGGTCCAGGATGGACCAGTAAGTGCGATAGATACCGACGATCTCCTTCGGCTCGACGCCGTGCCAGAGACTCAGCCAGCCATCGCGTGTGAGGATCGGTGCCGCGCCGCCTCCCATGCGCGCGGTTGCAACGCTGTCGGCACGCGGACGGATGCCGGGTTCCCGCCAGGGCTTCCAATGGCGCGCGTCGGGTGAGGTCGCGAGATTGATCGAGGGGCCGGATCGCCACTCGCTGCCGGGTGGATAGGCGAAATACAGATCGCCCAACGGCCTCGTCTGCGCCCAGAACTGGCCGCCGATCCGGCCTTCGAAGATCAGCATGTCCTTGTTCTGGTGATCGAGGACGATGTCTTCGAACGCCCAGTTGATGGCGTCTGCCGAACTGTAAAGGGTCGTGGCCTGGCGTTCGGGGCTGACCGAACAGGTGGTCATCAGGAATTGGTCGTCGACCCGGCTGATCCGCGCGTCCTCGATACCGTAGCACTGGAAGCTGTACCGAGGTGCGATGGCCCGATCATAGTGGATAGCGATGCGCTCCAGACCATCGGGGCTGAGCTCCACCGGCAATAACCACGAGAGCGAGGTCAGGGCGATAATCGGCCACCCGCCGCCGCGCAGGAGGATTTTACGCGGGTCTGCCGTGTCGGCCTGGTCCAGCGGCCAGGCATCAAGGGTGGCGCGCACCTGCTCCACGTCCCAGCGGATGGCATGGACATGACCGTCGAAGATCGGTGTCCGCAGCGCCTCGGCAATGCGTACCATCAACATCAGATTGCCGTTCGCGAGCCGCGCCATGCCGGGATTGAACGCGCCGAGCACATAAGTCTCGGCCGGGAGGTGCCCCGCAAGCGGCGAGCGCGAGAGATCGATGTCGTCTGGAACGACCATCAGCCGATCGATCGAAAAGGTCATGCGCTCTCCTCCCTCGGCCGCCTAGCCGTCTCCGACACCCGGGCGAGCCGCGCGGCCGACCAACCGCCCACACATGCGCCGGTTCCTTCGTCGGCTCAGCGCAGCGGCAGCGTCATATTCTGTTGGCGCCCGACGCCGTGCAGAATCACCCGGTTGGGATAGAAATCCAGCCGGGCATAAGCGGTCTCGCCGGTATCCAGCATCGCCTTCAGGTTGACATAGTGGATGCCGGCACGCGCGCCGTAGTTCCCCTCATGGTTATGACCATCGATCCAGATCTTGGCCGATGGATGCCGCTCCAAGAGGCGCATCACGTCCGCCGCGTTCCACAGATTATGCGGATTTTCCGGCCAGAGTGGGAAGTGGCTGAACAGCATGACCTTCAGACCATGCCGGTCGGCGTCCGCCAACTGCGCGTCGATCCAACCCATCTGGGCTTCGTCGATGCCACCATCCCACAGCGGCTTGCCGGCATAGAGCGAGCCGTGAGCCGCAAGGCTGTGCGCGAGTTCAGGGCTGCCTTGTGGCCAGGCATAGCTGCTCAGGCCATTGCCGTCGGTGACGATGAACATCCAACCGTGCTGTACGAAGCGATAGTAGCGCGCCGGCATGCCGAGGCGCGCCGGCACCTGCCGCTTATACGCGTCATCGATCGCAAACTCGTGATTGCCGAGCACGAAGTGCCACGGATGCCGGAGCTTCGCCGCGATCGGCAGCACAGCGTCATAGCTCGCCCAGTCCTTGTCGATGAAATCACCGAGATGGACGACGAAGGCGAGCTTCTGGCGATTGAAGTCGTCGATCGCGGCGGAAAGTTTTGCTGGTGCGGTGTGATACAGGCGAGGCGGCGCGTCCGGCTCCTCGGCATATTGGCAATCGGCGATCGCACCGATGCTGAATTGCGGCCTGGCGTCGGCCAGTCCGGCGGCCGGTGAGAACAAGGCAAGCGCGGCAAGAAGGAGAGCAGATCGGCGGGGCATGCACGGTCCTTGCGAGAATATGTGTCGGTCATTCCACTCCTTGCCCTCGCCGACCAGAGCGACTGTCACATCCGTTTCATGCGCGCGCCCTAGACGCGATTCCGACACCGACGACATTGGGGGCCACGGTGGCGGACGCCGGAGCAAAACGCCGGGCGATGTCCCATGCGGGAACGCCCTCATGACCAAAGCCCTCGCTCCTGCCGAGCGCCGTCAGTTCGTGCGCGAGGATCATGACCTGCGCCACGCCCTGCAGCGATTCGTGGACGGGCGTCTGCGCGATCGAACCGAGAGCGAGGATATCGTCCAGGAAACCTATCTGCGCCTCTATGACTATCGGCGTACACGATCGGTCGCGGACGTCGGCGCCTTTTGCTTCCAGATCGCGCGCAACCTGATCCACGATCACCTCCGGCGTCTGAGGGTCACGCCTGAAACAAGCGAACTTGCCGATGACATCGCCTGCCCGGCGCCGCGGGCCGATGAGATCATCGTGTATCGCCAGCGCGTCGAGGTGATCACTCGGGCGCTCCGGGCGATGCCACCGCTGCGCCGTGAAGTCTTTCTCCGGCGGCGGCTGGACGGTCAGGCGACGGCCGCGGTCGCGCAGGATCTTGAGCTCAGCCGGCCCGCGGTCGAGAAGCACGTGGTGCGGGCCTTGGCGGACATACGCTCTGCGCTCGACAAGCGGGGCCTGGCGCTCCTGGCCGGATGACGATGATGGACAAGCGCCCGGACGAGAATCCATTGATCAGGGATCCCGCGCTCGTCGAAGCCCTGGCGGCATCGGCCGCGCTCGGCCGTCTGTCGAACGAGGATGTTCGCGCGATACGCGCCGCCCGTCGACGGACCATCGCGACGACGGGTGCGGTCGTTCTCGTGGCCATGGTTGGCGCAGCCGGCTGGTGGAGGTCGCAAATCTCCGCGCCGAAAGAGATCGCCCAGCATTTCGAAACCCGGCGCGGCGAGATGCGCGACGTGCGGCTGGAAGACGGCTCGACGCTACGGCTGAACGGCGCGACCAGGCTGGACGTCGTGATCGCCACGGATCATCGCGACGTGCGGCTGGCGGACGGGGAAGCCTATTTCGACGTCGTGCATGATGCGGCCCGGCCATTCACCGTACATGCCGGCACCGTCACCACGCGCGTGCTCGGCACCGCCTTCGATATCGACATGACGCACAGCCAGGTCGGCCTGTCGGTCTATCGGGGTGCCGTGCGCTTCTCGCCGGCCACACTCGATCGGGGCGTGGTGGTAGAGGGTGGATGGCGGACGCGCTACCGGAACGGGACGACCGAAGCGCCGTCGCCCTTTGATACCAGCCAGCTCGACTGGCGTCAGGGGTGGCTCGACACGAGCGGATTGAAGCTCGGCGATCTCGTCGAGACCCTCAATCGTCAGGGGCATCTCAGCGTGTCGTCACCACCGGCCTCGTTGGCCGAGATGTCGGTATCGGGGCGCTTCCGGCTCGATGACCCACAGCAATTGCTCACCGCGATCGGGAGCGCCTATGGATTCACCGTTGTTCGCCATGGTGACAGGCTCGATCTCAGCTCGATACCGTCATAAAAATGACCAAGAATATTCTGTTTTCTATAACAAAAATTATTTGTCCTAGTTCCGCCAGCAGACCGTCTTCCGTCTGAGGACTGCAGAGGTGCGGTCGAACGGAGGGACAAGACGATGCGGCACACCGGCCTTTCCATGTTGAGCTTGGCGATCGCGATAGCGGGCGGCGTGGTTGCCAGTTCCGCGCATGCCCAGACCCCCAGCGCGCGCCTGTCGCGCCCGGTCGAATTCGCCATTCCTGCCGGCGATCTGCGCAACGCGCTCTCGTCCTTCTCCGCCGCTTCGGGCGTGCAGGTCGTGGTATCGCCTGCGGCGGTCGACGGCCGCCGCACCGCCGGTGTCTCAGGCCGCCACGCCGCCTCCGAAGCACTCGGCATTCTGCTGCGCGGCACGAATCTTCAATCCACGATGTCGGGTGAGGTCGTGGTGCTGAAGCCGGGCCCTACGCTGCGCCGCGTGTCCGCTACGGCCGCGGCACCGGTCGCCCTGGTTGAGGATGGCACCGAGCGGGCCAGCACCGACGCTCCGGACCAGTCCGAAGCCATCGTAGTCGACGGCTATCGCCAGAGCCTGCGTATCGCGCAGGACTATAAGCGCAAGGCGGTCGGCTCGGAAGACGACATCCTCGCCTCCGATATCGCCTCCTTCCCGGATCTCAACCTCGCGGAATCGCTCCAGCGCGTACCCGGCATCACCATCAACCGTGACAGCGGCGAGGGCCGCCAGATCTCGCTGCGAGGACTCGGCCCTGAATTCACTCGTACTCAGCTGAACGGCATGGAAGTACTCGGCAACACCGCGTCCGGCATGGACAATCGCGGCGCCGTCAGCCGTTCGCGTTCGTTCGACTTCAGCCTGTTCGCTTCCGAGCTGTTCAATCGCGTGTCGGTGCAGAAGAGCTATTCGGCCGACCAGGACGAGGGCGGCATCGCCGGCACGGTAGGGCTCTATACGGCCAAGCCCTTCGACTATAGCGGGGCGAAATTCGTCGTCTCGGCCAAGGGGCAGACCAATACCAACACCAGCGGCGTCACGCCGCGCGTCGTGGCGCTCGCGTCGGATCGCTGGGGCGATTTCGGCGCGCTGGTTTCGGTCGCCTATTCCGAGATCAAGAGCAACGAATATGGCTATCGCAACTGGGGTTGGGGCAAGGTCACCTACAACGCCGCCAATATCGGGCCTAACATCGATCCGCAGACTGCAGCACTGCTCCGCTCAGGCACCATCTTTGCCCCGCAGGCGGAATCGCCGTCGACCTGGTACACCGACCGCAAGCGCCTCGGCATCACCTCGGCGCTGCAATATCATGGCGACACGCTGAAGCTGGACCTCGACCTGCTCTACGGCCGCTTGTGGGATCATCGCGACGACTGGGCGATCGCGTCGGCAGGCTCCAACGCGCTGACCGGCACGCCGGTCGGCGGCACGCAGGTGATCCAGTCCGCTACCATCGTGGGCAACACGCTGGAGGCGGCAAGCTACACCGGCATCGATCAGCGTTCCGAGCATCACATCGTAGAGAACCACACCGATTTCTATCAGGGCGCGCTCAACGGCAGCTGGCAGGCGACTGACCGGCTGAAGTTCACGGCGCTCGGCGGTTATGAGCAGTCCAACTTCCGCCAGCCCGTGTTCGACAAGGTTTTCCTGGAATCGAAGAACCACAGCTTCAGCTTTGACAACCAGCCGACCATCCCGGTCAACACCTATGGCTTCGACCTGACCAATCCCGCGAATTGGCAGCTCATGCGTCTCGATACGCAGGAAAATGCCATCACCAACAAATATGCCAATGGCAAGCTGGAATCGGTCTATCAGGTCAGCGACGCCTCTAATTTCGAAGTTGGTGGCGAATATAAGCACTTCACCAATGACGGTTACATCTACGTCAACAAGGTGTTCCACAACACAAACGGCGACACCGTCATTCCAGACAATCTGAAGGACGTGATCAATCGGGACTCACTGACCCCCTATATCGGCGGTGACATTAATGGCATCTATTCACTGATCGGCGATCCGCGAAATCTCAACGCCTCCTTCCTCCAGGCAGGCAGCGATTTCCGCGTCGACGAGAAGACTTGGAGCGGATACGCCCAATATGACCTCGACATCTGGCTGATGGGCATGGAGCTGCGCGCCAATGCGGGCGTGCGCTATTACGATACCGCGCTCAACTCCTCGGGCCACCTGACCGCGCCGGTCAACGGCGTCAACACGCTGGTCCCGGTTTCCATCACGACGCATAGTCATGGCTGGCTGCCTGCCGCCAATCTCGCGATCAACATCCGCAAGGATCTGATCGCGCGCCTCAGCGTCAGCCGCAACGTCAATCGCCCGGCACTGTCCGATCTTGCGGCCGCTGGCTCGATCACGACCCGGCCTAACGGCGGCAGTGCGAGTTTCGGGAACCCCTTTCTCAAGCCCTACAAGGCGACCTCGGTAGAAGGCTCGCTCGAATATTATATGAGCCGGCAGGGCTTCGCCTCGGTGGGCTTCTTCTACAAGAGCATGGACAGCTTCATCTCGCCGTCAACGACACAGATTCCCTACAGCCAGACCGGCCTGCCACTATCGCTGCTGATCCAGGGCGAGGATGGCAACACGCTGTTCGATGTCACCCGCTCAATCAACGGGCCCGGCGCTGACATCAAAGGCATCGAGATGTCCTTCCAGCATGACTTCACCTTCCTGCCGGGCGCGCTGAAGCATCTGGGTATCAACGCCAACGGCACATGGTTCGACGGCCACCAGTCCGCGATCATCAATGGCGCAGCGGTGCGGATTCCTTTGTTCAACCTCTCCAAGTGGGCGGCCAACGCGACGCTTTATTACGAAACGGATCGCTGGGGCGCGCGCATCTCCACCGCCTATCGCAGCCGTTACCTGACCAGTGGCGGCAGCGGCGGCAATGTCGGCGACGGCATCCGCGGGACCAATAACGTGGACTTCCAGGCGCACTACAATATCACCCCGCGCCTGCGCGTCGTGGTGGAAGGCATCAACATCACCAACGAAGCAATCCAGCAGTTCACCGACCTGACCGCCGACCGCACGGAGGTCTACACCACCAGCGGCCGGACGTTCACGTTCGGTGTGACGGCGGAATTCTAAACTGGAGCGCATCCGGCGTGCGAGCCATCGTACGCCGGCGGATCGCTATGTCAGGCAGACCGTGACAGCCTGAGCCACTAAAACAATGAAACGCCCGGCCATTCCCGAGGCCGGGCGTCTTCCACTAATCAGGCCGGACGACCGGTCTTGTCGAGCGCATCGAACTGCTCCCGGGTCAACGTGACCCCGGCCGCCGCCACATTCTCTTCCAGATGGCGGGCCTTGGACGTGCCGGGAATGGGCAGCATCACTGGACTGCGCTGGAGCAGCCAGGCGATCGCGACCTGCCCCGGCGTGACGCCGTGGGCCTCGGCCACCGCGTCCAGAGCCGATCCCGGACCGGACAGACGACCCGCAGCCAGGGGATACCACGGGATGAAGCCGATCCCATGACGTTCGCAATACTCGAGCGCATCCTCATGGGTGCGATCGGCGAGATTGTAGCGGTTCTGGACCGTGGCCACCGGGAAGTAGGTCCGTGCCTCCTGGATATCCGCCGCGGATACCTCGCTCAGGCCGACATGGCGGACGATGCCATCGTCGATGAGCGTGCGGACCGCCTCGAATTGCGCGGCGCGCGGTGTGCGCGGATCGATGCGGTGAAGCTGCCAGAGATCGATGCGCTCGACGCCCAGCCGCTCGAGGCTGCCCAGCGCTTGCTGGCGCAGATAGTCCGGCGTGCCGCGTGGAGACCAGATATCGGGGCCGCCCCGCGTCAGCCCCGCCTTGGTGGCGACGGTGAAGCCCTTGTAGGGCGCGAGCACCTCGCGGATCAGCATCTCCGAAATATCGGGGCCGTAGGAATCGGCGGTATCGATGAAGTTTACCTCGAGCGCGCCCAGCCGCTCCAGCGTGCGGATCGCCTCGGCCCGGTCGGTCGGTTCTCCCCAGATGCCGGGGCCGGTGATGCGCATCGCGCCGAAGCCCAGCCGGTTCACCTCGATATCCCCACCGATGCGGAAAACTCCTGCCGCGCTCGCTCCCGTGGACATGAACGTCTCCTATTTCCTTGAATAACAATCGATCTTCAGGCGTTAGATAGCGGCCCTGGGCGTGAAGCCCACGCTCGCAACAGTCCAGACAGATGGGACGCCACGGCCCACAATCCTGGGCAGCGGCTAGGCGAGCGTCCCGATGAGCGCCCTCCACGCCTCGGGCAAGGGCGCCGGCCGGCGGCTTTCCCGCGCGACATAGACGTGCGTGAAATGTCCCTCGGCAGCGGGTTCATCGGCTCCCTCTGCAAAGACGCCGAGATGATAGGTTACGCTCGACGAACCGAGCCTTGCCAGCGCGAGGCCAACCTCGACCGGCTGCGGGAACGCCACTGGCGCGGCGTAGCGACAGCCCGTTTCGACGACCAGGCCGATCGGATCGCCCCGTTCGATATCGAGCAGCCCCGCCTCCACCAGCCAGGCGTTCACCGCGGTGTCGAACCAGCCATAATAGACGGTGTTGTTGACGTGGCCGTAAGCGTCATTGTCGTGCCAGCGCGTGCTGATGCGGGTCCAGTGACGATAGGTCGAGCGGGGACGCAACGGCTCGCGGCTCACAGAGCGGCCTCGTAGAGGCGCCGCGCGTCGGCCAGCTCGATGGGTCGAGGGTTGTTGCGCAACAACCGCTCCTGCAGCATCGCGTCGGCGGCCAGCGTTTCGAGATGCTCGGCACCGATGCCGACCTCGCGCAACCGTTGTGGCATGCCCGCTGCCACCGAAAGCGCACGCAGGGCCTCGACCAGGCCTTGCGCCCGAGCCTGCCCGCCAAGGGGAGCGAGGGACGGGTCGATGATCGGCGCAAGCTCGGCATAGAGTGGCATCGCGGCCTGCATGTTGTGACCGAGCACGTGCGGGAGCATCAGCGCGTTGGACAGCCCGTGGGGCACGTGAAAGCGCCCGCCCAACGGATAGGCGAGCGCGTGCACGCCCCCCACCGGCGCGTTCGAGAAGGCGACGCCGGCGAGATGTGCGCCCAGCAGCATCGCGCCCCGCGCCTCGATATCGTCGGGCGTCGCGCACGCGCGCAGGAGATGGCCGGACAACAATCCGAGCGCCTCTTTTGCCAGCATGTCCGACACCGGGTTCTTGAGGTGGGCGGAGGTATAGGCCTCGATCGCGTGAACCATCGCGTCGATGCCCGTCGCCGCCGTGACGTGTCGCGGCAGGCCAAGCGTCAGTGTCGGGTCGAGAACCGCATGGTGCGCGATCAAGGCCGGCGACGACACGCCGCGCTTCTCGCCACCCGGCAGGGAGATGATCGCAACCGGCGTCGCCTCCGATCCGGTGCCCGCGGTGGTGGGAATCAGGATCAGCGGCAAGCCGGTGCCACGGGCATTGCCGACGCCCCAGATCGCGTCGAGATCGTCGCCCGAGCCGAGCAGATAGGCGGCAAGCTTGGCCACATCCATCGGACTGCCCCCGCCGAAGCCGATGACAGCCTCGGCACCCCGCCCCGCCTCAACCGCCGCCTCCAGCGTCGATCGGGAGGGATCGGCCTCGACCGCATCGAAGATCGTCACCGTGCACCCATCGGACCGCAGGGCGTCGAGCATAGCGTCGGCGAGGGCCAGCGCGCGCACCTGCGCGTCCGTCACGACCAGCACGTGCCGGGCGGAGACAAGCTCGCCGATCCGCGTCGCGCGCGCCGGCCCGGAGAGCAAGCGGGGTCCGTAATGAAAGACGAAGCCGGTCACACTCTCTCTCCAACTCCGAGGGGCGCGGGAATGCTATGATCCGGGGAGAGCCCCCGCAAGCACGCTCTCGGCAGATTATCGAGGCCTATCGCCGGTTTCGTCGTCGCCCAACAGACCGGGACATCTCTCAGCCGAGCGCGGCGTTGACGATGCGGGGCTGGGTGAACTCCTCCAGCCCCTCCATCCCCTGCTGGCGGCCCATGCCTGACTGTTTGACGCCGCCGACGGGGATATCGAACGGCAGGTCGATCGCCTTGTTGACCCAAACGGTGCCGCTCTCGATCTGCGCCGCCACAGCAATGCCGCGCTCGACATCGCGGGTCCACACCGATCCGCCGAGGCCATATTCGCTCGCATTGATCCGCGCGATCGCTTCGTCGAGATCGTCATAACCAAGCACTGGCAGGATCGGACCGAACTGCTCCTCCCGCACCACCGGCGCGTCATCGTCGAGATCGCGGACGATGGTGGGTGCGATGAAATAGCCTTCGCCCGCCAGCACCTCGCCACCGGCGACGATCCGCCCCTCGCCGCGCGTCTGGCTCAGCAGCGTGGCGAGCTTGTCGAACTGGGCGCGACTGTGGACCGGGCCCATAGTGGTGCCCTCGATCATTCCGTCGCCGATCACAGCGGCCCGCGCCAGCTCCGCCAAGGCTTCGCACAGCGGATCGACCAGCGCGCGCGGCGCATAGACGCGCTTGATCGCGAAGCAGACCTGGCCGGCATTCGCCATCGCGCTGCCGAAGACCTCCGGCGCCACGGCGTTGACGTCGGCATCGTCGAGCAGCAGCGCCGCATCATTGCCACCCAGCTCCAGCACCAGCCGCTTGAGCGTGCCCGAGGCCGCAGCCATCACCTTGCGTCCGGTCGCCGCCGATCCCGTGAGGCTGACATGGGCGACACCGGGATGCGCGACGAGCAGCGGCCCCAGATCATTCTCGTCGACGAGAATCTGGAAGACGCCCGCCGGCACCAGCTCCGCCATGATCTCGCCCAGCCGGAGCGTGGCAAGCGGCGTGGTCGGCGCAGGCTTGGCGATCAGCGTATTTCCCGCCAGCAAGGCCGGCGCCATTTTCAGGGCCAGCGTCAGCAGCGGATAGTTCCACGGCACGATCGCGACGACCACGCCCAGCGGGTGCCGATATTCAACGACGCGGTCGGTCGCCGTGTCGCGCAGGACACGGGGCGAGAGTTCCAGCGTCGCAAAGTGCCGCAAAGCGGCGATCGTGCCTTCCATCTCGCCCCGCGCCTCGGCGAGAGGCTTGCCCTGCTCCTGCGTGAGCAGCCGGGCGAAATCCTCCATGCTATCGGCGAGTGCATGGGCAATCGCCGTGAGGAGCGCCTGACGCTCGGCCCAGCGGGTGCGCGACCATCCGGGGAAGGCGCGCTTCGCCGCCGCGACCGCCTGCTCCAGCTGCGTGGCATCGGCGCGCGGTGCAATGGCGAAAGGGCGTCCAGTCGCGGGGTTCACCACCTCGACGGTCGCAGCGCCGTCGACCAGCGCACCATCGATGAGAAGCCGGTAAGCCATTGTATCTCGTCCTTGCATGTCGACGGCCCCCTACCAGAGAAGAGCGAAATCGAGATAGCCTTGCCGGTCGCCTGGTGCCCGGCGTGCGCCCTCCGCGCGCACCGGACTGCCGGCCGGCGGACCGATTGCGGACGGTTTCTCCATTCGGTTCGGACGAGAACGACATATCGCCCGAGACCACGCCGCTCCATATCGCGAGCGAACCGCACGGCCTTCGGCCGGGCCCGCAGCGACACCTGCCGGTCATATTTGGATCGCTTGTTCAGTACTATTGAACAAGCGATCCGGGCTCTCTACCTGCCGTCCCGCCACGACATTTGGAGACCCCTCAATGGCTCTTGCTCACGGTTATGCCGCCCACTCGCACGACACGCCGCTCGCGCCGTACAGCTTCGAGCGTCGCGCGCTGCGCGACAACGACGTCGAGATCGAGATCCTCTATTCCGGCGTCTGCCACTCCGACATGCACACCGTGCATGATGAGTGGTCCGGCAGCGTCTATCCCGACGGCACCATCTACCCGAGCGTTCCGGGCCACGAGATCGTCGGCCG
>FTIT01001467.1_pt1 | contig 15146 bp, 16 predicted proteins | sample 1658061 | NCBI WGS metagenome assembly FTIT01 (sample SAMEA3914795, study PRJEB12502) | metagenome | biome: forest; material: soil | place: Canada | collected 2011-07-05 | depth 0.3 m
GCCGAGCCTTCGCCCTTGGACGCGGCCAGCTGCGAGGCGGCGAAGTCCCAGTTGGGCAGGGCGTCGAACCACGCTTCCAGGAACGCCTTCCGGTCGTTCTGGTGGTCCAGGTAGTAGGCGTGTTCCCACAGGTCGCAGACGATCAGGGGCGTGACGTCGGCGTGGGTGACCATGTCCTCGGCGTCGTGAGTCGAGCGGACCGACAGCGCGCCACCCTTCTCGGCCACCAGCCACACCCAGCCGGAGCCGAAGTGCCCGACCCCCTCGGCGACGAACGCCGCCTTCAGCTTTTCCAGGCCGCCGAAGGCCAGGTTGATGGCGTCGGTGAGCGCGCCGGCCGGCGCGGCCTTGCGCGGTGTCATCGCCGTCCAGAAGAAGGTGTGGTTCCAGGCCTGGGCGGCGTTGTTGAACAGCTTCTTCTCGCCACCGCGGGAGGCGTCGATGATCACCTCTTCGAGCGAAGAGGGGGTCTTGCCCGCCGCCTGGAGAAGCTCGTTGAGCGTCTTCACATAGGTAGCGTGGTGCTTGTCGTGGTGGAAGCGCATCGTCTTGTCGGAGATCACCGGCGAGAGGGCGTCGTAAGCGTAAGGAAGGTCAGGAAGCTTGAACATGAAAAGGGTCTCCTCGTTCGCTGGAGAACCCTTAGGCGGGCGCCTTGGTTGCCGCCTTGGACGAAAACACCGCCTCACGCCGAACTTCAGGGGCGCCAAACTTCAGGGGCGCTGATCCACGCCGATAATCGCGTGCCCCTCCCCCTTGGTGACCACCAGTTGCGCCAGCGGCCGGGCCAGGGCGATGTGGTCGCGCAGATTGGGCAGGTTGATGGCGCTCCAGACCATGCCGGCGAAGGCCCGCGTCGCCGTCTCGTCCATGGTTCGGAAGCGTGCGTAGAAGCTGGCCGGGTCATGTTCAGCCGCCGCCCACAGCCCCATGAACCGATCGGCGAACCAGGTCTCCAGCAAGGCCTCCTCGGCGTGCAGATAAATCAGCGCATCCACCGGCGAAGGATCGATCTGCAACGACAGGCCCTCCACGATCAGCACCTGCGGCGGCGCCAGCCTGCGGGTCAGGGCCGGATCGACGTCGTAGGTGACGTGGGAATAGGTCGGGAACTCCGCCGGCCCCGAACGGATCGCCGCCAAGGCGCCGCGCAGGGCTTCGACGTCATAAGTTTCGGGAAAGCCCTTGCGGTTGGTCAGCCCCGCCGCGTCCAGCCGGGCGTTGGGCAGAAGGAATCCGTCCGTGCAGACCAGCTCGACCATCGGCCTTTCGGGCCAGGCCGAGACTTCGCCCCTCAGCGCCTCGGCGAAGGTGCTCTTGCCCGAGGCTACGCTGCCGGTGACGCCGACCACGAACGGGCCGGCGGCGGGCTTCAGGGCGCGCAGACGCCGTGCGACATCGGCCAGTCCGGGATCGGCGGGACCCACGGCTCAGGCGACGCGGGCGATCAGTTCGATCACGACGCCGTTGGGGTCGCGGAAGAAGATCTGGTCGTTGCGGCCGTCGGGCGAGCGGACCTCGCGGAACTTCACGGCGTTGGCGTTCAGCCTCTCGCGCGCGATGGCGATGTCGGCGATCTCGAACGAGGCGTGGTCAAGGGGCCCGGCGCTGGCGCGCTCCTCGGGCCTGGCGTTGGGGGACGACTCCAGCGCCTGCAGATGGATCACCGGCTTGTCCCCGGCATAGAGCCAGGCGCCGTCGAAGTCGAAGTTGGGCCGATAGCCGGTGGTCAGCCCCAGGACTCGCTCGAAGAAGGCCCGGGTCTCCTCGACCTTGTCGGTGACGATGTTGACGTGGTTGAGGTCGATGATCATCGGCGCCCGATCCTTCCCTGCCGGCCTGTCGCCGGCCCTTTTCTCTAGCGGCTTGACTCGCGCCGGGCCACCGCGAGCGAGTCCTCTTCGCTTTTTACCTTTGGTTTGCCATATAGGGGGCCATGCAGTCCCAGAACCCCTTCCTCGACGAAATGGCCAAACTCACCCAGGCCGCGATGGGCCTCGCCCAGGCGGCCGGCGAAGAAGCCAAGACAGCCTTCCGCGCCCAGTCCGATCGCTGGGCGGCGGATCTGGACCTGATCCGGCGCGAGGAGTTCGAAGCGCTGAAGGCCGAGGTTGCGACGCTTCGCGCAGAGATCGCGGCCCTGAAAACCGCTAAGGACGGCTGACCAGCCGCCCGCGGGAGACGGCTCAAACCCGGTATGGGCGAACGTTGCTCGCCCGACACAAGAAGGCCCCTTACGGCAGGGGCGAAGCAGACTAGGGTGAACGTCCGTTAGCGATTCACCGGCGTGCGGCCCACCGCCGACAGGTTGGCCTCCCTTGAAGCTGAAGGACGCGAGAGCAGTCTTATGGACATACCCCGCCCGGAAGAAGACGACGTGATGGTCGCGATGGATCCGCTCGAAGTCGTCGAGCGCGTGCTGTCGGCTGAGAACCTGACGTTCGATCGGACCGAAGACGGCGACCTGGCCTTCGCCCTCACCGGCGACTGGAAGGACTATGAACTCTGGTTCGCCTGGCGGCCGGAAGCCGACTGCCTGCAACTGTGCTGCTCCATCGACCTGCGCGCGGGCAAGCAGCGCCGCGCGTCGGCGTTCGAGCTGATCAACCTCATCAACCAGCGCGTCTGGCTGGGCCACTTCGAGATCTGGGCCGAGGACGGCGAAGTGGTGTTCCGCCACTCCCTGGCCCTGCCCGAGGGCGAGCGCCCAACCATGGCCCAGACCGCCTCGATGATCGACGCGGCCATGGAAGCGGCGGACCGCTTCTACCCGGCCTTCGACTTCCTGATCGCCGGCGCCAAGAGCCCCGAAGAAGCCATGGCCGCCTGCATGTTCGAGACGGTGGGCCGGGCTTAGGTTTCTTCCCCTGAGCGGTCCCCCTCCCCCCAGAGGGGGAGGAGAGCGCGATGACACCCATCCTCCTTCTGGGCGCGGGCCGCATGGGCGGCGCCTTGATCGCCGGCTGGACCAAGGCCGGGGCCTTCACAGCCGCCGACCTGATCATCCGTGACCCCGCCGCCGGCCCCGAAGCCCGCGCCGCGCAGGCCGCCGGCGCCACGCTCAATCCGCCCGATGATGTCCTGGCGCGCGCCAGGACGGTGCTGCTGGCGGTCAAGCCCCAGGTCTGGAAAGAAGCGGCCGCCGCCTACGCCCCGCTCCTGGCCCCCGACGCGGTGATCGTCTCCATCGCCGCCGGCGTTGGCGCCGGACCGATCGGCGCGGCGTTCGGAGGGCGGCTCGTGGCGCGGGTGATGCCCACTACCGGCGCCGCCATCGGCATGGGCACGGCCAGCGTCTATGCCGCCGATCCCGCCGCCCGCGCGCGCGCCCACGCCCTGTTCGCACCGGTGGGCGCGGTGGTGGACCTGGACGACGAAGAGCTGATGCACGCGGCCACGGCCGTCTCTGGCTCGGCGCCGGCTTACCTCTACGCCTTCATCGAGGCGCTTGAAGCCGCCGGCGTCGCCGCGGGCCTCGGCGCCGACGCCGCCCGCACCCTCGCCCGCTCCACCATCGCTGGCGCCGCCGCCCTCCTGGCCCAGAGCGGCGAGGATCCCGCGGAACTGCGCCGCCAGGTCACCTCCCCCGGCGGCACGACCCAGGCGGCGCTGGAGGTGCTGATGGGCGAGGGTGGCCTGGGGCCGCTCCTCGACCGCGCGGTCGCGGCCGCCGTGAAACGCTCGAAGGTTCTTGGCGGCTAGGCCTCTCTCTTGCCACCAGTGGGCGACCCGTCCATGGGAACGTCATGACCCAAGCCGACGACATCCTGGATCGCGCCGCCGATGCGGCCCTGGCCCTGGCGAGCGAGCGGCCGTGGCGGGAGGTTTCGCTGCGCGACATCGCCGAGCGGGCGGCCCTGCCCCTGCCCGACCTCTATGCCCGCGCGGCCAGCAAGTGGTCGCTGCTGCGCCGGTTATCCGACCGATACGACCGCGCCGCGTTGGAGACCGCGGCCACGCCGTCCGACGACCTGCACGACCGCCTCTTCGACGCCGCCATGGCCCGCGTCGAGGCCATGGAGCCACACCGCGAGGCCCTGATCGCCATCGCCCGCGCCGACACGCCGGTGATGCTGGCGCCGCACCTGCCCCGCACCGCCCGGGCGATCCTGGAAGCGGCCGGCGTCGACGCCACGCCGCCTCGCCTGCTGGCCATGACCGCCGTCTGGGCTCGCACCGTTCAGGTCTGGCGCGACGACGAAGGGGCCCTGAACCGGACCATGGCCGAGCTGGACAAGCGCCTGAAGCAGATGCGCGGCCAGCTGAGGCGCATCGGCGCGGGCTTCTGAAGCGCTGGTCTTGGCGCAACCCAAGAGCCCCTAGCCGGCCATCTCCTCCACCGCCGCCACCAGCCGCGCCAGATCTTGCGGCCGCGAAAGCCGATGATCGCCGTCGCGGATGAGGGTGAAGGTCACGTCCGGCCCCTTGATCGCATTGGCCAGTTCCAGGGCGTGGGTCCAGGGCACGTCGGGGTCGGCGCCGCCTTGCAGCACCCGCACCGGCGCGGTGATCGGCACGCCCTCCGCCCCCAGGATCGACCAGCGCGCGCCATCCTCCAGCAAGGCCCTCGTGATGGGATAGCCGGCCGCGTCGTAGGCCGAGGGCCGCATCCACTGGCCGTCCCGGGCTATCGCCTCCAGGGCCGCCGCCGGCAGACCCGGCCGCAGCAGCCGCTCGGTGAAATCCGCCGCTGGAGCGACCAGGACCAGCCCCGCCACCCGCTGCGTCCGCGCCATTGCCGCCAGGCAGGCGATCCAGCCGCCCATGGACGAGCCCACCAGCACCAGCGGTCCTCGCGTCAGCTCATCGATCACCGCCAGGGCGTCGGCGCGCCAGCGCGTGATGGTTCCGTCCTCGAACCGGCCGCCGGACAGGCCGTGCCCCAGGTAGTCGAAGCGCAGGTAGTCGCGGCCTCGCGCCGCCGCCCAATCGGCCAGCGCCTGGGCCTTGGTCCCCGCCATCTCCGAGTGGAAGCCGCCCAGCCAGACCACCGTCGGTCCCGAGCCCGCCACCCGCTGCCAGGCCAGCGCCATCCCTTCGCACATCAGCCGGCCGGTCGTCTCCGCCATGTCGCCCTCACTTGCCCCGCCCGCATCGCCTGGCCCATAGTTCGCGCCAAGGTCCGGCCGCGCAACGGCCGTCCAAGAACCACGAGGAAATGAGCCATGCCGCAAGTCCAGGCCAACGGGATCACCCTGCACTACGAAAGCCATGGGCCCGAGAGCGGCGAGCCGATCCTGCTGATCATGGGTCTGGGCGCCCAGATGACCCGCTGGCCGGCCGAGTTCTACGGCCGCCTGACCGACCAGGGCTACCGAGTCATCCTTTTCGACAACCGCGACGTCGGCCTGTCGGAAAAGCTGGACGCCGCCGGCGCGCCGGACCTGCCGGCCATCGCCGCCGCGCTTCGCGAGGGCAAGGCGCCGCGCGTGGCCTATTGCCTGGACGACATGGCCGACGACACGGCCGGCCTGCTGGACGCGCTGGGCATCGAACGGGCCCACATCGTCGGGGCCTCCATGGGCGGCATGATCGCCCAACTGGTGGCCGCCAACCATCCGGGCAAGACCCTGTCGCTCACCTCGATCATGTCGACCACCGGCAATCCGGGGCTGCCCCGCGCCAAGCCCGAGGCCATCGCCGTGCTGAACAATCGCGGCCCCGATCCGCGCGAGGACATGGAGGGGTTCCTGGCCAACGCCGTGGCGTCCAACAAGGTCACCGGCTCGCCGGCCTACCCGGCCGAGGAGGCCGCCATCCGCGAGCGGGCCAAGGCTGACTTCGAACGCAGCTACCATCCGGTCGGTTTCTCGCGCCAGTACGCCGCCGTCACCGCCTCGCCGGATCGCCGGCCCCGGCTGGCCAAGATCACCACCCCCACAGTTGTCGTCCATGGCCAGGACGATCCCCTGGTCCCCGTTGAGGGCGGCCATGACACCGCCGCCAACATTCCCGGCGCCGAGCTCTTCGTCCTGCCCGGCATGGGCCACGACCTGCCCCCCGCCCTGCACGGCCAGATCGTCGCCGCCATCCTGCGGGTCGCCCAGCGCGCCAAGGCGTCGGCCGAGGCAGGCTGACTCCGGGGGCCTCTACATCCTCCTGCCCCCGCGCCACATTTTACTCTAGTGTCGCGCGCATGGCCGAAACGCCCCGCCTACCGGCGGCCGTCACCCTGCCCGAGGGCTTCACCCTGCTCCAGATCACGCCAGAACTCGACGGCGGCGGCGTGGAGCAGGCGACCCTTGACGTGGCCGCGGCGGTGGCCGCCGCCGGGCGTAAATCCCTTGTCGTTTCCCAGGGCGGCCAGCTTGAAGGCGACTTGACCGCGTCGGGTGCCAGACTCGTGCGCATGCCGGTGCAGTCCAAGAACCCGGTCGTCCTGGCCCTGAACGCCCTTCGCCTGGGCCAGGTCATCCGCCGCGAGGGCGTCAGCGTGGTCCACGTCCGTTCCCGCGCCCCGGCCTTCAGCGCCCTGTCCGCCGCCCGCCGCGCCGGCGCGCCCCTGGTCGCGACCTATCACGGCGCCTACAGCGCCGACGGCGCGCTGAAGCGCTGGTACAACGCCGTGATGACCCGCGGCGATCTGGTGATCGCCAACTCCCACTTCATCCGCGACCACATTCAGGCCGAGCATGGCCTGGACCCGAGCCACATCGCGCTGGTGCCGGAGGGGATCGACACCCTCCGTTTCAGCCCGGCCGCCGTCTCCTCGCAGCGGGTGGCCGACGTGCGCCGCGCCTGGGGCCTGGGCGAGCGCGAGGATCGCACCATCATCCTGTTGGCCGCGCGGCTCACCCGCCTGAAGGGTCAGCTGCTCCTTACCGAGGCCCTTGGCCGACTGCCCGAACGGGACGGCGTGGTGCTGGTCCTGGCCGGTGGCGGAGGGCGGCCGGAATACCGCGACGAGATCGAGGCCGCGGCGGCGGTGGCCGGCCTGTCGGGCCAGGTTCGCCTGGTCGGCCCCTGCGACGACATGCCGGCCGCCTACCTGGCCTGCGACCTGGTGGCCGCCCCCTCCACCCAGCCGGAATCGTTTGGGCGCACCGTGGTCGAGGCCGGCGCCATGCGCCGCCCGGTCCTCGCCGCCGCCCACGGCGGGCCGGCGGAGACGGTTGTCCATGGCCAGACCGGCTGGCTGGTCACTCCCGGCGACCCGGACGCCTGGACCGCCGCCCTGGCGACAGCCCTGGCCAGCACCCCCGAGGAGCGCGCCGCCATGGGCGAGCGCGCCCGGCGCCGCGTGAAGCGGCTTTATTCCTTGCCCGCCATGTGCGAGGCCACCTTCGAGGTTTACCGACGCATGCTGGAAGGCCGGGAATGAAGCCCCCAATCAAGGGCCAGAAGAAGATCCTGGTGATCAAGCTGTCGGCGGTCGGCGACTTCGTGCTCGCCTTCCCGGCCTTCGAGCGCATCCGCGCCGCCCATGCGGACGCCCACATCACCCTGCTGACCACCGACCCGTTCGAGTCCCTGGCCAAGTCGAGCCCGTTCTTCGACAGGGTGGAGATCGACGGGCGGCCGACGAACCCGGCCAGCTGGCTGGGCCTGATCGCGCGGTTGCGGGGCGAGAAGTACGAGCGGGTCTACGACCTGCAGAACAGCGGTCGCACCAATCTCATCTTCCAGGCCCTGCGGCCTTTCCCGCCGCAATGGTCGGGCGTCGCCGCCGGCGCCTCGCATCGGCACCGCAACCCCGACCGCATGAAGATGCACGCCCTGGAGCGCCAGGCCCAGCAGCTCGAGGCGGCCGGCATCTGGCCCGACGCGCCGACCAAGCCCCTGTCGGCCGCGCCGCCGGACATTTCCTGGATCCTGGCCCGCTCCCCCGCCGCCCGGCCGATGACCTCCACCAACCCTCGCCCGGTGGTGCTGCTCATTCCCGGCAGTTCCGCCCATCGGCCGGAAAAGCGCTGGCCCATCGAACACTATGCGCGCCTGGCCGAACGGCTGTCGGCGGAGGGCTTCGATATCGTGATCATCGGCTCGCTGCAGGAAAGCACCCTGGCGCACGCCATCCAGCGCCGCGCCACCCGGGCCCGGGACCTGACCGGGCGCACAGACTTCGCGCAGATCGCCACCCTGGGGGCCCGCGCGGCGCTCGCCGTCGGCAACGACACCGGCCCCGTGCACCTTGTTGCGGCGGCGGGGGCCCCGACCATCGTCCTGTTCTCTTCCGCCTCGGATCCCGCGATTTCCGGCCCGCGCGGCCACGTCACGGTCTTCCAGGCGCCGGACCTTAAGACTGTGGCCGTAGAGACAATCGCCCAGACCGCCATCTCTTTGGCTGGCCGTAACCCTTGATCGCCTATGGCGCCTTAGTCATATACTCTGCCTGAGGGCTCGCTACGGGAGCCCTCTCTCTGAAACAGGCCCAGGAGCAAAGCCTATTCGTCGTCCCATGCCCGCGCCGCCGTCGAAAGACGGACCGCGCATCAATGATGAGATTCGTGTCCCCCGCGTTCTGCTGATCGATCAGCACGGAGAGAAACAGGGGATCATGCCTACCTCTTCCGCCCTCGAGGCGGCCGAGGAGGCCGGTCTCGATCTGGTCGAAGTCTCTCCAACCGCCGATCCTCCGGTCTGCAAGATTCTGGACTACGGCAAGTTCAAATTCCAAGAACAAAAGAAGAAGAACGAGGCGCGCAAGCGCCAGAAACTGGTTGAGGTCAAGGAGATCAAGCTCCGGCCCAACATCGACATCCATGACTACGAGGTGAAGGCCAAGGCCATGCACCGCTTCTTCGAGGAAGGCGACAAGGTCAAGGTGACCTTGCGGTTCCGCGGCGGCGAGATGCGTCACCCCGAGCTCGGCATGAAGCTGCTGCAGCAGGTCAAGGCGGACTTCGACCCGGTGGCCAAGGTCGAATACGAACCCCGCATGGAAGGCCGCCAGATGATCATGATCCTCGCGCCGCGCTAGTAGGCGGACGGCTCCATACTGAAGCTTGCATCTTGATCGGCGCCCCTCGAGACGCCACCCTGCGGGGAAACGAGGGGCGGTGACACCATGAAGAGTATCGCGTGTGTCTTGGCCGCCGCGGCGGCGCTGGGCATGGCCGGGACGTGCGCAGCCGCGACGCTCGACGTCTTTGGCAAGCTTCCCAGGATCGAGGACGTGGCGATCTCCGGGGACGGCCAGTACCTGGCGGTCTCGGCCACCGATGGGGAACTACGCACCGTCGCCATCGAGCGGGCCTCCGATCGCCAGATCGTCAGCGCTATTCGGGCCGGCGACAGCAAGCTGCGCGCGCTGGAATGGGTCGGCCCCAACCATCTCTTGCTCACCGTTTCGACGCACTCGAACCTGGGCAAGGACATCCTGTTCGGGAGCGGCGAGCACTGGGGGGTGATCGACTACAACGTCGCCACGAAAAAGCAGACGCTGCTGCTGAGCGACATGCCCCACGCCCTGAACGAGGTCTACGAGAACCCTGAGATACGGATCGTCGACGGCAGGGCCTACGCCTACCTGCTGACCTACTCATTCCCCAACGAACAGGGCGGGAACGGCAACCTGACTCTGTTCCGCACGGACCTCGACCGCGGGCAGACCAAGGCCGTCGGGGCCGGGCTGCCCCACGCGCAAGACTTCTTTCTGGATCCGGCCGGCGAGATCACCGCCCAGTCGACCTACGACGCCACGACCTCGAAGTGGACGCTGAGGGTGAAGTCCGGGTCCGATTGGCGCATCGCCAAGACCGTCGACGGCCCCATCGAGCATCCGAGCATCATCGGCGTCGGCCGCGACGGACGCTCGATCCTGCTGCGCGACCACGTCGACGGCGAATCGACCCTTCGGGAAATGGCGCTCGACGCTCAGGAGTGGGGAAATCCCTTCGACACCGGCCCGCTCGGCCTGATGCGCGATCCTTATACGGGCGTCCTGGTCGGCGTGGTGGATCGGACCACTGACACCGACCGCTACAGCTTCGAGGATCCCAAACGGCAGGCCTACTGGCGGGCCGCGGCCGCCGCCTATCCTGGTCAGGCCGTCAACCTGGTCAGCGCCGATCAGGATGGCCGCAAGCTTGTCGTGCTGGTGGATTCGCCGACCGAAGGCCCCGCCTTCGCCCTGGTCGATCTGGAGGCCCGGCACGCCTCATGGATCGGCCCACAATATGGCGTGCGGCCGCAGGATATCGGCGAGAAGCGCGCCATCACCTTCAAGGCCGCCGACGGGCTCGACCTCACCGGCTATGTGACCCTGCCTCCAGGCCGATCTGCCAAGGATTTGCCGCTGGTGGTCCTGGCCCACGGCGGCCCCGCCGCGCGTGACGAGCCGGGCTTCGACTGGTGGGCCCAGGCCCTGGCTTCGCGCGGCTACGCCGTGCTCCAGGTGAACTACCGAGGCTCCTACGGATTCGGCTGGAAGTTCCTATCGGCCGGCTTCGGTCAATGGGGACGCAAGATGCAGACCGACCTGTCGGACGGCGTGCGCTACCTGGCCGGCCAGGGGCTGGTCGACCCCAGGCGGGTCTGCATTGCCGGCGGCAGCTACGGCGGTTATGCCGCCCTGGCTGGCGCGACGCTGGATACTGGCGTCTACCGTTGCGCGGCCTCCATCGCCGGCCCGTCGGACCTGTCTCGTATGGTCATCCGCGACAAGCACGAGGAGGGCCGGCAGGGCGTGGGCGTGGAGCGCTACTGGTCGCGGTTCATGGGCGCCAAGGACGCCGATGACCCGATCCTGCGGACGATCTCGCCGGCCCGCCTCGCCGACAAGGTCACGATCCCGATCCTGCTGATCCACGGCAAGGACGACACTGTTGTGCCCTTCGAACAGAGCCAGATCATGGCCGACGCCCTCAGGGCCGCCAACAAGCCCTACGATTTCGTGGTCCTGCGCCGCGAAGACCACTGGCTCTCGCGCGGCGAGACCCGGCTCCAGATGCTTCAGTCGCTCACGACGTTTCTCGAGAAGCACAACCCGCCCGGTTAGGTGTCCGGGGCCGACTTGACGCACGCGAAGCTCGGCCCCTAGATGCCCTCCAGTTGTGGGGGCGTTGCATGATTTCCAGGTTTGCGCGGGTGGCCGCCGCTGTCGGGCTGTGCGTGGTCGGGCTGGCTGGTGCGGCGTCACCTGCCGGGGCCGAGAGCGCCGCGGCCGCCGACCCTCCGCCACTGTCGGCCTATGGGCATCTGCCCAGCATCGAACACGCCGCCATCTCTCCGGACGGCCAGAACCTAGCCGTGATCTTCGCCAACGGCGAAGCCCGCAAGATCGTCTTCCTGGATCTGTCGAACTTCAAGATTACTCGCACGGTCGCCTTCGGCGAACAGAAGGTCCGCGCCATCCGATGGGCGGGACCGAACCACCTCCTCATTTCGATCTCCCAGGCCACATGGGTGCAGGGATTGGACGCGCCCAAGCTCGAATGGTCCATGGCCGTGGACTACAATCTGGAGACGCACAAGCAGCGGCAGCTGATGGAGTTCGTTCCGGACGTGAAGTCCATGAGCGCCATCCTGGCCCCGCCCATGGTCCGTATCTTGAACGGTCGCCCCTTCGCCTTCGTTGAGGGCGTTGAATTCGTGAACGACATAGGCCGCATATCTCTGTTCAAGATCGATCTTGACCATTGGGCCACCACACTCGTCGCCTCGGGTGCGCAGGACACGAGAGACTGGGTCGTCGACGCGGACGGCCATGCCATGGCCCAACTGCTCTACTTCCCACAAACCGATCGGTGGCAGCTAAAGATCAACCGTAACGGATGGCGGACCGTCAAGTCCGGCCAAAAGGAGCCGCCGGCGCTGCTCGGCCTGGGTCGCGACGGCCGCTCCGTGCTCATCGGCGACCGGCCGGACGATCAGTCGGTCTTCCGGGAACTCGCGCTGGACGCCGACGACTGGGGTGCTCCCTTCGCGCCGTTCGACAATGAGGAACCGGTCTTCGACCCGGTGACGCACCGACTCATCGGGGTCTACGCCCTGGTCGGCGACACGGAAGAGTACCAATTCTTCGACAGCCACGACCAAGCCGCCTGGAAGTCGACCCTCAGAGCCTATCCGGGCGCCCACGTTACGCTTGCGTCCTGGTCGGATGACCGCCGCAAGCTCGTGGTGCTGGTGGACTCCCCTTCCGAGGGACCTGCCTACGCCGTGGTCGATCTGAACACCAGCAAGGCGACCTGGGTCGGCGACACCTTCGAAGACGCCAGCCGGGACATCGGTCCCGTCACGCCGATCGCCTTCAAGGCCTCCGACGGAACGCCGCTGACCGGCTACCTGACCCTGCCAAAGGGGCGGGATGCGAAGGACCTGCCGCTGGTCGTCTTCCCCCATGGCGGGCCGGCGGCGCGGGATGAGCCAGGCTTCGACTGGTGGGCCCAGGCCATGGCCTCGCGCGGCTATGCGGTGCTGCAGGTCAACTACCGCGGCTCCGAAGGCTTTGGCTGGAAATTCGAATCGTCGGGTTTCGGCCAGTGGGGCCGCGCCATGCAGACAGACCTCTCCGACGGCGTCAGCTACCTGGCGGGTCAGGGCAAGATCGACCCCAAGCGCGTGTGCATCGTCGGCGCCAGCTATGGCGGCTATGCGGCGCTGGCCGGCGCCGCGCTGCAGCCGGGACTTTACCGATGTGCGGCGTCCATCGCCGGACCGTCGGAGATGAGGCGCTTCGTGGCCTGGTCCCGGGACCAGAGCGACATCTCGTCCCAGCGCTACTGGCTGCGCTTCATGGGCGCCGACGGCCTGCATGACGTCCGCCTGGAGGATATCTCCCCGGCCGACCATGCCGATCAGGTGAAGGCCCCGATCCTGCTGATCCACGGCAAGGACGACACCGTGGTGCCCTTCGAGCAGACCCAAATCATGGCCGATGCGCTGAAGAAGGCCGGCAAGCCCTATGAGATCGTGACGCTGAAGCACGAAGATCACTGGCTATCCCATCCCGACACACGGCTGCAGATGCTCCAGGCGGTGATGGACTTCCTGCAGAAGAACAACCCGCCGAATTGACGTCTGGGAGTGACGCACAGGCGCCACGGTTCCCGGTCCATCGCCCATCCGCCGCATCTTAGCTTGAGCGACCGGCCGCACGCCCCTATCAGCGTTCATATGACCCTGGAGGAAAGCCCACCCAAGGCCGAGCGGTCCTCCGCGGCGGCCCTGTACACCCTGCTGTCGGTGATGTTCATCAACATGCTGGGGTTCGGCATCGTGGTGCCGTTGCTGCCCTTCTATGGGGCGTCGTTCCACGCCGCGCCCTGGGCCATCGCCCTGATCTTCAGCGCCTATTCCATGGGCGGCTTCTTTGGCGAGCCGTTCTGGGGAAAGCTGTCGGACCGCATCGGGCGCAAGCCGATCCTGATCTGGACCCTGACCGCCAACTGCATCTGCTACGGCCTGCTGGCCTTCGCGCCCAACATCTACATGGCCTTCATAATCCGCTTCTTCGGCGGCATGGCGGCGGGCAACGGCAGCGTCGTGCAGGGCTACATCGCCGACGTCACCCCGCCGGACGAGCGGGCCGGCCAGATGTCGAAACTGGGCGCGGCCTACAACATCGGCTTCATCGTCGGTCCCTTCATCGGCGGGGTGCTGGCCAAGCCGTCGGCGGGGCACATCGGCTTTCAGATCCCATTGCTGGCCGCCTCCTGTCTGGCCGCCTGCGCCGCCATCGGCGTGACGCTGGTGGTCAAGGAAAGCCGCGCACGGACCGACAGCGCCACCAAGCAGCCCAGCCGCTGGGTGATGACCGGCTACGCCTTCCGCCATCCGGTGATCGGCCGGCTGATGCTGCTGACCTTCGTGGTCGGCTTCGCCTTCACCGGCATCGAGAGCACTTTCGGCCTGTGGGCCCAGCACCGCTTCACCTGGCAGCCCCGGGACGTCGGCCTGTGCTTCGGCATCACCGGCGTGGTCTCCTCGATCTGCCAGTTCTTCATCACCGGGACGCTGTCGCGGCGCTATGGGGAGGCGCGGATGCTGTCCATCGGCATGGCCGGGACGGTGCTGGCGATGATCCTGCAGCCGTTCAGCGACGGCCACTGGTCGACCATCGCCCTGATGTGCCTGATGGCGCTGTCGTCCTCGGTGGCCTTCCCCAACGCCGGCGCGCTGATGAGCCGCGCGATCGACGGCGACCAGCAAGGCCAGATCATGGGCCTCAACAACGCCACCGGCGCCTTCGCCCGCTTCGCCGGGCCCCTGACCGCGGGGTTCGTATTCGCCGGCCTCAGCGTCAACGGCCCCTTCTTCCTGGGTGCCCTGGTCGTCGCCCCAGCCATCATCCTGGCCCTCTCCGCCGGGCGCGCGGCGGCGAAGCACCAGGAGCAGGCGCTGATGGGGGCCTTCGACTAACCACGGTCGCGCGCCGCCGAAGTCCGCCGTAGGATCGCGCCAGCCGATCGGCCGCCGGAGGGGGTGATGCGGGTTCTGGTTCTTGCTGTGACACTCTGGCTCGCCGGCGCCGGGGCGGAAGCTTCGCCGAAGCGCTGGCTCCTGACGCCCGATGGCCTCGGCCCGCTGACGATCGGAATGACCGTCCGCCAGGCGCGCACCGCCCTGGGCCGGCCGCTCACGGAGGGGCCGTCGGGCGAGGAAACCTGCGCCGACTACGCGGTGGAGGGCCTGGCGGGCCTGTACCTGATGTTCGAGAACGGCCGCCTGAGCCGGGTCTCGGTGACCGAGGGCGGGCCCTGGCGCACGGCCGCCGGTATCGGCATCGGCGACAGCGAGGCCGCCGTCCGCAAGGCGTACGGACGCCTGCGGCGACAGGACAACGCCTATGACGAACCGCCCGCAGCCTACCTCACGCTCCGCGCGCGCCATGGCCGCGGCATCAAGTTCGGCACCGACACTCACCGCAAGGTCACCGAGATCGAGGCCGGCGGCCCGGCCATCGCCTACATCGAAGGCTGTCTCTAGGATGTCTCTAGACCCCGACCTTGCTTTTCGCCCCCGCTTCCCCTAAACACCCCGGCTTCGTCGAACCGCCTGGCCAAATGGCATGCCATGGCGGCTCATCAAGCGACCCCAGAGGACGGGGCCTTACGGCTCCGATGCGAAATGCCGAAACTGAAGACCAAGTCGGGCGCCAAGAAGCGCTTCAAGATCACGGCCACCGGCAAGTTGAAGGCCGGCGTGGCGGGCAAGCGTCACCGCTTGATCGGCCACAGCGCCAAGTACATCCGCCAAAATCG
>FTIT01002322.1_pt3 | contig 14398 bp, 14 predicted proteins | sample 1658061 | NCBI WGS metagenome assembly FTIT01 (sample SAMEA3914795, study PRJEB12502) | metagenome | biome: forest; material: soil | place: Canada | collected 2011-07-05 | depth 0.3 m
GTTCCCGGTCGGCACCGTCGCGTCCTTCGCCCCGGCGGTCGCTGCTGCGGCACGGGAAGGCGACATGGAGGCAGGAGCGATCTGGGCCGAAGCGGCCCGTTATATCGGCGATGCCGTCGTCGCCGCGGCGATCCGCGCCGGGTTCCCGCGTGACGCAAGGTTCCCGTGGGCCGTCGTCGGACGGTTGACCGGTGCCGCCGATCTTCTCGACCCGGTGATCGAAAGCCTCATCTCGGCGCGATTCCCGGCCGCCTTCCGGGTGAGTTCGGGTGGGTCGAGCCTGGACGGGGCAGAGCGACTGCTGCACTACCCCAACGCAAAGACTCTCGCACCCCTCGTCGGTACGAGTACGAAAGAACGCGAAACAACCGAAGAAAAGGACACCGATGACTGACGACACGACCACCACGGGCAGACTTTTGCTTCCTCGGGGAATCTTTATCTCCTGCCAGGCGCCGGAGGGAAGCCCGTTGCGCGACCCCTATGTGATGGCGAGCCTCGCTCGCGCGGCCGAGAAAGCTGGTGCGGCCGGCATCCGGGCCGAGGGGGTCAAGGACATCTCACGGATCGTGGAGACAGTGCGGATTCCCGTGATCGGTATTCGCAAGAAGCACTACGAAGACAGTGAGGTGTACATCACACCGACCCGGTTCGAGGTGGATGAGATTGCCGGCGCCGGCGCGGGAATCATCGCTCTGGATGCGACGTCACGCCCGCGCCCCGGCGGTGAGACGTTGGAGGCAGTAGTCAGTCACGCGAAAGCGCTGGGCCTCACGGTCATGGCCGATCTTGCCGCTTCTGACGACGCCGGCCCGGCCATCGCAGCAGGGGTGGATGTGCTGGGCACCACCCTGGTGGCGGCAAGCGGCGAAGACATCCGGCCCGGTGGCCCGAACTCCGCCGTGATCGAACGTTTGTCGAACGCATTTCCTGAACGTCAGATCATCGCGGAGGGACGCTTCGCGACGCCCGCAGACGTCCAGGCCGCATTCCGTGCCGGTGCGGCCACCGTCGTCGTCGGCAAGGCGGTCACCGATGCATACGCGCTGACCCTCGATCTGGTCGCCGCGGCCGACACGTTCGCCTTGTCCGGCCGAGTTGGCTAAGCGTGCATCAGTCGAGTAGACATACTGTTCACAGCCGGATTGCTCCGGCGCGGAAGGGGAACCGGTGGTCGCCAAATACGAAGAGGTGCTGAAGGACCTCTCGCTGACGATCGCGGACATGCAACCTGGACAACGGCTTGCCGGGGAACAGGCGCTGGCCGCCCAATACGGTGTATCGGCCATGACGGTTCGACGCGCACTTCAGGTACTCATTCAGGCCAAACGCATCGTCGGCATCCGCGGCCGCGGAACCTTTGTCGCAGAGCCCACTGTCACGAAGCGGATGGTGATGGCGTCGTTCACCGATTCGATGAAAGCGGCCGGGATGACCGCGCACGCTAAAGTGCTTTCAGCCAGCATCGGGCCGGGCAGCACGGACGCGGCGCGGGAGTTGGGCATCGCCAAGGCTGATCAGATCGTCACAGTTGAACGTCTCCGCTTCGGAGACGACGTTCCACTCAGCATCGACCACACCGTGCTGAACGCGGCCACCGTTCCGGGTCTGCTCGGGGAAGACCTGACCGGCTCCCTCTATGAGTTGCTTCATCGAAAGTACGGTATGACGCTCTCTCGGGCCGAGTCACGCGTGTCCGCAGTCTTACCGACTCCCGACGAGGCTGCCCTGCTGGAGATCACACAGTCGCAGCCGTGTTTACGTGTGCACTCGCGAAGCATCACTGACACGGGTGGTATCGCAGAGCAGACCACCTCCCTCTATCGCGGTGACCGCTACGAGTTGGCGATCAACCCCGACGCCGGACTGTAACCAGACCAGCTATTGCAACTTCAGGACGCTATTTGGCGGGCGCCGACCCCGCTTCACGGAGCGTGACGTCACGGCTTCGGCGGCGCCGGTGAACGTTTTGCATGCCCGGGTGCCGTGGAGCTCCGGCCGGGCGCGGAAGTTGGGGTACTACTCGGGGTCGGAGACGGTGACGAGCTCGGTGGCGTTGCGGCCGGAGGTGCCCCCGATCCTGTCGATGGGAACTGGACAACGGGCACGGCCGGTGCCGGCGTCGGCGGGACATCGCGGCCGGGATCAGGACTGCTGGGAAGCGGTGTGGACGTCACAGGGGGATTCCCGGCCGTGACCTTTTGTGGCCCCGACGCGACTGGCAGCAGTGGTCCGACGATGTTCGGCCCACCGAGGAAAGCACTCGTAACTAGGCCAAGATACGCTACGACGCCGACGAGCGCGGCCGCTCCGGCAATTCGCGCCCGCCGCAGCACGCGTCCGGAGGCGTCGACGAAAACCGGTCCGCGCGTGGCAGACCGTTCGCTTCTGTGTCTGGCTTTCCGGAACGTCATCCGTCAAGAAGTATAAGCAGCCAAATTCCGTGCGAGCCGAGTGTGGCTAGTCCTCGGGCAGCTGAATTCCCAGGGGGGTGCAGTCTTTGTCGACCACCGTGAAGTAGGCGTCGAGGTGCGCATTCCAATTCGGGTTTGCCGTGCCAGGTGATGGCAACGGGGCCAGGGCAAGAGCGGACATATCCGCTGAAAACGATTCCCACTTATCGTCGAGAGTCGCGGCGTCAGCGGCGAGAACAGCCGCCTGCTTCTGACCCGAGACGACTTTGTCGTAAGCCAGCGTGATGTTGTCGCGCAAGGTTGTGCAGGCGTCAATTGCGTTCTGACGGGCAACCGTTGCCGCCGGAAGAGCGCTCGATGGTGTCGTCTCGACTGTGGGCGACCCAGTCGGATCGGAGAGGGGAGGCGGTGACGATGCGGCGGGCGTTTCAGGAACTCCAGTGCACGCGGAGAGCGTGATGACCATCATGACCGCCAGGAGAATGGCCCTCGATCGCATCCGGTTTCGCTCCCTCGGGATCCTGACTCATGTCACTGTGCGCCATAATCTATCGGACTCGCCCGTAAACCTGGGCCTGCCATGGGGCCAGCCGCCCGTCTGGACCCTTCGACGACGTCGAAAGGTTGCCAAGCACCAGCTCGGCACCGACCCACTGAGCGGCGCGCGGAAGAGCGTAATCGACGGGCTCTCCGGTCAGGTTCACGAGCACGAGCAGCTGTCGATCGTCGAGAGTCCGCTTGTAGGCGAAGACCGACGGATGCTCGGGCATCACCATTTCGAAGGCGCCGTGTGACACCACACGATCACGGTGCCGAAGGTCTATGAGCGCGCGGTAGTAGGAGAACACCGAGTTGTAGTCGTCTCGCTGAGCCTTCGCGTTGAGCCGCGCGAAATTGGGATTGACCGCAATCCACGGCTCTCCGTCGGTGAAGCCGCCGTGCCGTGCGTCCGACCACTGCACCGGCGTTCGCGCGTTGTCGCGGCCGGTGGTGCGCAAGGCCGCCAGCACGTCCTCTTCTAGGGCACCCCGTAACCCGACTGCTTCCCTGTAGTAGTTGAGGGATTCAATGTCGCGGAAGTCGTCGATGCCTTCGAACGGAACGTTCGTCATCCCGAGCTCTTCGCCCTGGTAGATATACGGAGTACCGCGCTGAAGGTGCAGCACAGTTGCAAGTGCCGTCGCCGATTCGCGCCAGAAATCCTTGTCGTCGCCGAATCGGCTCACTGCACGGGGTTGATCGTGGTTGTTCCAGTAGAGGCTGTTCCATCCCCGCGCGGCAAGGCCTTCCTGCCAGCGGCCGAACGACTGTTTCAGTTCCAGCACGCTCGTCTCGCGAGCATCCCATTTGCCTGCTTCGCCCTGGTCGAGGCCGACGTGCTCGAACTGGAACACCATGTCCACTTCGGCGCGTGCGGGATCGGTGAACAGCTGCGCATCCTCAACGGTCACACCGGGCATCTCGCCAACGGTCAGGTACTGTCCGGGTCGTCCCGCGAACACCTGTTCGTGCATCTCCTGCAGAAACTCGTGGATTCGCGGGCCTTGTCCGTAATACGGGAAGCCATCGCCGTAGAGTCCGCCCTGCGCGACGACACCGTCGGGCAGGGTGGTGACCTTCGAGATGAGGTTGATCACGTCCATCCGGAAGCCGTCGACACCGCGGTCGAGCCACCAGTTCATCATCGAGTAGATGGCATCCCGGACTTCGCCGTTCTCCCAGTTCAGGTCGGGCTGTTTCCGTGAAAAGAGGTGCAGGTAGTATTCGCCGCTCGCCTCATCGTGCTGCCAGGCCGACCCGGAGAAGAATGACGCCCAGTTGTTGGGCTCGGCGCCGGCTTCGCCAGGCACTTTGCCGTCCCGCGGCGACCGCCACCAATACCAGTCGCGTTTCGGACTCTCGGGGCTGCTGGCCGATTCGACGAACCACGGATGCTCGTCAGACGTGTGGTTCACCACGAGATCCATCACGAGCTTCATGCCCCGGCGGTGGACCTCTTCAAGGAGCTCGTCGAAGTCCTCGAATGTACCGAAGACAGGATCGATGGCCTGATAGTCGCTGATGTCGTAGCCTGCGTCATCATGCGGCGAGGCATAGATAGGAGACAGCCAGATGACGTCGACGCCGAGGTCCCCGAGGTGATCGAGGTGATCGATGATGCCGCGGAGGTCGCCGATGCCGTCTCCGTTGGAGTCGGCGAAACTGCGCGGGTAAACCTGGTAGACGACTGCCGAGCGCCACCACTGATCGTCATCGCCGTGATGTGTCGTCGCGCCGATCGTTGATGCGATGGTCATTCTGATCTGTCCGATTCGAGGTCGATGAGTACGAGCTGCCACGTGCCGGGTGGCGGAAGTTGTGCGGTCGCATGCGTTCCATCCACGCTGACCGGCACTTCGATAAGACGAGGACTGCGGTCCGGATCGGCTACGCGCACGCGCGGGACGACACCCTCGACGACGCGTAGTCGCAGGGTCGATTCGCCGGCAGCTCCGACGGGTGCCTTTTCACCGTCCCAGAGGACGTCGGTCTGACCGGTGAGATTGATGAGATGCATCACCAGTCCGTGGCGTGTCCGGGTGATGCGCCGCCAGATGCTCCCGGCGACTGCTTCCTCTGATACGTCGACCGTGGCGAACGACACATCGATGTCGTCGTTGTACGCGCCGGCGTAGGAACCCGTGACGTCCACGATCTCTGGGTCGATCAGCAGTTCATCGTGTTCGACGAGGAAGTCGTACCAGCGGTGGAGCAGGGCGGCGGTCGACTTCTCGACGACGTGGTTGCGCACGTAGTACGGGTCGACGAGGATGCGGTCGGCCTCGCCCGCCAGCAGCTGTGTCGCTCCGTGTGAGAAGAGGGTGGCCATCGTGAACGCGGTCGCACGATCGGCCGAAGCAGCATCGGCTGAGTCATACACGTGCTGGTAGGCAGCGATGACGACGGGCTTGCCGTGCCCGGCCGACCGGGCTCGAGTGGCGACTCGCGCCAGCGACCCCAACGTGTTCTGGGGGTCCCAGACCTCGATGTAGACCGCATCCTGGGGGCTGCCGCCGGTGAGCCAGGTGGGAAAGTCGTTGACGTTGTTGAAGATGAGCTGAGCCTCGGGAAGAGCCTCGCGAACAGCACGGATGAGGACGTCGAAGGAGGTGGCGACATCGACGACTCCCCCGTCCTCGCGGCGTGCGTGCTTCGGATACCCGTACTGGTCCAGGTGGAAACCGTCGAACCCGACTTTCTGGATCGCCGATGCGAGTTCGGGAGTGAAATGCGCGAGCCATTCCTCGGCGGCCGGATCCACAATGAACAGGAAATCGCCGAGCGCATACGGTTCGCCTGCTCCGTCGAGGAGGGCGTGACGTTTCCACCGATCCCACTCCGCTGGGCCGGCCGCGTAGACCGCGGCGTAGCCGAGCGCGCGAGCACCCGCATCGCGGACCGCCGACGCCAATTCCCGGACGGTATTGAGCGACACTGTCTGGCCGAGCGCATCGTCGTATTCGTCGCCGCCACCGAGCAGGTCGGCGTGGCGATAGGCCCAGTCGTAGAACTGCACGTCGGTGAGGTGCAGCCGGCGTACCGTATCGGCGAGCCCACCGGGATCGCGATCTGGTCGATAGTCGACGGTGAAGCCATACCGCACGCGCGATCGCGCGTCGTCCGTGACGTCGATCGCGGTTCGTGCGACTGAACCGTCACGGCCATTCCACTCGACGCCGTAGCCGCCTGCGCGAAAGGCGCCGAGCGCGATCGTGCCTGTCTCGACGTCGGTCCACTCCCGGATGGGAACGCCCAGGTGCCAGAGACTCAGAGTGCCGATCGATTCAGCGCCCCGGACTTCCACGACGACGTCGGACCCTGTGAGGAAGACCGACCTGGTCGGCAGCAGTTCGACGCTCATCCCTTGACCGCCCCGCTCGTCAGGCCCTGAACGAAGTAGCGCTGGAAGACGAGGAACACGACGATGACGGGGACGATGGCGATAACGGATGCCGCGAAAACCAGACCCCACTGAGTCGCGTTCTCACCTTGGAACAACTGAATGGCGATCGGCAATGTACGGTTCTCCGGTGTGTTGATGATGGTCAGAGCCCAGGCGAATTCGTCCCAGCACGCCAGGAAGGTGAAGATGGTCGCAGTCGCAAGGGCCGGCTTCGCCAGCGGGAGGGCGAGGCGCCAATAGCGGGTCCAGGCGTTCGCCCCGTCCACCTGCATGGCCTGATCGAGTTCGCCCGGGATCGCAGCGAAGAAGCCGCGCAGGAGGAAGGTGTTCAGGGCGAGCGTGCCCGCGACGTAGAAGATGATCAGCCCACCCAGCGAGTCGATCAGGCCGAAGAACTTGGCGAGAATGAACTGCGGGATGATCAGCATCATCGCTGGGACGACAAGCCCTATTAAGAGGACTCGGAAGATCCATTCCCGGCCGGGGAACTGGAACCGGGCGAACCCGTAAGCCATCATCGAGCTGACGAGCAGGGAGATCGCCGTCGAGATCACGGCGACGATCAGGGAGTTGACGAAATAGAGTCCGAAGTTCTGTGTCGTCAGCGCCTGCGTGTAGTTTGCGGTCGTCGCCGGGTTGGGGATGAACTGGGGCGGCACCGTCAGGACGTACGCCTGGCTCTTGAAACTGGTCGAAAGCATGTAGACGAATGGTGTGACCATGATGACCGCACCGACGACCAGGAGGGCGATCCTGACGACGTTGCCCAGCCTCATCCGGGCCGGGGTGTTCCTGCGAGCCGGGGTGTTAATGCGAGTAGGAGCGCTCATGCGAGTTCCTCTCCGTCGCGGTCGCGGAATACGCGCAGCTGCACGACCGCGAGGATAAAGACAATCACGGCGAGGATGACGGCGAGCGCGGATCCGTATCCGAAGTCGAGGTAGCTGAACGCCTGGTTGTACATATAGGTGAGGACGACGTCTGTCTGTCCACCCGGGCCGCCACCGGTCATGACAAGGACCGAAGTGAAGACATTGAAGCCGCCGATCACGAGCATCACGGTTACAAAGAGCATCGCCGGCCAGATCGCAGGCAGGGTCACGGCACGGAAGCGCTGCCACCGGCCGGCGCCGTCCATGGTCGCTGCTTCCTCAAGCGACTGGGGCACGCCCTGCAATGCCGCGAGGAAGATCATCATCGACCAGCCGACGCCTTTCCACACGCCGAGGGCGCAGATCGCGACGAGCGCCGTCCACCGGCCGGACAGCCACGACACGTCGGAGTTCATCAGGTGGAGGAAGTCATGGAGCGTGTAATTCACTAGGCCCCCGTCGGCGAACAGGTACTTGAAGAGCAGGGAGACGACCACCCAGCTTGTGACGACCGGGAGATAGAAGAGGACACGGAACACCGGCTGCGTGGGGCTCTTGCGTTTGAGCAGGGTTGCGATGAAGAGGCCGATGATGATCTGGGGCGGGACCGTGAAGACCATATAGATGCCGCTGTTCGCGAGGCTGAGCCAGAAGTGCTCGTCCTGGAACGCGCGGATGTAGTTGTCGAAGCCGATGAACTGGCTCACGGCGCCTGCGACGATCTTCCAGTCGAAGAAACTCATCTGCACGGCCTGGATGATCGGGTAGAGGATCAGCACGGTGAACAGCACTACCCCCGGTGCAATGAAGAGGTAGGGAGTGGAACGCGCGCGAAACCGTGCCCCGGTCATCGGCCTGCGGGCGGTGCGCCGCGGCGCGGCGGGGATTGGCCCCGCCGCGCGCGCGGTTCGTTGCTGGGTGGTGGAGCTCACGTTGCGTTACTTTCCGGTGAGGAGAGGGTCGATCTGGGATGCCGCTGTGGTGAGTGCATCCTGCACGCTGGTCGTTCCGGTGAATGCAGGGGTCAGTGCCGCAGACAGGATGCCGTCGACCTTGGCACCCTGCGGAATTGCGAGGCGCGACTTGGCCGTCTTCAGCTGGTCCGAGAAGGTCGTGAAGTACGGGTCGATTGCGGCCTGCTTGTCAGCGAGCGCAGGGATCACGGTCATCTGGCCCGTCTTGGCCATCTCGATCTGGAACTGTTCGGTCTGCGTGAAGCGGATGAACTTCTCTGCGGCGGTCTGGTGCTTCGATGTCGCGGTGAGGACGATGTCCTCGCCTCCCACAACACTGATCGAGCCGCCGTCACCGGCCGGGACCGGTGCGTAGATCGGCTTGAAAGAAGCATACTGACCGGCCCAGATGCCCTTCATCCACGGTCCATCGAGGATGGTGGCGTACTTGCCGGTGGGCAGGCCGTCCGACGTGGAGGTCGCGCCCTGGTTCCCCGTGATCAGGTTGGGGATCTGGCCTGCCTTGTAGAGGTCGACGAGCATCTGGATGCCGGCAACGGATTTCGGCCCGTCGAGGTAGCCGGTCGCCTTGGTCAGGCTGGAGTTCGTCACCTCACCGCCGGCCGACCAGATCCACGGGAAGATGTTCCAGCCGCCCAGGCCGCCGTCTGCGAACACGGAGATTCCCGTGCCCTTGAGCTTGTCGGCCATCTGGGTGAGGTCGGCGAATGTTGCCGGGGGCTTGGTCATGCCGGCGGCGTCGAGCGCCTTTTGGGACGTGATGAGTACGCGGGTGTTCGTGTCCAGCGGAAGGCCGTAGTACTTCCCCTTGTACTTGTTGGTCGAAAGCGAGCCTGCGTACGTTGCCTTGGACAGCGTGCCGAAGTCACTCATCGTGTCAGAGAGCGAAGTCAGCACACCCAGCTGTCCGAGCTGCGGAACCCAGCCGATGTCGGAGCGGACCAGGTCGGGAAGCGTACCGCCCGCTGCGCTGGTCGTCAGCTTCTGGAGCAGGCTGTCATAGGGGATGTCCACGTACTTGACCGTGATGCCCGGGTTGGACTTCTCGAAAGCAGGGATCAGGGTCTTGTTGAGCGCGTCCTGCTGGGTCGAGTTGCCCCCGTTGCCGTAGGACCCCCAGAAGGTGATCGTCACCGGATGCTGGGGCGACCCGTCGCCTGCCGCAGGTGTGGATGAGCATCCGGACGCCAGCAAGGCGATGGATGCGGCTAGCGCAGCTGAAGCCGCGAGTGCTGTGGAACGCTTCATTGCAGTTCTCCTATCGTGCGAGTGATCAGGATCGGTGCGCTCGGATCGAACGCAGATGCTTGGGTTATTTTTACGTCAGAAATAACTCGGTGTCAATATCGCTCTTTTGTCGCATAAACTCCCCCCATTACTTAGTATCTGGAATAAACCTAAGTGGCTGCGCCGAGAGGCGGCCATCATCGAGGAGTTCGCTCATGCGTATCGCCCGTCCGCTCTGGACACCGCACGACGGAGCCTCCCGCGCCGTTGCATTGGAAGTCCTGATCAACGGTCCGATCTCACGCAGTGAGATCGCGCGTCGACTCGACCTGTCGCCCGGGTCGCTGACAAGGCTGAGCGCACCGCTGATCGACAGCGGGCTTCTGGTGGAGACCGGCGAGCAGGCCGATGGGCGCGCTGGTCGCCCTTCCCGGCCACTGGACGTGACGGTCGGTTCGCGTCATTTCGTCGGAATGAAGCTCACAGGGACTGAATTGTCCGCCGTGGTCACGGATCTTCGTGCGAACATTCTCGGGTCGACGTCCGCTCCGATCCCCTCACGCGATCCGGGCGGCGTTGTGGATCTCGTCGCGGAGCTGATGGCGAACCTTGCGGAATCCGTGCCGTCGATCACCGCGCTCGGCATCGGGGTGGGCGGAAGAATTGCCGACAACTCTGTTGTCGTCAGCGCGCCCTTTCTCGAATGGGAGGGTGTTCCCCTGGTCGAGCTGATCGAGGCACGCACGGGAGTTCCGACCGTCATCGAGAATGACGTCGTGTCCTTCACCGAAGCCGAACGGTGGTTCGGCCATGGACGCGGGATCGACAGGTTCGCAGTCGTCACCCTGGGTGCAGGCATCGGGTACGGACTCGTCGTCCACGATGAGATCGTCATCGACGAGGATTCGGGCATGGGACTCATCGGCCACTGGCCGCTCGATCCCCTGGGCCCACTGTGCCCCGCTGGCCACCGAGGCTGCGCCCGCAGCATCCTGACCCACACCGCGATAACACGGAAGGTCGGCTCGGCGCTGGGACGAAGCGTCACTTTTGACGAAGTCCTTGAGCTCGCCGGCGCCGATGAGCCCGCCGCCCGTCGCGCGGTGGATGAGGCCGGGCTCGGCCTCGGCAGGCTGCTGGCGGCGATCGGGAATCTCACCCTGCCGGAGCGAATCATCCTGGGCGGAGAAGGTGTCCGGCTCGCGGATGTCGCCTGGAAGGCCGTCAAGGAGGGCATGCGGATGGACCGTGATCCCCGCGCGCGCGAACTGGAGCTCATGACCACGCCCGGAGACGACACGGAGTGGTGCCGGGGGGCCGCGGTCATCGCGATCCAGACCTACGTTCTCGGCAGGCGAACCGAAACGGGCGGTGGCGTTCTTTCGGCGTGAGAATAAAGCTCGTGTCAAGAGTGAGTCTTGTGGTTGGATGGCAGAAATATTGTTTCCCGAGGTAAAGGAATCGCCCGACCGATGACGTGGCAGCCCGCCGACGACCTCGCGCAGGCGGTCGCTCTGGAAGTACTTCTTCATGGACCGCTGGCGCGGTCGGAGCTGGCGCGCCGACTGGATCTGGCGCCGGCAACGCTCACCCGGATCAGCTCCGAGTTGATCGACATGGGCCTTCTCCTCGAGGCTCCACGCGTCGCCGAGCGCAAGTCCGGCCGACCATCCGTACCACTCGACGTCGTGCCGGAGGCACATCACTTCCTCGGCATCAAGGTCTCCGGCGAGATGATGATGAGCGCCCTGATCAACTTGCGGGCCGACGTGCTCGGCTACTTCGAGGAACCCCTGATCTCGTCAGATCCGGAAATGGTCGTCGATCAGATCGCCGGTTTGCCGGCCAGGGCGGGCTTCGGCAAGCCCGTGGACGCGATAGGAATCAGCCTCGGAGGCGTTGTGACCTCGGATGGACTCGTCAAGAGTGCACCTTTTCTCGGCTGGGATAATTTCCCGCTCGCTCGGCTGGTTCAGGACCGCACCAGGACGCGGACGTTCGCGTCGAACGACCTTGCGGCCTTCACCGAGTCCCAGCACTGGTTCGGGCTCGGCTCCGGCCACGACAACTTCGCGACTCTCACGCTCGGCGTCGGCGTGGGATTCGGATGCGTCGCAAACGGAAAACTGCTCGCCAACGACGACTCCGGGGTCGGTCTGGTCGGCCACTGGCCGCTTGAACCACTCGGACCCCTCTGCAGCCGTGGGCATCGCGGCTGTTCGGAATCGATGCTCACGCTGCCGTACATCCTTCGCGACATGTCCCTCGCTCTCGACCGTCCCGTCGAATGGGCGGAATTCATCACGTTGGCGCATGAGGGACAGCCCGCGGCCATTGCGATCGCACGAGACTCGGGGCGCGCCTTGGGACGGCTGATAGCCGCCATCGCCAATCTCACCGCACCGGATCTTGTCATCATCGGAGGCGAGGGCGTCGGCCTGGCCGAGATCGGGACTGATTTCGTCATGGAAGGGATCCGCGAGCATCGGGACCCGCGGGCCTCAGACGTCCGCGTCGAGCTGACGTCCGGCAGCAATGAGAGCTGGTGCCGTGGGGCGGCAGTGACGGCGCTCCAAGGCTACGTCCTCGATCGTCGCCGCGCCGAGCCCAGCACACGCTGACCCGGCTACCGGCGCAGCTCTCCCGAACCGGCCGGCCGCCCTCCGCTTGTGATTGGCCACACAAGAGGAGGCTGACGAAACGCGTGCGCGTGGTCACGAACGGAATCGAGATCAGCGCTAGGCACAGAGACCAACCCGTAGCGCAGCGAGATCCGCCCGGCCTGCACGAGGGGAAAGTTCGTATCCCAGTAGTTGTTGACCGGCCACGCGAGAAGGAGCGGATTCTCCCCGCGCGGCACCGAGTCGATCGGAGGGCCGAAGTGGAAGTCTCCGAACTGCACCATCGGAGCATCCGGGGTGTCGCATAGTCCCCATTCCCGAAGATCGACGGCACCCAGCCTAGAGGTCATCGATACCGGCGCCGGCACATCCCTCGATGTACCGCCACCTCGATCAGGTGGAACGGGGGCGTCTGCCTGAGAGTCCCTCGACGGCGTCCTCGATTCCGATCGCTTCGGTTTCGACGTCTTCCATGTACAGCGTTCCCGCGACGATCAGCTCGTGCCGAACCTCGAACAGGGCGACACCGCGAGCCTCGAACGGCTGGCCGTCGGTACGCGTTCCGAGCCAGGTCCATTCGCACCAGGTCGTTCCGTCGTCTCGTGCCGTGTGCGTGAGCTCCGCCCGGAAGTCCGGGATCCCGGCGAACATCGCTTCCCAGTTCGCCCGCACCTGGGCGCTCCCCACGAACACGCGTGCCGGATGAGCGGGTTGCGCACTGCGGTAATCGGTGTCGAAGAGCGCGATCATCGCATCCAGGTCATGCGCGTTGACTGCCGCGACAAGCTTCTCGATAACGTCACTCATCACTCCCCCCTCCTCGTGCCCGACGCACCAGTCAGGTCCGGAATCGTTCTTTCTGGGTCACGGGTGCACCTGCGAGCCCACGCCCTTGTCGAGGCGGAGCGACTGCATGAGCATGAACGCCGTCGTGTAGGTGAGCGCGTCGATGTCAGCCGCAGCGAGCACGCCGGTGTACTTCTCGACGACCGGCCTGGTGGCGGTGGTGGTGATCTCGGTGAGGTATCCGTTCACCCACCCCCAGGCGTTCGCGCCGTACTTCACAAAGTACTGCGTGGGGTCGACCGACGCCAGAGCCGCATGCGACGCGGCGACGACGTCCTCGATGTAGGCCTGATGCAACTCGACGTCCGCGCGCGTGCCGAGTCTTCCCAGGTGACCGGCGATGAGGTGCGTCCAAGAGAACTCCAGCGCCTGAGCGGAAGCGTCGATGTATCCCGGCATGTCCTCACTGAGGTTCGTGTTGAAGATCGGCACCCATCCCGGGTTGACGATGTCGATGAGCATCAGCGCGTCATGACCGGGGAAGTGGATGAAGATGTTGTCCGGCGTGTGATTCGGGCCATGGAACAGCAGGTCGACCCGCTCCCCACCGACCTCCAGCGTGTGAGTGTCGGTGAACGTGACCTCCGGTGCGGGCCGGGTCGGATCGTCGTCGCGCAGCAGTAGCCGCCTCGTCTCGGCATGCCCGATCAGTGTCGCGTCGGGGAAGAGGCTCGCGGCGCCGGCATGGTCGGCGTGGTGATGCGAATAGACCAGGTGCGTCACGGTGTTCGGGGTGCCTTCAGCCGCGGCGATCTCGTCGATCGCCCGTTGCAGGTTGTGGCCGAGGGTCGGCGGCGCGTCGAACAGAACGACGCCATCTGGAGTCGCAAGGAACGCCGCCACGTAGACACTGTCGGTCACCCAGAACAGGTTCCGTTCGACTCGTGCGACGTGATAGCCCTGCTCGTTGACGGCGGGTCCGAGGGCGGATTCGGGCAGTGGCGCGTAATCCGGGAGAGCGGAAGAGTCGGCCGAATCGGACATGATGTACTTCCTTCGCGGTAGGTGCGAGCCGCGCCCGCACGGGTCTGTCATCCGATGGCGACGTTAGACCTTTTTATTTGCGTGCACAAGCATTATCATGTGTTCGGTCGATCTGTGTGTCTTCGGTCGACGAAGGGGAGGGCATGATGGATGATGTTCCGGTTGCCATAGTGGTGGGCGCGGGCGGGGCGCTGGGCAGGGCGGTCGCGATCGGCCTCGCGGGCAAAGGCCTTTCGGTCGTTGCCGTGGATCGCAACGAGGCAGGCCTCCAACAGTTGCCAGACGGCATCCGCCGCGAAGTCGCCGACGCCACCGATCCCGTGGCCGCCGCGGCAGTCGTCGAGCGGATCGTCGCCGAGCTCGGTCCGCCGAGCATACTGGTGAACACGATCGGCGTGTACGCGCTCGACGATGTCAGCAGCGCGACTCCCGACGCTCTCGGACGGATGATGGAGATCAATGTCGGCGCGGCTCTCTGGCTGAGCCAGGCCGTTGCGCCGCACATGCGCGAACTCGG
>FTIT01002254.1_pt4 | contig 14265 bp, 12 predicted proteins | sample 1658061 | NCBI WGS metagenome assembly FTIT01 (sample SAMEA3914795, study PRJEB12502) | metagenome | biome: forest; material: soil | place: Canada | collected 2011-07-05 | depth 0.3 m
CTCGAGCAGAACTACCGCTCGACCCCGGATGTCGTCGACGCCGCCAACCGGCTCATGCGGGGCCGCCCCGGGGCGCTCACGCTCCACGCCGCCACCGAACACGGGGCCGGGGGCGCGGACCGGGCGGGGGCCGACCCTGCGACGCCGGATCCGAGGACGTTCGCATCCGACCTGGCCGAGGCGCGCGGGATCGCACAGGCCATCGCCGGGCAGATCGCAGCCGGTGACCGGCCCGAGGACATCGCGGTGCTGTACCGCGTGAACGTGCAGGCCGCAGCCGTCGAGACGGCGCTCGCCGATGTCGGTGTCAGCTACCAGATCAGGGGGTCGAAGCGCTTCTTCGACCTCCCGGAGGTGAAGCAGGCGGTGATGTCCCTCCGGGCGGCCTCGGTATCGGTCACGGGAGAACCGCTCTTCAAGTCGGTGAGCGATGTGCTCCGGTCGCTCGGCTGGAGCCAGGACGCGCCCGAGACGCGTGGCGCCGTCCGTGATCGCTGGGAGTCGCTCAACGCGATCATGGGCCTCGTCGACCAGCAACCCGCCGGGACGACGTTCCGTACCTTCACCGACGAGTTGATGGAACGGCAGGCGGGACAGCATGAGCCGACTGTCGCCGCCGTTACCCTTGCGACGCTGCACTCGGCGAAGGGCCTCGAGTGGGATTCCGTGTACCTGATCGGGCTCAGTGAGGGCCTCGTGCCGATCAGCTATGCGAAGACATTCGACCAGATCGACGAGGAACGACGCCTCCTGTATGTGGGGATCACCCGGGCGCGGCGGCGACTGCACCTCAGCTGGGCCGAAGGCGGCCAGCAGCGTGGTCCTCGGCAGCCCTCCCGGTTCCTGGCAGAGCTCGGCACGCGCACTCCGAGTGGTGCCGCACCTCGACGACGTCCGTAGTGCCCGTCGTCCCGTCGTAGCGGATGCTCGCAGCGGCGAACCGACGAGACCCCTGCATCAGCCTGGCCAGCAACATCCGCGAGGTGAGGGCGGAAACGGCGGTGCTGACCAGTTCCGTCTCGAGGGCGGATGTCCTGCCCGACAGCTGCGTCGCAAGTGCTGTCCATGCGGGGTCGTCGTCCATCCGGTGGCGTTCCCGGCAGGAGAGACAGGGGCTGACCCCCGGCTCGACGAGGGGTCCGATGGTGACGATCCGGTCGCCGAAGACGACAGGGAGGTGGGGGACGTCGCGCCGGAGCCAGCGACCGTGCCGTTCGGGAACGACGGCGAAGTGGCCGACGATCACGGCAAGGTCCACCCGGTCCACGTCGGCGATGTCGCTCGTCACCGGATAGCCGCAGCCGCCGACGATTCCCGCGATCCGGCGCGCGGTGGGACCGCTGCCGTCGAGGGCGACTCGTCGGCGCACGCGGCCGGTCGCCGGCGCGGGAGGACGCAGGACGGGTCTCAGGCGCGCAAGCAGCGAGTCGATGTCGACCGTCGTGCGTGCTGCTCGCGCGAGCGCAGACAGACCGTCACGGGTTACGCCGCGCTCGAGGTCGGAGAGGAGGCGCTCCTCGGCATCGGTCACATCGTGGAGCACGAGCAGGCTCCGATCGACTCCGAACTGGAGGTCGGTCGGGGTGCGCCACACGCGGGGGATTCGAGGATCGAGCTGGAAGATCACTCCTGCATCATTCCGTGTGCGGCATGTTCGCCGCAGAATCTCTCCACAACGTGAAGGGATTACTCCTCCGTCGGACGCTCCGTGTCGCCGCGCAGCAGGTCTTCCAGAGCCTGGTCGACGGCGTCGTACTCGGGCTCTTCGCCGCTCGCCTCTGCAGTGAGGCGCGCGACCAGGGCAGACGGGTCGTCGAGGTCCGCTCCGGTCGGCATCAGGTCGGGATGCGACCACAGCCGGTCGCGACCGTCGGCACCTGCCGCCTCGCTCACCGCCTTCCACATCGCCGCTGCTTCGCGAAGACGGCGCGGCCGGAGCTCGAGCCCGACGAGGGTCGCGAAGGCCGACTCGGCCGGCCCGCCTGAAGCGCGGCGACGGCGGACCGTCTCGGCGATGGCATCGGCCTTGGGGAGGAGTTTCGTCGCCTCCGCAGTGACCACGTCCACCCAGCCCTCGACGAGGGCTAGCACGGTCTCCAGTCGGGAGAGCGCTGCCTGCTGCGCTTCGGACTTCGGTGGAATGAGCGCTCCGCTCACCATCGCCTCCCGGAGCTCTTCGGGGTTGGACGGGTCGAAGCTCTCGGCGAGTTCTTCGAGGCGCTCCGTATCGATGGTGATGCCCTTCGCGAACTCGGTGATCGAGGTGATCAGCTGGAGGCGAAGCCACTTCGCGTGACGGAACAACCGGGCGTGGGCTAGCTCGCGAACGGCCAGGTAGAGCTGGATCTGGTCGTCGGGGATGTCGAGTCCTGCGCCGAACTCCGCGACGTTCTGGGGGAGGAGGGCCGCGTGGCCGTCTTCGAGCAGCGGGATGCCGATGTCGCCGCCGGACACGACCTCCTTGGCGAGCTGGCCGACGACCTGACCGAGCTGCATCGCGAAGAGAGCGCCGCCGATGGACCGCATGATCTGGCCGGCGTTCGCCAGCATCCCCTGCATCTCCTCGGGCGCCTGCTCCTTGAGCACTCGCGTGAGCGCATCCGAGATGCTGAGCGCGACGGGCTCGGCGAGCTGCGTCCAGAGAGGCATCGTCTGCCGCGCCCACTCGACCCGGCCGATGAGTTGTGGCTGCGTGGTGAGCTCGGCGACGCTCGTCACCCCGTCGAGCCAGAGCGCGGCGACGTGGAAGGCCTGCTCGAGCGCCGCCCGCTCGGCCGGCTCGATCGGTCGGGCGTCTGCGCCGGCGAGCGTTCTGGCCTGCTCGAGCGCGAGGTCCCAGTTGATGCCGTCTCCGTTGCTGCGGATGGCGTTCTGAAGCTGGTCGAGCAGCTGGGCGATGCTGGCCGGATCGTTCGGGAGACCAGCAGCCCCGGCGAGCTGGCTCGGGTCGATCGACGAGTTGCCGGAGAGGAATTCACGAAGCATGTCGCGGAATTCGTCGTCCTGGTCCTTATTCGGATCATCGGCCATCGTCTCGCCTTTCGTATTGGCAACCTTTCAGGCGCAGAATCTACGCTAGCCCGTGATTCTGCGAAGCAGGATGGGAATTGGCCTAGGCTCAGGGGTTGGGTGTCCGCCCGTCGCGAACATCAGGAAGGCACATGCGTGGCACTCTTCACAGACGACGATCTGCAGCCCGATTCCAGCACTCCGCCGGAGCGCATCCGGCCTAAGCGCAGTGTCATCGTCGGTTGGTCGTTCGTCGGTGCAGCGTTCATCCTGACTCTCGTTCTGGCGCTCGTGCCTGCTCCCTATGTGATCGAGCAGCCGGGGCCGGTCTTCAACACCCTCGGAACCGATCAGCCGGTCGGCAGCACGCCGTCGAAGGACGCGAAGCCCCTTATCACCATCCCCAGCAAGACGACCTATCCGACTGCGGGATCCCTCGACCTGCTCACCGTGTCGGTCGTGGGAAACCCCGACTCCCTGCCGAGCTGGTTCGAAGTCGCCTCCGCCTGGTTCACGCCGAGCAAGGCGGTCCTGCCGGTCGACGATGTCTTCCCGCCCGGAGTCACGACCGAGGAGAGCAACAAAGAGAACGCCCAGCTGATGGTCGACTCCCAGCAGGACGCGATCGCGGCCGCCCTCAATGAGCTCGGATACACCTACCCGCAGGAGGTCGTGGTCAAGCAGATCATCAAGGGCTCGCCGGCGGACGGCGTACTCAAGATCAATGACGAGATCATCACGGTCAACGGAGTCCATGTTCCGGGGGTGCAGACGCTGCGGGACCTCCTCAAGCAGAACGGCGCAGGAAAGCCGGCGACCATCGGCATCATCCGCGACGGCGCGCCGAGCACTGTCCAGATCACTCCAGAGAAGAGCGGCCCGACAGTGATCGTCGGAATCGGGGCCGGGATGCACTACTCGTTCCCCTTCGACGTCATGATCCAGCTGAACAACGTCGGCGGCCCGAGCGCGGGCCAGATGTTCGCCCTCGGAATCGTCGACAAGCTCACCCCAGGCAAGCTGAACGGCGGCCAGCGCGTCGCAGGCACCGGGACGATCGACAACGAGGGCAACATCGGTGCGATCGGGGGCATCCGCCAGAAGATGTATGCAGCCAGGGATGTCGGGAACACGTCGTTCCTCGCACCGCAGGTGAACTGCGACGAAGTGACCGGCCACATCCCGCCGGGTCTCACCGTGTTCGCGGTCAAGACCCTCGACGACTCGCTGGCCGTGATGAAGGCGCTCAGCTCGCACTCGAGCACCGCAGCCTTCGCGAGGTGCCCGGCGTCCTGAGCTTTCTCCAAGCGTCCCGCGCCTAGGATGGGTTTCTGACCTTTCAACGCAGAGCAAGAGGGCCGAACGTGAGTTCAACAGCAGCAGGGCGACCGGCCGGGCGCCGACGGGCAGCGATCTGGATCACCCTGGGGGTGGTCGTCGCCCTCGTCATCGCGTTCTTCGTGTTCGCCGGCCTCTACGCTGACGTGCTCTGGTACCAGCAGGTCGGCTATCTGAACGTCCTGACGACCCAGTGGCTCGCCGCGGGAATCCTCTTCTTCATCGGATTCCTGGGAATGGCCGTGCCACTCTGGCTGTCGATCCAGCTCGCATACCGTCTCAGGCCGGTCTACGCAAAGCTGAACACCCAGCTCGACCGCTATCAACAGGTGATCGAGCCGCTTCGGCGGCTGGCGATGTACGGAATCCCGGTCATCTTCGGTATCTTCGCCGGCGTCTCGACGGGCAGCCGCTGGCAGACGGCCCTGATGTGGGTCAACAGCACTCCGTCAGGCAAGACCGATCCGCAGTTCCACCTCGACGTCTCGTTCTACCTCTTCGACCTGCCGTTCTATCGCGGCCTCGTCGGCTTCGCGTCTGCCGTCGTCATCATCTCGCTCTTCGCGACGCTGGCGACCTGCTATCTCTACGGATCGATCCGCATCAGCGGCCGCGAGGTGCGCATCTCGAAGGCGGCCCGCATCCAGATCGCTGTGATTGCTGCTCTGTACCTGCTTCTGCAGGGAGTGAGCATCTGGCTCGACCGTTATGCAACGGTCACCGACTCCAACGTCAACGACATGATCAACGGTGCCGCATACACCGACGTCAACGCCACGATCCCCGGTCGGGCCATCCTGGCCGGAATCGCGGTATTCGTCGCAGCGCTCTTCGTGGTCACCGCTTTCATCGGTCGGTGGCGGTTCCCGCTCGTCGGCACCGCGCTCCTCATCATCGCGGCGCTCGTCGTCGGTGCGATCTACCCGTGGATCGTGCAGCGATTCCAGGTCGACCCGAGCCAGAAGACGCTCGAGACCTCGTACATACAACGCAGCATCAACAGCACCCGTGACGCCTACGGTCTCTCGAACATCGATGTGATCCCGTACAACGCCAAGACGACGGCCGAGCAGGGCCAGTTGCGCGAAGACGCCCAGACGACGGCCCAGATCCGCATCATCGACCCTGCGCAGGTCAGCCCCTCGTTCCGGCAGCTCGAGCAGTTCCGCCAGTACTACGCCTTTCCCGACAACCTCGCGGTCGACCGCTACACGATCGACGGCAAGGAACAGGACGCCGTCGTCGCGGTGCGCGAACTGCAGCAGTCCGGCCTCGGGTCGGCTCAGAACTGGTACAACGACACGATCGTCTACACCCACGGCTACGGGGTCGTAGCGGCCTACGGCAACCAGCGATCCACCGACGGCCAGCCGGTGTTCCTCGAGTCGGGCATCCCGACCACGGGCTCCCTCGGCACCTACGAGCCCCGCATCTATTTCGGCCAGCAGTCGCCGAAGTACTCGATCGTCGGAGCGCCGGCCAATCAGAAGTCGGTCGAGCTCGACTACCCGGGCGGCGCCGACAACGCGCAACAGACGTACACCACGTTCACCGGCAACGCCGGACCGAAGCTCGACAACATCTTCAAACGGCTGATCTACGCTCTCAAGTTCCAGGATGAGCAGATCGTTCTTTCGGATGCTGTCAACAGCGACTCGCAGATCCTGTACGACCGAGACCCCATCACGCGCGTGCAGAAGGTCGCGCCCTATCTCACCCTCGACTCCCAGGCGTACCCGGCCGTGGTCGACGGCCGTGTCAAGTGGATAATCGACGGGTACACGACAAGTGACCAGTACCCGTATTCGCACGTCGGCAGCCTGAGCGACGCGATCGCCGACACCGAGACTCCGAAGCCCGCGTATCCGTTCGACAACATCAACTACATCCGCAACTCGGTCAAGGCGACGGTCGACGCGTACGACGGAAAAGTCACCCTCTACGCCTGGGATTCCACCGATCCGATCCTGAAGACCTGGGAGAAGATCTTCCCCACGACGGTCAAGCCCATGAGCGACATGAGTGCCCAGCTCATCAGCCACGTGCGCTACCCGGCCGACCTCTTCAAGGTCCAGCGCTCGGTGCTCGGTCAGTATCATGTGACGGATGCCGGCTCGTTCTACTCGCGTGACGACGCCTGGACGACGCCGAACGACCCGGTGTCGCCGGCGAGCAACCCGACACTCCAGCCGCCGTACTACCTGACCATGCAGATGCCGGGCCAGACGGCCCCCACCTTCTCCTTGTATTCGACTTTCGTGCCACTGGCGACGACGGAATCGAGCAGATCGGTGCTGAAGGGCTACCTTGCAGTCGATGCGGATGCCGGCGCCAACAAGGGTCAGAAGGCCTCCGGCTACGGCAAACTCAGACTCCTGACCCTGCCCTCCAGTGATACGGTTCCGGGGCCAGGCCAGGTCCAGAACAACTTCAACTCCGATCCGGGCGTCTCGCAACAGCTGAACCTGCTGCGGCAGGGAAAGACCGATGTCATCAGCGGCAACCTGCTGACGCTCCCGGTGGGCGGCGGGCTGCTCTACGTGCAGCCGGTCTACGTCAAGTCCACGGGTGAGACGAGCTATCCGCTGTTGCAGAAGGTGCTCGTCGCCTTCGGGGACAAGATCGCCTTCCAGGACACCCTCGACGGGGCGCTCGACGTCCTCTTCGGAGGCAATTCGGGCGCGACCGCGGGCGACACCAACGCAGGAAGCGGTACCGGCACGGGCACGACGACTCCGCCGACGACGGGAACGGGTTCCAATCCGGCCCTGCAAGCGGCACTCGTGGACGCCCGCCAGGCGATCCTCGACCGGGACGCCGCGCTGAAGGCGGGGGACTGGGCCGCGTACGGCATCGCGGATGCGAACCTCAAGAAGGCCGTCGCGCAAGCGCTCGCCGCTGAGGCCCAGGCGACGACCCCGAAGCCGACGACGACTCCCACACCCACTCCGAGCCCGAGTCCGTCGAAATAGCGTCCGTCGAAGTAGCTCAGAACCGACTGTGAGGGTGCGGCCGCACGGTCGTACCCTCACGTATGTTCATCGCCTGTACTAAGTGTTGCATCGATGATGGGCTCTTCTCAGGGCCAATAAGCCACCGATTCGCGGTGTCGGAGCACGTCTCGCCCCGTAATTCGCCCAGTTTCCGGGCGCTGAACTGCCGTTGCTGGGACTCACCCCGAGAAATACTTGCAAAAACTTTAGTTGTCGACTTTACTAACAAACATGCTGGTTGACCACGAACGGCGTTCCACGCTGAACGACACGGGTCCCATCCACCTGGATCGGGGGATGGCCCCGGGCCGAGCCCTCCGACCCAAGACCAAGGTGCTGCCCGAGCACACGAGGACCCACAACCGTTCGCTGGTACTGCAGACGCTGTACCGGACCGGGCACGTGAGCCGTGCCGACATCTCCCGTGAGACCGGCCTCACCCGCGTGACCATCTCGGACCTGGTCGCCGGGCTGATCGCCGAGGGGCTCGTGGTCGAGCTCGGACAGCGCGACGACTCACGGCCGGGAAAGCCCGCTGTGCTCCTCGACATGAATCGAGCAGCACGGCAGATCATCGGGGTCGACCTCAGCGAGCATGCCATGTTCCGTGGTGCCGTCCTCGACATCGACGGCATGATTCTCGCCGGCGCCGAAGTGCCGCTCGCCGGCAGCCGCGGTGACGAGGCGACGGCAAAGGTGCTCGACCTGGTGGAGCAGCTGGTCGCACGAGCGACTGCGCCGGTACTGGGGATCGGCATCGGGTCTCCCGGAATCGTCGACCCGAACGGTGTCGTGATCACGGCTCCCAACCTGGGCTGGTACGACCTCGAGCTGCAGCGGATTCTCGAGGAACGCACATCCCTTCCGGTCTTCGTCGCCAACGACGCGAACGTGGCCGTGCTCGCCGAGCACGGATTCGGGAACGCGGACGGCGACATGATGCTCGTCAAAGTCGGCCACGGTGTCGGCTCGGGCCTGCTCGTCGCCGGCGCGCTTGTCTTCGGAAGCCGCTTCGCCGCGGGCGAGATCGGCCAGGTGATGGTCGGAACCGATGACGGTGCTGAGGCGCCCTACGACCGCGAGAAATGTCTCGAAGCGTGGCTGGCCGTCCCGCGTCTCGAGTCACGGGTCGCCGCGGCCGCGATTGCGGGGGAGCCGGTCGCGCCGGTCCTGCGTGAGGCCGGGCAGCGGCTCGGCGTCGCGCTGGCTCCGATCATCGGCGCGCTGAACCTCTCGGAGGTGGTGCTCAGCGGCCCCGCCGAGCTTCTCGACGGGCCGCTGATCGAGGCTGTGGGAGAGACGATCCGAAACCGCACGATGGCCGGATTCCATTCGGACGCGACGATCCGGATGACCGAGCTGGGCCGTGACATCGTGGTGCGAGGATCGGCGGTCATGGTGCTCTCGGTCCAGCTCGGGGTGTCCTGATGACGCTGGTCGTCAGCTCTCTCCGGAGCATCGCACGCTAGCCGCGCGGTTCCCCTCCCGCGGCGACAGACTCACAGAACTGGCTCGTACGTTCGCGTACACACAGGCGGCCGGGCGGATGTTCTCAGTCACGCGTATGCACGGGCTGTGATCGACCACCTGCGGTCGACCTGCCGAACCGTCCTCGTCGTCGATATGAGCCGTTCGCTCCCGGGCGAGCCGCTCGCCGCCTGACCCGGCCGGACGGCACGTTGGCTCGCCGTCACAGCGCCCACGAGATGCCGAGCGAGCTGTGCAGTGCGTGCTGGGCAGCCCCGCGGAACGGGTGCGTCGAGGTGGTCCTGGCGTAGCGGATGCTGAGCGGCATCGCAGCGCGAACCGTGTGGCGCGCTGCCTCAGCGCGAAGGTGGCCGATGAATTCGTCACCCAGGCGGGGAGACGCGCCTCCCAGCACGACATTCGGAACGTCGAGTGCGGCACCGACGAGAAGGAGTGCCCGTGCAAGCACCCTGGCGCCGAACGCGATCCGCTCGCGTAACTCCGCCAGCTGGGCCAGTGCGCCCAGGTCGACCGACTCCAGGTCGGCGCCGTGCGGCAGGCCGAGCATCGACGTCACTGAGACCACTTCTTCGAGACAGCCGCGGTTGCCACAGGCGCAGACCGGAGCATCCGGACCGAACAGGACCGGTACGTGCCCGATCTCGCCCGCCCGGTGCGCGGCACCGCGCAGGAGCACGCCGTCGACGATGAACGCGGCGCCGACACCCGTGCTCAGCGAGACGAACATCTGGTTGGCGCTGAACTGGTCGGAATTCGAATAGTCGGCGAGGGCTTCCGCGTCGGCGTCGTTGATCAGATGGACCGGAGCGTCGACGATGCCTGTGAGAGCGTCACCGAGATTCACGTCCGTCCACCCGAGTTGCACGCTCTCGCGGATCAGCGGACCGTCGGCGATGCCGGGAACCTGCACCCCGATGGCGACCACCCTGGCCTTGGTCCCCGCGACGAGTCTGCGGACGACCGCCTGCACATCCGAGATGTCACCGGCAGCGGCCGGGCGCTGTGCCACGGTGAGCACATCCTCACCGAGCAGATTGACGATCGCGCCGCGCACAAGACCCGGCTGGACGATGACGGACAGGAGCACGTGGCGCACCGCGTCGATCTGGAGCGTCGTCGCCCGCTTGCCGCCGGTGCTCTCGGCGCGCTGGCCCTCGATGACCAGCCCTTCCGAGATCAGTCCGTTGAGCAGCGAGGAGACCGTGGCCGACGTCAGCCCGGTTCGACGCGCGATACTCGCTCGCGTCGCCGATCCGTTGCCGGACAACACGAGCTGCAGGGCGTTCGTGAGATTCCGTTCACGAACGGCGGCCTGTGTCGCCTTGCCGTGATCGTCTGCCACTGTCCGCTCCTCGATGGGCGATTCTCCCCGCATCCGACCCTAGCGAATGCCGTCTCGATTCGCGGATGGACGCCGGGGGACACGCGGCGCGCAGAGGACAGCGCGAGCATGCAGAAGGCCACGGAGTCCATCGTGATCCCGTGGCCTTCTGCTAGCGCTGCGCGTCCGGTCAGGCCAGGGCGCGCGACTTGATGTGATCGAATTCGGCCTGGGTGATCGTGCCGGCATCGAGAAGGGCCTTCGCCTTCGCGATCTCGTCCGCCGGGCTGGATGCGGAGCCCGCCACCTGCTGGATGTAGCTGTCGGTCGCAGTCTGGACCTGTCGCGCCTCCCTCTGGCTCCGCTCAGCCATGCCGGCCCCGCGTGCGATCAGATAGATCAGCGCGGTCAGGAAGGGGACGAAGACCAGGAAGATGATCCAGACCGCCTTCCACCAGCCGTTGAGCTTGTGGTCGCGGAAAAGGTCGCCGATGATCGCGAACAGCGCGAACAGGTACGCGACGAACGCGAAGCTCCAGAAGAAGATCCAAATGATGTTCCAGAAGTTGTTCCAAAAGTCCATGTTTCGTGTGCCCCTTTCTGGTGGGGCTCCGTGCCCCAGTTCAGAATCTAGCGGGCGCAGGAGCGCGACGGCCAGGATCAGTGGGGTCCGTGCCGTCACGCAGCGGAAATCGGAGGACGCTCCGATGCATGGAAGTCCCGTCAGGACGATGCTGTGGAGTGCACCACCAGGGAGGAACCATGAAAGGAATCTCGGCGGAATCGCAGAGCCCAGCCGCCCCCTCATCGACAACACTCGGGAGCCTGCCGCCGTGGGCCCTCACCGGCGCGATCGTCGTCGTCGTGGTCGTCGTCGGCGTGCTGCTCGTCGTCAACGGCTGGCCGCGTGCAGCAACCGCATCGAGCAGCGCAGACAGGAGCGTGGTCCGGAGCTGGATCGCCGTGAGCCTCGTCGTCGGCCTGCTCGTGCTGACCGCGGCGGAGATCGCCGGCAACAACGCGACGACGACCAGCGCTTTGATCGGCGGCCTGACGGCATCCGTCGGAAGCGCCATCGCGTACTACTTCTCGACGAAGGCGTCGGAGCAGGCGCAGGAGAAGCTGACGACTGCCTCAGGAGCATCCGGCCGCCCCGTCGTCGTCCCGGACCTGATGGGCAAGTCGGTCAACGATGCGCTGCTCGCGCTCGGCAGTCTCGAACTCCGCCTCGTGGTCGACCCGACCGCCATCACGCAGGGGGCCCTCGGCAACATCGTGAGTCAGGTGCCCTCGCCGGGCCCATCGTCCGTCAAAGACAATACGATCACGGTCAAGCTCGGTTCGTGAAAGAGGCGAACCCGCGCCTCCCCGTTAGGAAAACAGGAAGATCAGGTTCGGATGCACACCGAGCGGCCATCCGATCAGGGGTTTTGTTCCATTCGGGAGCTCACCAGCCACATCCGTCACGCGAATTCCTGAATTCCTGACGTGGAACGGAGCAAGAACAAGGAAACCCCCGAACCGGTGAGGGTTCGGGGGTTCCTGTGTCCTGAATGAGGACTTTTGTTGCGGGGACAGGATTTGAACCTGCGACCTCTGGGTTATGAGCCCAGCGAGCTACCGAACTGCTCCACCCCGCGTCACGAAAATCTACTCTAACACGACATGGGAGCGACCCCGACCACTCGGTGCCGAGTCCGAAAACGTCTCGCGCAGGTGTCCTGTGGGCGTGGAATATCCCGCACCGGACCATAGAGTTGGACAAAGAGGGGATGCGGATGGCTGAGCACGGTGTTTCCTGAGACTGTGGTGTCGGTGGCGCAATTCGCGCCGGGAGCCGATGCCGAAGCGAACCGGACGTCGATCGCGGGCTTCGTCGAGCGTGCCGCTGCGCTCGGCTCGCGGCTGGTGCTGTTCCCGGAGTATTCGTCTTTCTTCGTGCATCCGCTCGGCGAGGCGTTCGTCGAGGCGTCCGAGCACCTCGACGGGCCTTTCGTGTCAGAGCTCGGGCGCCTGGCGGCCGCACACGACGTCCATATCGTCGCTGGCCTGGTCGAACGCGTGGACGACCCTGCGCGTTTCTCGAACACGCTCGTCGCGGTCGGGCCGGACGGCGCTGTGCAGGCGACCTACCGGAAGCAGCACCTCTACGACGCGTTCGGCGCTTCGGAGTCGTCCTGGGTCGTGCCGGGGAGCCTGGGCGAACCCGAGACCTTCGACCTCGACGGTTTCCGGGTCGGAATGCAGACCTGCTACGACATCCGGTTCCCTGAGGTGACCAGAAGGCTCGTCGACGCCGGGGCCGAACTGGTGCTCGTGCCCGCCGAATGGGTTCGCGGCCCGCTCAAAGAGCAACACTGGTCGACGCTTCTCGCCGCCCGTGCGATCGAGAACACCGTCTATGTCGCGGCTGCGGACCAGACACCGCCGATCGGCGTCGGCGGGAGCGTCATCCTCGATCCGATGGGCGTCGCCCTCGCAGCGCTCGGCGAAGCGGCCGGGCTGGCCACAGCGACTCTGTCGCGGGAGCGTCTCGACGCGGTGCGGCGGACGAACCCCTCGCTCGCGCTTCGGCGCTACCGGGTCGTCGAACGCTGACGCAGTCCCGCCAGCTGGGCAGCAGCCCTCTCCAGCACACCGACCCGCTTGCAGAAGGCGAACCGCACGAGGGATGCCGTGCTCGCCGCATACTCGCCCCGGCAGAACGCGGACAACGGAATCGCGACGACCCCGGCGAGTTCGGGCAGCTGCCGGCAGAATTCGACAGCGTCGGTGAACCCGAGCGGCGCGGCATCGGCGACGACGAAATAAGTGCCACGCGACTCGGCGACATCGAACCCGGCCGTGCGCAGTCCGGCCGAGAGGACGTCGCGTTTGATCCGGAGGTCTGCGGCGATGCCGGCGAAGAAATCGTCGCCAAGGCGGAGGCCCGCGGCGATCGCAGGCTGGAAGGGCGCCCCGTTGACGTAGGTGAGGAACTGCTTGACCGCGAGGATGGCCGTCACCAGCTCGGCGGGGGCCGTTATCCAGCCCACTTTCCAGCCGGTCGTGTTGAACGTCTTTCCGCCCGACGAGATGCTCACCGTGCGCTCCCGCGCGCCCGGGAGCGACGCGATCGGAATGTGCTGCACGCCGAACGTGAGATGCTCGTAGACCTCGTCGGTCACGATCACCGCATCGTGGCGGTGAGCAAGCTCGACGATCAGCTCGAGCGTCTCGAGCGCGAGCACAGACCCGGTGGGGTTGTGCGGACTGTTGACCAGGATGACTCGGGTGCGGTCCGACACAGCCGACCTGAGCGCATCCGGATCCGGCTGGAAGTCCGCACCTGTAAGCGGCACGGTGCGGTGCACGCCGTCGGCGAGCGCGATGAGCGCGCCGTACGCATCGTAGAAGGGCTCGAACGTGACGACTTCGTCACCGGGCTCGAGAAGGGCGAGCAGGGTCGCGGCGATCGCCTCCGTCGCCCCTGCGGTGATCAGCACCTCCCGGTCGGGGTCGACACGGATGCCGTAGAAGCGCTCCTGGTGCTCCGAGACTGCCAGACGGAGGTCGGCGATCCCGATCCCCGGCGGATACTGGTTGTCACCCCGCCTGATGGCGTCGATCGCTGCCGTGAGCACTTCGGCCGGGCCGTCCTCGTCGGGGAAACCCTGGCCCAGGTTGATCGCGCCTGTCCTGGTTGCGAGCGCGCTCATCTCGGCGAAGATGGTCGGCGCAACGCGTCCGTCCGATGCGAGCAGGCCCGCACCGCGCGCCGCCCGCTGCCACGATCCTGGAATCACGATGCTGCTCCCTCCGGCGCCCGACCCTGCGAACGGCGTCGTAGACCAACCTACGGCTTCGCGGGTTCGGCGAGGGTCGACCGGCCTCGGGAGAGTCATTGACATGCGGAAGGTCGCTCACAGGGCGTCCAAATAGAATGCTCAGGTAAGAGGCGGAAGCTGTGAGTGCTTGGAAGGAGCAACACAATGACCGACACCCCGAACGACTCCGAGAACACGCCGGAGTCCGCCAAGGCGCAGCCAGAAGCCGACCGCACCGAGTCGGTCGTCGAGCCTGCTGCCTCCGCCCCTGAGGCTCACGCGGAGGAGGCCGCGGCCGCTCCGGTCGCCG
>FTIT01477169.1_pt1 | contig 13865 bp, 18 predicted proteins | sample 1658061 | NCBI WGS metagenome assembly FTIT01 (sample SAMEA3914795, study PRJEB12502) | metagenome | biome: forest; material: soil | place: Canada | collected 2011-07-05 | depth 0.3 m
GCGCTCACCGTTTCCGGTGCCGGGTCTACTGTGAGGCCGGATTCAAGTTTCGAGATCAACGCCTGCGTTACCCCGGCGTGGCGTGCGAGATCGCTCTGCGTGAATCCTTGTGCGGCCCTCGCCACTTCGAACATGGCGCGGTTGAAATTGCTTGCCATGGGGAGACCTACTGAGTGTGGCGGCGGCCAGGGGTGAACGGCAGCTCGACGGGAGTGATATCGATCCACGAGCAGACGTCGCCCCCTGTCACGATCTGCGACACCCAGCGCCCCTTAGGACGACGGACGATGACGCGCTCGACCTTCGAGAAAGCCACGTCAGGCTCGTAACCGATAATGACGCGAATGGCGGCGGGCGGGATGCCGGGCAGCGGGCGCTGGCGGTCGAAATCCTTCTGCTGCGGGGTCTGGCTGTTTACGTGCCGTCCATTGGCATCGACCTTTTTCGGACGGAATACGACGAGGTCTCGCAGATTTACGTAGTGAAGCCCGCGCAACTCCCCGAAGTGGAAGCCCGTCGCCTCGCCAAACTCTCTCTGGAGGCCCATCCAAGCATGCCGATAGACTGCCGAAGCAGCGGCGCGTCCATCGTGCTCGGCACGGGCGCGGGGCGACACGTCGCTGTTATACAGCGCCATGGCATCATCAAAGATTGAGATGATAGGCGCGAAATGCGGCTCCAGCACTCCCATGACATGCTGCTGTTCTGCTTCGGCGTCGTCCATGGGGCATCCCCTCGTTGGCTGGGGGGACATAACAGGCCAAGTTAGCTAAAAAGTCAACGTAAAATATAACTCAAATTATTCAGGCGTCTTCGCCCAACGCTTGGCCGCCGCCTTCTGCGCAATCTCCTTGCGCCGCTCCGGCGTCATATTCTCCGCGCGCTTCTTCCCGCCAGCGCGGCCAAGCTCGGCCGCCGCGCTGGACAACCCTTCACGCTCGTCCTCAATCTCGCCAGTGGCGATCTTCCCGATCATCACCGCAAGGCCGATCGCATCGGCTGGGCGTTTCTCTCCACGGGGGCCTTTAGGCATCGAGTGGCTCCCCATTCTGGCCTAAGATACCTTCAATTTCAGCGACATTTCGTTTGAGATGCGCGAGGAACTCCTCGCGGCTATCCACAATTCGGCCCTGAATACGACGTTCCACCGCCGGCCATTCGCCGCCTTCTACCTTGTCTATATCGACCAGGTGTCGGACGCGATCGTCTCGCATCCGCGAGAAGTCCGCTGCTGTCCACGTCGCCATACCGCCTCCATGCTTCCCGCTAAGCATAGCGGATCGAGACGCGGCTGGCGACAGGTTCAGAGCCCAAATTCAAACTGAGACACTACCCGGCCGTGTAACCGCAGATTCGTATGCTCCATGCGACCAAGGTCACGTCGCTCTCTGCGATTGCGATCCTCGAAAATTCCCGCGCATGATCCCAAAGCGAATCGGGGCGGGGACGTAGGATGGACGAGGGGCGAATAGCCGAGCTGGACGAGCGCAAGCGGGCATGCCTGCGGCTCGTCTACGCGCGCTACGATGTGAAGAGCATTGCGGACGAACTCGGGCTCTCACCAGACGGCGTCAAATATCATCTCAAGGGCGCACGGGAGATTCTGCGGGTCAACACCAGCGCGCACGCGGCCCGACTGCTTCGGGAGGCTGAGGGCGAAGCAGACTACCTGCCGCGGGTAGCCCCGCCAAAGGCAGTGGCCGATGCGGGCCCGGATGGCGATTCCCTGTTGTCTACGGAGCCAACGGGAGAATGCCGGAAGGAAGCCGAGCACGCGGTCGAGGAAACGATGGCGCGTTACACGCCAGCAGACCTCGGTCGTGGCAAAAGTTTCCCCTGGCCCTTCCCGACGCGGAGGAGGCCTCACAATGACCTAAGCATTGTCACTCGAATTCTCCTTGCTTTCGCGTGCGCTGCCTCGCTCGGCATTTCGGTGCTGATGGTTGCCGCGATCAGTGGATCGATCGGGCAGCTCATGGAGCAGCTCATCCACCGCTTTATTTTGTCCTGACGAAGCGCCTGCCCACGCGGTCGGCGCGTGGGAGGCTTTGATGCTTAAAGGTCATGTTCTTTATTCCGCAGCTCGGGAGTTCGGCGAGCGGATCGCTCCGGTGGAGGCGGCGATCGACAACGCGATTACGATGCAAGCGGAGCTCATTGCCGCGGCACCGAGGGCCAGGCTTAAGGCGGGGCTGCCTGCTTCCGTAGGGCACCAGGCCCTTGTGCGTCTCATGGCGGCGATGAACGCGACCGTGGCCGCTCGGGGTGAGTTTCTGTCGGCTCACGAGGAATTCTCAATGGTGCGCGATGAGCTGCGCATTCCGGTCACCGCGCTCGGTAGCTCACAAGGGTGCCCGGATGCCTCGGCCAATCTCTCGCCGCGGCTTGTAGAGGCTGCGTGACCGTTCGGGACGCTTGACCAGCGAGGATCCTTCTCGGATCCTCGCCGCCATGCTCGTCCCGATCCTTTACGACACGCTGCTGGTCGCTTCCTGCCTCGCTGCAATGAGGTGGGGAGAGGGGGCTGAACGTGCAGGTGCCGCGATCATGCTCGCCGGGACGCTATTCACCTTCGTCACGGCGGGCACCGCCAATCTCCTGTACTCGGGCCTGAACCTGCGACTGGTCTTAATCGACGCCGCCGCGTTCGCTGCCTTCCTGGTGGTAATGTGCCGGTCACGAAAGTTCTGGCCGATATGGGCATCCGCGCTGCAGTCGCTATCCGTCTTCGCGAGTTTGGCGCCGCTTCTCCAGGGGCGGGTCGAGCGCCTCGCGTTCGCCGTGAACGAGGAAATCTGGGCGTGGCCGATCCTCGTCCTGATTCTCGTGATGCCAGTGGTCCGGGTCCGGACGGCGAAACGGAGCATGGCCACCTTGCCGCCTGCCTGAGGCTGGTCCGACCGGAGGACGGTGATGTGCTGGCCGCCTTGCTCCTCGACCGCAGGGGTGGACTTCCTGCCGTGCTCGCGTCCGACGCATCGACACTCCGGGCTGTGATTCCGGAGGCCCCCGATGCGATAGAGCTACTTTGCGCCATGCGAAAGTTGCTGCTCGCGTCGCTGACGCCCGCCCTGCGGAACGGTCCGGTTCTCGATGACCCGACTGCACTCCTCAGCTATCTTCGGGCGTGCATCGGCCATGAACGGCGCGAGCTCTTCCGCATTCTCTACTTGGACGCGAAGCTCCGGCTTTTGACTGACGAAATCGCCGGGATCGGTTCCATCCGTGGCGTCACCGCCCATCCACGGGAAATCCTGAGGCGGGCGTTGGAGGTCGGGGCTGCTGCCATCATCCCAGTCCATAATCACCCGAGTGGCGACCCCAGCCCGAGCCGGCAGGATGTCGAATGGACGCAAAGGCTGATGCGAGTTGCAGCAGAGCTGGATCTCGCCGTCCCTGATCATCTGATTGTCACCGCCGCAAGCTGGAGCAGTCTGCGTTCGCTCGGTCACATGGAGCGTAACTGATGGATATGTCCACACCAGTCGCGTGCTCCCTGGCGATTGCCCCGCTCGACGAGGCCATACCCGTCAAGCTTTCGGCCGACGAGATCGAGCGACTGTCACAGGTGGTCGAGCGCTTTCGTCAAGCCAAGGAAACGTCGGCGACGGGCCCTGACCAGATCGCCTCGTTCGCGCGTTTCCTGATCTGGAGCCAGAAGCGCCGTGGCGCCACCCTGCAGGAGCTCGATAATGGCGATCCTGTCTGGGACATGATCCTCGATCTCTATGTGGCGCAAGCCGAACAACGGCGGGTCAGTGTATCAAGTCTCTGCCTGGTCGGCGCTCTCCCCCCGACGACCGCCTTGCGCCGGGTCCAGCAGCTGGTCGAGGCCGGGCATTTCCTGCGATCAAAAGATCTTGAGGATGGCCGCCGCATCTATCTCGAACTTTCGCCTTCTCTCCTGGGGAAGGTGGAGCTCCATCTGCTGGAGATTCGCAGGCGGGCTCTTGGTTCCCTTTTGTGACGAATAGCGCGGCGGCGAGCTTTTGTGATGGTGGAGCGTGAGCGGCGTCGGATTCCGCCGGCGACCATGATGAGTACCAACGTGTTTTTGACGGCCCCCCGGTGCCGTCGCGCAGGGCATTGACCGCTACCTCGCGCAGGGCCTGTCCGGCGCCGCCGCCGCCGTCGTCACCCGCTCGCTACTAACGGGCTCGGACTTCAGTGATAATGTCTTACGCGCCCTCCCAGACGCCGCCGGCCAAACCATCGGAAACCTGGCGGCGGCCGCGTTGCGGACGCGGGCTGACCAATGATCCCAATGGCATTTCCGTCGTGTCGGAATACCAACAACAAGACCTGACATGGGACTCCCACACTAAGAAGCTATTGGCAGCCATTCAAATCGACCACACCAAGCGATCCGCATCACTAATACTAGCCGTATCTTCGATCGTGCTACAGCCACCCGCGCGGAAAAAACAATGAATAAACAATCCAGGGTGTGATCGGCAATGCGTCTATGGCGCCTGATGGGGCCCTCACGGCTCACATGCTCGATGCTCCGGATGGGGTACACACGCAGGCATATCGGTAAAATGATCTTTATTGTGCTCAAAGTGTTCAGCCGATCGATGGAACAGGCGTGGACGAGACGAAATGCTGCGTGAATCACATTGTCAAGTAATTATGAATGTAGATATATTATAATTACTTGTGATGATCGTGTACGCGGTGGTCCAGTAAGTAGATGAGAAAGTACGCGTATAAAAAATCTGGAACATCCAATTATCATACATTATTGAGATGTGTTGGCTGGCTTAGACGTGGATAATCTAATTCGATCTCTATTCAATAGAATGGCGTATCGAGCATCAAAATGCTTTCACGAGATCGCGCACTTCGTGGGATCTGATCGAATAGACGTGGTTGCTCGCCCGGGGATGCTCCAAGATCCGCTGACGGGCTCCAGCTTGCGCCTCGATAAGAAGATGCTCTTGGAGCGAACGGCACACTTTGAAAGGCGGGTTCCGAGCACCGCTGATCCTCTTGGAATGTCCACTGACCGCCTGGCCGGTGAGGCCAGGCGCATCATCCGCGATATGGATGCACCCTCGGCGCAGCCTTATCGGGGGGGCTCAAACCAACGTTGATCGAGCGGAGCGACGAGACGCTGGCGCGCGCTGCGTACCAGCCTTTGTGCGCGTTGTCGGTAGGCAGCGTTATCTCGTCGCCAGCGTTGGTCGGCGACGACGGAGCCGAAGAGAGTGCGGGCTATATCCTGCTGGTCTGCGCCGGCGGCGATGGCATCAGCCGTGCGAAGCTCCAAGATCCAGCGCGCCTGCCGTCGGCTCGTGGCCGCTGCACTTTCACGTAATCGCCCTTCCTGCACCAGGTTGATCAGCCTCCCGAGGCTTGGCAGGGGCGCCGCAATGGAAGCGATGCCCCCGAGCAGATAACGCACCGAAGCGGGGACGCCGATCAGCGTGCCTTCCAGCACATCGATACGTACCGAGCGAACGCCATCGCTCAGGAGCAGGTGCTCGATATGATCGTCGTCGATCGCAACGGAAACAAAGGGTGCGAGCTCGCGCAGGTCGATCCGTTCGTTGCTGGCCGCCATCGCGTTATCCACGGCTGCCCTGATGACTGTCGGGTCTACCGAGCCGGACCAGACCGGTCGCGCGAATGGGGCCGGAAGTGAGGGGTCCTCGAATTGCTCCAAGCCAAAATGCCGAGAAGCCACAAGTGGAAGCACATCGCTGTTCCGATCTCGCCAGGCGGCGCGATACGCTGGCGTGCGCCGTAGCCATTCCCACGCGAAGGCACGGCGGTCCACCCGGGTGAGCGCCGCATAATGATCCGGCTGCTTCCAGTCCGGATAATTGCCACAGGAAGCATGAGAGCCTTGCCCCGCCATTCTAAGCTACCTGGTCGAGATCCAGCTGCCATGCGGTTCGGGCGTAACCGGAAAGTCGGTGGCCCTATCAGCTGCAGGCGAGGGCGGCTGGCGCGTGCAAGCATCTGCCAATCGACGTTCAGACAGGGCTCGACGGCCCGACGAGCGGGTTTCCCGGCGCACGACTGCGAAGATGGGTCGCAACGGTCTAGCCGAACATGGTCTAAAGTCGGAATAGCCAGACTGCCTGAACTAAACGGCTCGTCACATCAGCTAGCAGACCGTGATCCTCAAAGGTGGGCGCGAACATAAGGCCATCTCCTCTGAATGTGGATTATAAGCGTAATATAGTTGTAATATATTCGTCATCATGCTCGGATGTGTTTCAAAATAGGCCGAGGCGAGGAGGCCTGTGGGTACTGGAGCCACACCCGGGCCGGGCGGTTGTGAGCCGCAAGACCGGTTCGGGATTGATAGGCACGGGGACCGCCGGGGCTTGGGGGCCCGGCGCTCACCGTGATGGGCACATCATGTCGTTCGTTACTACCGCGCAGGAACTCGAGCAGATCATCATCGCCAGCCGCAGCCGAGAGGCGCTCCGGGAAAATCTGTCATCCGCTGCCCATGCAATGCATTTTCAGTTCTTCGCGCTCAGCCACCATCCGAGATCCTATAGCGGTCGCGACAGTGATCTGAGGATCCATAACTATCCCGCCGAATGGGAAGAGAGCTACGATCGGCGCCGGCTCGGCGTGTCAGATCCCGTCCACCGCGCGAGCCACATCTGGGGATGCGGCTTCAGGTGGCGCGATATTGGATCAATCATCCCGGTGACCGAACGCGACGACGCCATGCTGCGCGAAGGCAAGGTCTTTGGCATCCACGATGGCTATACCGTCCCGGCCAACGTGCCCGGCGAACCCCATGGATCGGTGACGTTCGCAGTCACCAAGGGCGCCCAATTTCCCGAAGACATGATCTTCTTTGCCGAGCGCTTCGCGCGCGTGGCCTTCCAGACGGCCCGGATGATCGACGGGCAGCGGGTCGTTCTGGGGCGACCGCCTGTAACCGATCGCCAACTCGAGATCGCCATGTGGCTTGGGCGAGACAAGTCCGACTGGGAGATCGCGGAGATACTCGGACTTAAGCGGGATACCGTCAGCAAACACGTCCGCGCGCTCTGCGAGCGCCTTGGCGGGGTGCGGCGAACCTCGCTTCCGCTCCGCGCGGTCTACGGGGGGTGGATGAGCTTTTCCGACATTTTGCAGTGACGCCATTCCCATTTGCAGGAATGGGCGAAGGTTTGGCCGCATGATCCATTGCGCTCTCCTTCAACGGGAGACAGGCAATGCTTCTGACAGTCGATGCTTACAACCGGATCGGCGAGCGCATCGCGCTGCGCGCAATGTTCGAGGCGCGCAAGCGCGTGTTTGTGGATCTGCTCAAATGGGACATTCCGGTGCTCGACGGACGGTTCGAGATCGACCAGTTCGACGACAGTCACGCGATCTACATCATCCTGACCGATCGCGAGCACCGTCATCTGGGATCGGCGCGCCTGCTGCCGACGACACGACCGGGTATTCTCGATACGCTCTACCTGGATCTTTGCGACGCGCCGCCGCCAGCCGGTGACCGCGTCTTCGAAATCACGCGCTTCTGCCTATCGCCCGACATGCGGGCGGCTGAGCGCAGGATCGTTCGCAATAAGCTGGTGAGCGCGCTCGCGGCCTTCGCGGTCGGCAATGGGATCGAGACCTATACCGGTGTGGCGGAAAAAGGCTGGCTCGACCAGATCCTCACCTTCGGCTGGGACTGCCGCTTGCTCGGAGCTCCCCGGACCGATGGACGCGCCGTGCTTGGTGCGATCCGCATCAATATCGACGCCGAGACGATTCCAGCGCTCGAGCGTGCCGGGGTCTATGCAGACCCCGACCAAGTCTTCCCCGCGACCCGCGCCGCTTGAGGAGATCTTGCCATGAACGCTCCCACGCTCGAATACCCGTTCGATGCTGCCCGCGCTTCCATTGCCGCATACCGGCTTGAAGACGAGGGTTACTGCATCGTTCGCGGGCTCGCCTCGCCATCGTCGATGGCGAGGATCGATGCCGATCTCGACACGGACTTTCGCGAAACGCCCTTCTGCAGCGGCCCTTTCTATGGCGAGCGGACCAAGCGTTTTGGTCGACTGCTCGCTCGATCGCCTTCGGTCGCAGCCCTCGTGCTCCAACCGATCATTCTCGCGCTCGCCGACCGGATCCTCGGGCCCTGGTGTGACACCATCCAGCTGAATGTCGCCCAGGCGATCGAAGTCTACCCCGATGCGCTCGCGCAATTCCCCCACCGTGACCAGGACATGTGGCGAGGGACGACCGGCAAGTCCGAATATCTGATCAACGTCATATGGCCGCTGACCACGTTCACGACTGACAACGGCGCGACCTGGATCTGGCCCGACAGTCACGGTGCGAACGCGCTGGATGAAACGTCGGTCAGGGAGCCTGTCGTGGCCGAATGCAACCCCGGTGATGCGATCGTCTTCCTGGGCTCTACGCTGCACGCCGCTGGCGCAAACGTCACGCGCCACAGCCGCCGCGCGATCGTGATCGGCTATAGCCTGGGGTGGCTCCGGGCATACGAAAATCAGTCGCTCGCCTATCCACCCCATATTGCGCGGGACTTTCCGCCCGAGCTGGCAGCCCTCGTGGGCTACCGCCAGCACCGCCCAAATCTGGGGAATTTCGAAGGCCAGTGCCCGTCGCTATTGTTGGCCGGACGCGGCGAGGAGCGGCTTCCCGCCACAGACGCGCTCAGGCCCGATCAGGCCGCGCTCCTGGCCTATTATGTCGAGAAGCAACGCGGAGAGCGACCGTCGGGTCAGGAGACCCAGGTCGCGGCCCGCCGATGAGCCCCGGTGCCACCATGACGCGTGTCTATGACACGCTCAAAGCCCGGATCATGGCGGGTGAATTCGCGCCGAGCGAGCGGCTCGATCCGTACCAGCTCGCGCCAGAGCTTGCGACAAGCCCGACGCCTGTGCGCGAAGCCCTTCATCGCCTGGCCGGAGAGCGCCTCGTCGAAAGCTGGCAGCAGGAAGGCTTCCGCCAGCCGCACATCATCGAGCCCGCCATCCGCGACCTTTACGAATGGAGCGGCGAGTTGATGCACGTCGTGCTGCGAGCGGCTTCGAATGCGGTGATTGGCCCGGATCTCATCAGGACACCGGACCCGCCGGACTATACGGCGAGAGTGGCGGAGATGTTCCTCACGATCGCCCAGCTCTCGCCCAATCATGAGCATCGCCACGCGGTCACCAGCCTGAACGAGCGATGTGCCCTTTTTCGCGCAGCGGAAGTCCGTGTCCTTGCCGACGCGGAGGACGACGCTACAGTCGTCGAGGCGGCGCTCGCCGAAGCGCGCTGGTCGGACGCAGGCCGCGCCCTCGATCAATTCCACCGTCGGCGGCTGCGCGTCGTCGGCGCGATCGCCGGAATGCTGCGATCCCGGCCGGCCGGCGTGCGCTGAGAATATTTTCGACTGATCTGAACCCTATAAAATTTCTATCTGCGTCAAGCGGCATAGCCTGATCTCTCCGTCCAATTCCGGACGGGGACTTGGAGAAGGACGATGAATAAGGAACAGGACACTCTCGAACTGGTCGAGCTCGGCGTCGCCAGCGAGGAGACCCAGGGTTCCATTGGCCAGCCGCTGGAACTCTTTGGCCGTCAGGTGACCGGTCTCTCGGACGCCGACTGAGCGCAAGGGTGCGCGGTCGTTTCCACGGCCGCGCACTACCATGCCATGGCCTATAGCCTCGCCCCCCATCTCCATTTCGCGCTTGCCCGCGATCACGCGATCCTGCTCGACGTCCGCGCCGACCGGTATCGAGCCATGGGCGCGCGCGCCGCCGGCGTGCTGCACCAGATCGCGACGGGCGCCGCGATCGAGGACGAGGAAGTACTGCGCGACCTCATCGCCGCCGACATCCTGCACTGCGGCGACGATGTCGCCCGCCGTGCAACGATGGTCCGGCCCGCGCGACAGGTTCGCGACGTTCCCGACGGACCGGGCACCTCGCTGTCAGCGCTGCGCGTCCTTGCGGGACTTACCAGGATCATCGGACGCCAGCGTTGGCGCGGCTTCGAGGCCTGTCTCACAATCGCCGCCAAGTCGAAGGTGGCACAACCGCTCCGCCGCGATCCCGATGCTTCAGTCCGCATCGCCAAGGCTTATGCACGAGCCCGGCGTTGGGTGCCGATCCGACCGATTTGTCTTAGGGACTCGCTCTGCCTGCTCGCACTACTCAACCGAGCCGGGCTCGACGCCTCGCTCGTGCTGGGCGTGCGCGTCGATCCGTTTGCGGCACATTGCTGGGTCCAGGTCGACGACATGCTGCTCAGCGACGAGCTCGACGTCGTCGCCGAATTCACACCGATCCTCGTCCTATGATGTCGCGCTTCTGCCTCGCGCTCGGGAGCGATGTTGCGGAGCTTCTGCCGATGCTGCGCGATCGTCTGGCGCAGCATTTTCCTCATGTCGCAGAACAGCGCGATGGCGCGCTGTTCTGCGAAGGCTCAGCATTGGTCATCGACATGCCCGCGGTCGACGGCTGGCTGGTCGGCAGGATCTTCGGCTCCGCGGGGTGCGACCGCTTGCGCGAAATTCCTTCTCCTCTCCAACGATCGGTCGAGAGCACAAACGGGCGATCGCTCCTCAAACATGTTTTTGGAAGCTATGTTGCCATCTGGCGGGAGGGGGGCGACGGCGCGTGGCAGCTGATGCGCGACCCTTCGGCTACGCAGCCTGTCCTGTTCCACCACGAGTCTGGCTTCACGATCATCGGATCAGACGTCGCCAGCATGGAGGCGACGGGCCTCGTGCCGCTTCGGATCGACTGGCCGATGGTCGCGCATCAGCTTCGCTATTCGCAGGTACCGACCGCGCAGACCTGCCTTGTGGGAATCAGCGAACTGCTTCCCGGGCAGTGCGCACGGCTCGATCCCGAGGCTGCGACGGTCAGGCAGGTCTGGTCACCCTGGACGTTTCGCCGGCCCACAAGGGATGCGGAGGCGAGTCCGGCGACATTGCACCGCCTCGCAGCTGCCGTGGACGCGGCCGTCGCTGCCTGGACGAACGGCTTCGACCGGATCGGCCTGGAACTGTCCGGAGGCCTCGATTCCTCAATCCTCGCTTCCGCCCTGGACCGCGCGAAAGCGCGCTGGACCGGCATCACCTTCGCCACCGAAGCGGCAGATGGTGACGAGCGCCCTTATGCCCGACTAGTCACTCAGCGGTTTGGGGTGGAGCTCCGCGAGCAGGTCCTGGGCAACAGCATTATGGCGATAATTGATCCGCCGACGCGATTGATGGCCCGTCCCGGCGGCGCGAGCTTCTTCGCGGGTCTCGATCGACTACTGCGGGCCGAGAGTGACGCGATCGGCGCCGATGCGATGTTCAGCGGCGGGGGCGGAGACAATGTCTTCTGTTCAATCGGGTCGACCGCGCCTGTCATCGACGCCAGGCGAGCGGGCGGCTTGGCGCTCGCGAGGAGGACATTCGGCGACGTGGCGGCGGCAACCGGCAGCACGCTGTGGCAGGTCGGAACCGCGCTGGGCCATCGTTGGCTCGCCGACAGTGTCCAGACCCGGCAATGGCTACCCGAGGACCGTTTCCTGGCCGGCGACGTTCGGCCGTCGCCCGAAGGTCATCCCTGGCTCGACTTGCCGCCCGGAACGCCACCAGGTCTACGCGCGCATATTGCCGCCATCCTGCGCAGCCATCCAGTACTGACCGCGCAAGATCGCTTCTTCGACCGCCGCTATGCCTTTCCGCTCCTTAGCCAGCCGGTTCTCGAAGCCTGCCTGTCTGTGCCGAGCTGGCAGTGGGTCGCGGGCGGTCGCGATCGTGCAGCGGTGCGCGATGCCTTTGCCGATCGGCTTCCTCCCGCGATTGTGGCGCGCCGACGCAAGGGGCGTGTCGAATCGCTGACGGTGCGCGCCTATGACCGATCCAGGCCCGAACTGGCCGTGCTGCTCGAGCATGGGCTGTTGGCGGGCGCCGGCCTGCTCGACGTGCCCGCCATTCTCGATTGTCTGTCTCGGCCTGCCCAGGGCGGCGAAGCCGACTATGCGCGGATCCTGGCGCTTGCCGACGCCGAGCTATGGGCGAGGGGGATCTGCGGTCGCAGTCGCGCCTGAGCGGCGCTGGGCCAGTGCGCGCCAGCGAGTATATTGCTCGGCTCGATCGGATGCCGGGTCCTCATAACCCTGCAGCCAGAAACGGAACCAGTCGAGGTTGCGCTGATAGACGGCGGCCTTGTGGCGCGGCTGCTCCTTGATGTGGGGTTCGTTGGCGAAGGCATAGAGCTCGACCGGTACCGTCGTGCGGCTAAGCGTCGAATAGAATTGCATCGAGATGCGCGCCTCCTGTTCGGGCACCTGCAGCAATATCGGCGCATGGATTTGGTCGATATTGAGCACCGGCGAATGCGGCTTCCAGCCGCCGAGATCGATGCCGGGATCGCTGGCATGCCAGTTGTGCAGGAAGCTCGGGCCGATCGGGTTTCCGGCGACGCTGTAATACCAGTAATAGCTGGGCTCCGTCGGACTCGTTGCCAGGGCAACCGCCGCCAGCAGCGAAGAGTGCTCGGCGACGTGCATTGTGATCTCGCTGCCGAAGCTCAAACCCCACATGCCGATCTTCGACCGGTCGATCAGTCTCTCGCCGGCAAGGGTGTCGATGATCGCATGGATGCCACCGAGCGCCCGATCATAGTCGAGCAGAGCGTCGCGCTGGCCGACATAGGGCGGCTGGTTGATGCAGAGTGTCGCGACGCCACGCGCCGCCAGCGGCAGCATCGGCAGTTCGTCGCCCAGACCGCCGCGCAGGAAGCCCGCGCAACTATAATATTGCATGACCAACGGATATCCAGTCGGCGGGGACGGCGTTGCGGGAAGAACCAGGTCGGCAGTGAAGTGCGTGCCGTCCGGCACCGTCCAGGCAAGCTTGCGGACCGGTGTGTCGATCCGGCGCCGTAGCTCGGCATTGGGATCGAAGAGGAGCGTGCGGGTACCCGTCGCGAGGTCGACACGCACGAGACGCGGCGGCTTGTCCGCTTCCGCCTCGACGCAGACGAGCGCTCGGGCCGCAACCCCGCAGGGCATGTCCACCGAACGCCCGCCGTTGAGCAGGCCGGGCGGGGTGGCAAGCGTGCGCGCGTTCCTTGCCCCTGGTCTCCAGATCGAAAGCGTCTGACGATGCGCCAGGTCCTGGGTGGTCACCAGCCAATCCCGGCCGTTCCGTAGCGGGATGGCGGAGAGGGCGCGTCCGTCACGGCATTGCTGCGTCTGACAGGCAATGGCGGGCAGGCCCTTGCGCTCGATCGTCAACGCGGACGTTGCACCGCCCGGCCGAATGATGGCCTCGCCGACAGATGGCCTGATCGACTGACGCACTTCCGCTCCCGACAAATCGTTGGCGGCCGAGGCTTCGGGGAGCGCGAGCTCGACCGTCCTCGCGGGCGTCTGCCAGAGGATGTCGCCACGTGCGAACCAGTTACCCGTCAGACGCTCGCTGGCGAGCTTGCCATCGACCCAGGAGCCACGCACGATGGGCTGTGCCATGTCGACCGACTTGTCGACGAACACGCCCCCATCTGCCGCCTTCTGTTCGGCCGCATCGATCGCGGCGCGCGTCGCGGTGACATGATAGGTGAGATGTAGCCCGTCGGGATTGAGGGTGAAGTCGCGAACGTTGGCGGCATCATGCGTGACCTCAACCGCGGCGCTTCCCGATAGCGAGGCTCGCCAGATCTGAATCTGTCCAGCGATGAGCGCACGGAAATAGAGGCCGTCGCTGCCCGGTGCCCATTGCGGCATCTCGGTGTGGAGACCGCCATAGTCCTCGAAGAGCGCGCCACCCCCGTCGGCGACCATGCGCGGCGGCTCATGGCCGTCGACCGTAACCCGTCAGCGCACACGCCAGTGATACTTGGGATCTGGAAGGGGATGGACGGCGAGGCCGC
>FTIT01011030.1_pt1 | contig 13864 bp, 9 predicted proteins | sample 1658061 | NCBI WGS metagenome assembly FTIT01 (sample SAMEA3914795, study PRJEB12502) | metagenome | biome: forest; material: soil | place: Canada | collected 2011-07-05 | depth 0.3 m
CTGGACAACGGCATCCTGCTCTGCACCCACCACCACCACCGGGTGCACGACGACGGCTGGCACATCCAGGTCCACGACAACACCCCCTGGTTCACCCCACCCGCACACCTCGACCCGACACGCACACCCCGACGCGGCGGACGCATCCGGGTACCACTTTCTCCACAAGAGGGTTAAACCATTTGCGTTCTTCGAACATATGTTCGAAAATTGAAGAGTGTCTTCATCTGCAGCTCTCCTCACCGAACCGGGGCCCGACCTGGCCCAGGTGAGCGATCTGCAGGCCCGGATCCGTCAGATGCAAGCGACGAAACTCGAGACCCGAAACCTGCAGACACACCCCGCGATCGCGAGTCTTCTTCCGGGTGGCGCACTGCGAGCGGGAGCCGCCTACTCGGTGCAGGGCTCCACGACACTTCTGATGGCGCTGCTCGCCGGTCCGTCGACAGCCGGGGCATGGTGTGGCGTCGTCGGGATGCCCGATTTCGGTGCAGAAGCAGCCGGCCGGTTCGGCATCGACCTGGAGAGGCTGGTGCTCGTCCCCCACCCCGGCGATCAGTGGCTCACCGTCACCGCGGCTGTGGTCGATGTGCTGACGGTGGTGGTCGTAGCGCCGCCAGGGCGAGCCAAAGACGGTGACATCGCTCGGCTCGGTGCACGACTCCGGCAACGCGATGCGACCCTGATCGTGGTCGGCGACTGGCCCCAGGCCGAGGCGAAGCTCAGCATCACAAACAGTGGGTGGCAGGGGCTGGGTTCAGGAAACGGCTATCTCTCATCCCGTCAGGTTACGGTCACAGCGACCGCCCGCGGGGGTATGGGGGCTTCGCGCAGTGCACGACTCTGGTTGCCCGATCATGGTGAGCACTTCCGGGCCACAGAAGCCGAAACACGAACACAGCCACGCCCGCAGATGCAGCCCCTGGCACAGGCGCTGACATCCGTGACACTGGAAGCGGTGGGCTGATGTCGACTGCAACCGTGCCAGCCGTCACAAGGGCCATCGTGCTGTGGTGCCCGGACTGGCCGGTCACAGCAACGATGCACACCCAGGAGATCGCAGACGACATCCCTGTGGCGCTGGTGGAACGCAACCTCGTCTTCGCCTGCTCGGCAGCAGCGCGAGCCGAAGGGGTCAAGCGTGGTCTGCGCATCCGGGAAGCCCAGGCACGTTGCACACAACTGCAGGTGTTCCCCTACGATCCGGTCCTCGACGCACGCGCTTTCGAACCGGTACTGGCCGCAATCGAAGAGATCATGCCCGGGGAGCAGCTTGTGCGTCCGGGAACATGTGTGCTGCGCGCGAGGGGTCCCAGCCGTTACTACGGAAGCGAAGAACGCGCTGCTGCAGAGCTCCTCCGCTGCCTCGAAGGACTCGGCATCGCGGGTGGCCGAGTGGGCGTCGCAGACGGGCCGTTCGCTGCAGAACAGGCAGCCAGGAGCACGGGGCGCGACGTCATCCGCATCATCCCGGCCGGACAATCGCCGAACTTCCTCGCGCCGCTCCCGGTAACGCTGCTCCCCCAGGCGGAGCTGACGGCGTTGTTTCGGCGACTCGGCATTCACACTCTCGGTGACCTTGCAGCGCTCGATACGACTGATGTGCGAGAACGGTTCGGAGAGCAGGGAGCACGCAGCCACCTGCTGGCGAGCGGACTCGACAGTGCAGGGGTGGTGCCGCGCACTCCCCCGAAACAGCTCGACCGCACAATCGAATTCGAACCGTCGCTCGACCGTATCGACCAGGTGACGTTCGCGTTCCGTGCGACAGCCGACACGTTCATCGCGGGACTCACGAAAGCGGGACTGGTGTGCACATCCATCCGCATCGAGGTCACCGCGGAATCGGGTCAGGTCAGCGAACGCACGTGGCTGCACCCTCGCCTGTTCAGTGTGACTGATGTGGTCGACCGGGTGCGCTGGCAGCTGCAGGGAAGCGGGGCGATCGACAGCGGGCTGGGGTCTCCGATCGTCCGGGTGCGGGTGACTCCGGAAAGCGTGGACGACATCGGCCATCACGAAGAAGGACTGTGGGGTGGCGGAGCAGACGAACGGATCCACCATGGTCTGTCCCGGGTGCAGAGCATGCTCGGCCATGATGCGGTGCTCACCGCGACAATCGGTGGGGGTCGTGTCCTGGCCGAACGCCAGCAGCTGGTTCCGTGGGGCGACCGGGCGACCGGAGCGGCGGGTGCGAAACAGCCGTGGCCGGGAAGCCTGCCGGCCCCGGCACCGGCGACAGTGTTCGAGACACGACGCCGGGTAGGGGTGTTCTCGTCCGACGGCGAACCGATACGGGTCGACGACCGCGGCACGGTCACGGCACAGGTGGCGCTGTTCTCGGCCACGGGGTCCATCCGCGACGCACACGAGGTCAGCGCGTGGGCGGGGCCGTGGCCCATCCTCGAACGGTGGTGGGATGCGCATCAGCACCGCAACATCCAGCGATTCCAGGTGGTCGACGCGGAAGGCACGGCGTGGCTGCTCATGCTCGACGGCGAGGAATGGTCGGCGGAGGCCCGCTATGACTGAGACCACTGCAACTGAGGGGCCGGGTCACTGATGGGCTGGAACAACCCGCCCATCCCCTGGGCGGAATTCGAACGACGCCTGTCCGATACACGTCGCACGGGCGGACCGCCGCACGACGGCGACGGAGACGGCGGAGACAGTCCGGCCTGGTCACGCAAACGTGAGCCGTACCTGCCACGGGAACTGCCCGACGACCAGCCGGATGCGGACTATGTTCCGTATGCGGAACTCCACGCGCACTCCAACTTCAGTTTCCTCGACGGGGCGAGCTCACCGGAAGAACTGCTCGAAGAAGCCACCAGGCTGCGCCTCCACGGACTGGCACTGACCGACCACGACGGGTTGTACGGCATCGTGCACCTCGCGGAGGCGGCCGAAGGATACGACCGGGTGAAGACGGTGTTCGGAGCGGAGCTGTCACTCGACCTGAGCAAACCGCAGAACGGTGAAGCAGACCCGGAAGGAAGCCACCTGGTCGTGCTGGCCAGACAGGAAGAGGGATACCACCGCCTGGCCGGAGCGCTGACAGCAGGCCAGCTGGCCGGTGCGGAGAAAGGCCGCCCTCTCTACGATCTCGACGACCTGGCCGACCGGGCCGGCGGCGAGTGGATGGTGCTGACGGGCTGCCGCAAAGGGGCGGTACGGCAGGCCCTCGCGGGCGGCATGCGATGGGCAGATGGCGGCGTCCGCAACGCGGCACCGGATGCTGCAGCTGCAGAACGCGAGGTGATGAAGCTCGCCGAACGGTTCGGACACGAGAACGTGCTCGTGGAACTGTTCGACCAGGGCAATCCGCTCGACAGCACCGACAACGATGTGCTGGCGGAGATCGCGGCACGGCACGGGCTGGCCGTGGTGGCGACCAACAATGTCCACTACGCGACACCCGCCCAGTATCCGCTGGCCTCGGCACTCGCATCCGTGCGCGCCCGCAGAAGCCTCGACGAGATGGACGGCTGGCTGCCCGCATCCGATGGTGCGCACCTGCGCAGCGGACGCGAGATGGCGACACGGTTCGCCCGGTACCCTGGGGCGATCGAACGCACGGTCGAGATCGCAGACGAGCTGTCATTCCGGCTGCGCAGCGCACGCCCGAAACTCCCGAAACAGGACGTCCCCGACGGCCACACGCCGATGAGCTGGCTGCGTGAACTGACCTGGCAGGGTGCGGCAAGGAAATACCCCGCCCTGGACTCGACGAAACACAGCGCGAAACGGGAACGGATCCAGCGCGAACTCGACGTGATCGAGGCGAAAGACTTCCCGGGCTACTTCCTGATCGTGTACGACATCGTGAAATACGCCCGTGCACAGAGCATCCTCTGCCAGGGCCGGGGGTCGGCCGCGAACTCGGCGGTGTGCTATCTGCTCGACATCACAGCGGTCGACTCGATCAAATACAACCTGCCGTTCGAACGGTTCCTGTCGAGCATGCGCGAAGAAGAACCCGACATCGATGTGGACTTCGACTCGGATCGCCGCGAAGAAGTCATCCAGTACGTCTACCGGCGCTACGGACGACTCAACGCGGCACAGGTGGCCAACGTGATCACGTACCGTCCCAAGAACGCGGTGCGCGACATGGCGAAAGCACTCGGCTACAGCCCGGGACAGCAGGACGGATGGTCCAAGCAGATCGACTCGTGGGGTTCGGTGCAGACCAGCGTCGACCACGACATCCCCGACAATGTGGTCGAACTGGCACAGCAGGTGCTGCGGTTCCCCCGGCACCTGGGCATCCACTCGGGCGGGATGGTGCTCACGGACCGACCGGTCGGCGAGGTGTGTCCGATCGAACACGCCCGCATGGAGAACCGCACGGTGCTGCAATGGGACAAAGACGACTGCGCATGGATGGGCCTGGTCAAGTTCGACCTGCTCGGGCTGGGGATGCTCAGCGCACTCGACTACTCGATGAAGACGATCGCGACCGCTCTGGGAGAGCACTGGACACTCGACACGATCCCGAAAGAGGAGCAAGGGGTCTACGACATGCTGTGCCGTGCGGACTCGATCGGGGTGTTCCAGGTCGAGAGCCGCGCACAGATCGGCACACTCCCCCGGCTGCAGCCTCGCGAGTTCTACGACTTGGTCATCGAGATCGCACTGATCCGGCCTGGGCCGATCCAGGGCGGAGCGGTGCACCCGTACATCCGGCGCAAACTGGGCAAAGAGAAGGTGACCTACCTGCATCCGGCCCTCGAACCGGTACTCGAACGGACCCTCGGGGTGCCGCTGTTCCAGGAGCAGCTGATGCAGATGGCGGTCGCTGTCGGCGACTGCACGGCAGAAGACGCCGATCTGCTGCGACGGGCCATGGGCTCCAAACGCGGTCAGGAGAAAATCGGCACGCTGCGGGAGAAACTGTACGAAGGCATGGCCGGCAACGGCATCACGGGAGCCGACGCGGATGCGATCTACAGCAAGATCGAGGCGTTCGCGAACTTCGGTTTCGCCGAAAGCCACGCGATCAGTTTCGCCCTGCTCGTGTATGTGAGCTCGTGGATGAAACTGCACTACCCCGGTGCGTTCCTCGCTGCGCTGCTCCGGGCACAGCCGATGGGGTTCTACTCGCCGAGGACATTGACAGCGGATGCGCGCAGGCACGGTGTCGAAGTGCTGCGGCCCGACATCCTGCGATCCGAGGTGTTCCCGGTGCTCGAACCGATCGAGACGGCGACGGGAGATGCGCCCACGGCGACGGCCACGGGTTCCGACACCTGTCTGGATCCCGACCAGCCGCCGATCGGGTCGTTCGACAGGTCGGTGCCGCTCGATGAGAGCGCGCACCGTCGTGATGCGGGATTCGCGGTACGGCTGGGACTCGCAGGAGTCACATCGATCGGTGAGAAACTCGCCGAACGGATCGTGACCGAACGCACCAGGGGCGGCACCTACCGCGACCTGGGTGACCTGGTGCGCCGGGTCGGCCTGAACGTGGCACAGCTCGAAGCCCTAGCGACGGCGGGAGCGTTCGACACGCTGGGGCTCAGCCGGCGACAGGCGATCTGGGAGGCAGGCAATGCGGCACAGGAGAAGGTCGACTACCTCAACGGGACGACGATCACGGTGCAGCCACCGTTGCTGCCGATGCTCACGCCTCCCGAACAGCTGGCGTCCGACCTGTGGGCTACGGGGATCTCGACAGACGACCATCCCATCCGTTTTCTGCGACCGCAGCTGAGCGAACGCGGGGTGTACCGGGCCGACCAGCTGATGGGAGCCGAAACGGGTCGGCGCATCGAGGTGGGCGGCGTGGTCACCCACCGGCAACGGCCGGCGACGGCAGGCGGAGTGACATTCCTCAACCTCGAAGACGAGACAGGGCTCGTCAACGTGGTGTGCCCGGTGGGGGTCTGGAATCGTTACCGGCGTGTGGCGAGGGAGGCGCCGGCGATGATCATCCGCGGAATGCTCGAACGGTCAGAGGAGGGAGTGGTCAACGTGATCGCGGATCGCCTGGAAACCCTCACGACCGGGATACGGACGAGCTCGCGCGACTTCCGCTGAGCGGCACGAGTACTGCCGATCAGACGACACCCGTCGTACCGAGAAGCGACCCGATGAGGAACGTCGCGATCAGGGCGAGCGCACCACCGATGACCACCCGAACCACCGCCCTGCTGCGGGAGCTTCCGCCGATGTACGCAGCGACATAGCCGGTGATCGCCAGCGCGATGAGGACCACCACGAACGTGACGATGATCCGGATCGACGCAGGCAGGAACAGGATCGACAAGAGCGGAAGGATCCCGCCGATCGTGAAGGCGATGGCGGATGCAAACGCAGCGTGCCACGGACTGGCCACGTCATCCTGGTCGATATTCAGCTCCGCCGAAAGGTGAGCGGCCAGGACGTCATGCTGGGTCAGTTCGACGGCGACCTGCCGGGCGGTCGCGGGAGTGAGCCCTTTCGCTTCGTAGAGTCCGGTGAGTTCCTCGAGCTCCTCCTCCGGCATCTCGGCGAGCTCACGTTTCTCCTTCTCGATGAGCGCGTGCTCGCTGTCACGCTGGCTGCTCACCGACACGTATTCGCCGAGGGCCATCGAGACGGCGCCACCGACCAGTCCGGCCAGCCCTGCTGTGAGGATGGGCGCGAAAGCGCTGGTCGCACTGGCGACACCGACGACGATGGCAGCAACCGATACGATCCCGTCGTTCGCGCCGAGTACACCGGCCCGCAACCAGTTGAGTCGCTGCGCGAGACCTTCGCGGTGTGGTTCGTTGTCGTGAATCCCGTTTTCTGCCGTCATGAGAAGAGCCTAGAACGAGACACCGACACTGACCGAATCACGAGCCCAGCCGACGTCGGAGGAAGTCGATGCGTGCCTGAAGCTGAGTGACACTCGCCTGCGCAACTGCGGGACCCCCGCACACCCGCCGCAGCTCGGCATGCACGAGGCCATGAGCCTCACCGGTGTTCTTCGCATACAACCCGACGAGGCTGTTCAGCAGGCTGCGCTGCTCTTTGAGGTTGCGGTACAGGGGCGCAGGCGGGTGCGCGGCGTTTTCGGCGCTTCCTCCCTGCTGCGGCCTCGACGACCCGCGCCTGGCCTGTCGCGCCTGTCGCTGGGTCAGGAGCTCATGCACCTGCTCGGGTTCGAGAATGCCGGGCAGTCCGATGAAATCGTGTTCTTCGTCGCTTCCAGGGACGGCGTAGCTGCCGAATTCGGCCCCGTCGTAGAGCACACGATCGAAGTTCGCTTCCGACGCCAGCGCTTCGAACGCGAAGAGATCCTGCAGGCGGTCGGACGCTTTGTCGTCGCGGTTCGCTTCGGCGACCATGGCATCTTCTGGATTGTAGAGGTCGCCTTCTTCGTCGCCGGTGCGGATGCGGTCGAGGGCATGATCGCGTTCGAGTTCGAGCTGCGCTGCGAGGCTCATCAGCATCGGGACGTTCGGCAGGAACACCGAGGCGGTCTCACCACGACGCCTGGCCCGCACGAACCGCCCGATCGCCTGGGCGAAGAACAGGGGCGTGGATGCACTGGTCGCGTACACACCGACGGAAAGTCGTGGCACGTCGACGCCCTCCGACACCATGCGCACCGCGACCATCCATCGCGTGGTGTCTCTCGAGAACTCCTCGATGCGGTCGCTCGCCTCCTTCTCGTCAGAGAGGACGACCGTCACCGGTTCGCCCGTGAGCTGGCGCAGGATGTCGGCGTACGCCCGCGCGGTGTAGTGGTCGGTGGCGATGACGAGGCCGCCCGCATCCGGAATCGAGTTCCGCACCTCGGTGAGCCGGCGGTCTGCGGCACTCAGGACGGCGGGTATCCACTCGCCCTTGGGATCGAGGGCGGTTCGCCAGGCCTGTGAGGTGATGTCTTTCGTGTTGCCTTCGCCGAGCCGCGCCTCCATCTCGTCGCCCGCCTTGGTTCGCCAGCGCATGTGGCCGGCGTAGACCATGAAGATCACCGGACGCACGACGCCGTCTTCGAGGGCGCGACCGTAACCGTAGTTGTAGTCGGTCTGTGAGGTGCGGATGCCGTGGCGGTCGGGCAGGTAGGTCACAAACGGGATCGGTGCGGTGTCGGACCGGAACGGGGTCCCCGTGAGGGCGAGCCGCCGGGTCGCGGTCTCGAACGCTTCGCGGATGCCGTCGCCCCAGCTGAGGGCGTCTCCGCCGTGGTGGACCTCGTCGAGGATGACCAGGGTGCGGTATGAGTCGGTGATGTCGCGGTGCAGGCTCGGCCGCATGGCGACCTGCGCGTAGGTGACGGCGACACCTTTGTAGTGCCGGCCGTAGCGGCCGTCCGCGTTCCTGAAGGTCGGGTCGAGCCGGATGCCAACCCGTTCTGCCGCCTCTGCCCACTGCCGCTTGAGGTGCTCGGTGGGAGCGACGACGGTCACACGCTCGACCACGCGACGTGCGAGGAGTTCCGTCGCGAGCCGCAGGGCGAATGTGGTCTTGCCTGCACCCGGCGTCGCAGCGGCGAGGAAGTCGCGGGGCTGGTGCACGAAGTACGCGTCGAGGGCTTCCGCCTGCCAGGCGCGAAGCTTGCTCGCGGTGCCCCACGCGGCGCGTTCCGGGAAGGACGGCGACAGGTGCTCCGCCGCGAAGGTACCGACGTGCGCACCCTGGCGTTCGGGTGTCGGGGGCAAGGTCGGTGTATCCACTTGGAACCAATTTACCGGCTCCCACCGACAGGATCGTCCCGACGGCCGACCTCAGCCCGACGCTGGTCGCCTCGCGGGGCGGCGGCTATGCTCGCACTCGAACGGGCGTGCGGTCGAAAGGTCGAATCGTGAGCAAAGACGTTCTCAACGCGCAGGCCAGACCTCGACTGTTACTGCCAGGGCTCACGATGCGCAACCTCGGCCGGGAGATCCTCGCCGGTGTCACGCTTCTTGCGATCGCTGTGCCGGTCAACATCGGCTATTCGCAGATCGCAGGACTTCCGGCGACGGCGGGGCTCTACGCTCTCATCGTCCCGGCCGCGATCTGGGCGCTGCTCGTTTCGTCGCGGCAGCTCGTCGCCTCGCCTGACGCGGCCGCATCCGCTCTGGTCGCTTCATCGCTGGGCGGGCTCGCCGTGGCGGGCGGAAAGGACTACGCGACCCTCGCACTCGCGCAGGCGATCATCGGCGGTGTCATGTTCTTCGCGTGCGCGTTCTTCAGGCTCGGGTTCCTGGCGAACTTCCTGTCGAAGCCGATCCTGACCGGCTTCGTCGGAGGCCTCGCCCTCGACATCCTGCTCGACCAGGTCGCCAAGATGCTGGGAGTGAAGATCAACTCCGGTGAGGAATTCCTGGTCAAACTGGGCCAGTTCTTCACACGACTGCCGACGCTGAACGGATGGTCGGTGCTGATCTCGGCGTCATCGATCGCGATCATCCTCATCGGACGACGTGTGCTCAGGCGCATTCCGTGGGCCCTCGTCGCGCTGGCCCTGTGGACGATCCTGAGCGTGACCACGGGGCTTGAGGACAGGGGTGTCTCCGTCCTCGGCACGATCAAGGCCGGGCCGCCGAAACTGACGTGGCCGATCATCGACTGGGGCACGTGGCTGGCTCTCATTCCGAGCGCAGCAGCGCTGACGATCGTCGCGATGGGTGAAGGCCTGCTGGTCTCCCGTGCGTACGCCGCCAAACGCGACTACCCTGTCGACCTCAACCGTGACCTGTTCGCGTTCGGCGCGGCGAACGTCGCGGCCGGAGCGACGGGGGCGTTCACGATGGGGTCGTCGACCTCGCGCACAGCGGCGATGGACCAGGCCGGATCCCGCACCCAGGTGCCCGCGCTCGTGACCGCGGCTGCGACGCTGATGCTCGTCGTCTTCGGCACGGGCCTGCTCGAGCACATTCCCTCCCCCGTGATCGGTGCCATCATCACGGTAGCCGTCGTTCCGCTGCTCGGCTTCCGTGAGTTCGCAGCGCTCTGGCGGGTGCGCAAGTTCGAGTTCGCCGTCGCGGCCGTGTGTTTCCTCACTTCCCTTTTGCTCGGGCCGATCCAGGGCATCCTGATCGCGTTCGTCCTGGCCCTCGTGAACCTGGCGAAACGGGCCGCCGATCCGGCTGTCGATGTGCTGAACGCCCAGGGCGTTCCGCAGGGGTCGATCCTCCCGGTCCAGGAGAGTGGGCAGGTGACGGCTCCGGGAATCCTCGTGATCCGCTTCGCTGCACGGGTGTTCTTCGCCAACGCCTCGGCGTTCAAGGATGCCGTGCAGGAAGCAGTGCTGGGGGCGGGCGCCGCGAACGTGCGTCACGTCGTGATCGACTGCGAAGCGATCGGCGACATCGACGTCACGGGTGCAGATGCCGTCGCTGAGACGAAGCAGTGGGTGCTCGACCGTGGTCTCACGTTCGGCTTCTGCCGGGTGCGACCTGACCTCGCCCGGGTCCTCGCCGATTTCGGACTCGACACGGGCACGACGATCTACGGCACGACCCGGGACGCGATCGCCCGGCTCAGTGCTGCGGACAGCGAGCAGGACGGCCGCGCCCGGCCCTGACGCGAACGCGTGCAGAATGGAGGTATGGCCGAACCGCAGCATCCCTGGTCCCGTTACGTCGCGCTCGGCGACTCGTTCACCGAAGGAATCGGTGATCCGGAACCACGCAGCCCGGGCGGCAACCGTGGCTGGGCGGACCGCGTGGCCGAAGTGCTGAGCAGCCAGTCTGAGGATTTCGCCTACGCGAACCTGGCCGTGCGCGGAAAGCTGATCAAGCAGATCCTCGACGAGCAGGTGGAGCCGGCGCTCGCCCTACACCCCGATCTGGTGACGATCTCCGCGGGCGGCAACGACGTCATCCGCCCAGGGACCGACCCCGACCAGATCGCAGCCCTCTTGGATGCTGCCGTCGCCCGCCTCACCTCGGAGGGGGCGACCGTGGTCGTGTTCACCGGTGTCGACGTCGGCTTCTCTTCCGTGTTCCGCGGCATCCGGGGAAAAGTCGCAATCTATAACGAGAACGTGCGTGCGGTCGCCGCACGCCACGACTGCATCGTCGCCGACCAATGGTCGCTGACAGAGATCCAGAACGCGCGGATGTGGGCCCCCGACCGCCTGCACCTCGCCCCGCTCGGCCACCACACGGTCGCCCGCATGGTGCTCGCCGCACTGAACGTCGAGAACGACCTGCAGCCTCTGGAGCCGGAGCCGCTGCCCGAGCGGACCTGGCGGCAGGCACGTGCAGGGGACCTCTCGTGGGCGCGCGAATACCTGGTGCCGTGGGTGATCCGCCGCATCCGGCATCAGTCGTCCGGCGACCACGTGCTGCCCAAGCGGCCGGAAGCGGTGCCGTTTACCTACCCCGGCTACCCCGGCGACTGAGCGGGTGGCGCTGCAACGACAGCTCCCCTCGCGGGCGAGCGCTCAGGCCCCGAGACCGCCCGGGTGCGCGAGACGCCACCAGAAGCCGGGGTCGGGAAGCTTCGACTTGAGCGCGAGCTGCGCCGTCTCGGTCTTGCCGTTGAGCGTGAAGGCGACCTGGCCGACGACTTCGCCCGCATTGCCGACCTGCACGGGCCGGGTCTGGATGGAGACGGTGACGGGCGTGTCCGACCAGACCAGGAACGTCTTGGTCGAGGTCGCGACGAGTTTCGATTTCGCTCCCCACACGGTGGTGTAGGTTCCGAAGGACTGACCGTCGGTGACCACGTCGACTTCGTGGAAGCCGTTCTGCATGCTGACCAGCAGGGTCTTCACCGCCGCCCAGAGCGCGTCGTGGGTGGGGGCGCCGATGACCACACCGAGCGCCCGCACTGTGCTGGAGCCGACCGCGACATCTGCCGAGAACATCAGGCAGTTGCCGGCCTGGTCGGTGTTGCCCGTCTTGATCCCGTCGATGCCGTCGACACCGAGCAGGACATTGGTGTTCTGCTGCTGGCCGGCACCGGGGAGTGTGGCTTCCTTCGTCGCGACGATCGAGGGGAGCACCGGATCGGCGAGCACGAGCTTTCCGATGGCGATCAGGTCTTTGGTGGTGCTGCGGCTCCCGGGGTCGAGCCCGCTGGCGTCGACGAGGTGGGTGCCGGTGAGGTTGTGCGCGGAAAGCCAGGCTTTCGCGGCCTTGAGGTACGCGGCTACGCTCCCGTAGGCCCAGTTCGCCAGCGAGATCGCATAGTTGTTGGCGGACGGGAGCAGCATCGCCTCGAGCGCCTGCTTCTCGGTCATCGAGGTGCCGGACACAACCGGCGCCCACGATCCGCCCTCGGCGACGACTTGGGTCCACACCGCGACGTCGGCGTCGGTGAACCGGATGCTTGGACCGTCGCCACCCGCCTTGAGGGGCTTCTTCGCGAGCACCACGAGGGCGGTGATCGTCTTGGTCATACTCGCGATCGGGAGGCTCGCGTTCGTCCCGTGGAATTCGGAGACTCCCGGGTAGTCGAGGGCGGTGATCGCGCTCGCGCCGAATCCGGGCCACGACAGCTGCGCGGTCGGCTGGGCGATCGACGTCTCGTGGCCGGTGACAGCGGCGGTCGCCGGCATCGGTGCGACGAGCGATCCCGTCACGTACATCACACTGACCAGGAACAGGCCGAGGATGCCGAACACGACGATGCGCCGCCTGCGGTACGTTCGGCGTTTCGTCGTCGCGCGCGTCTCACGGCGGGGCTGGTCTGGCACGCGTTAGAGCATAATGCGAGCCTCCGGTGGAAGCCCTGAAAGGCCCCCGAGCGTCGCGGAGTTCGGCAGGAACTGCTGATGTCGGGGTAAGAGGCGTCGACGCTCCTGCGGGGTGGCGACTATCTTCCTCGTCTCAGACCACGCGTCGCTTCGTGGACGCGACGATGACCCCGGCCAGGAGAATGATCACTCCGAGGATGGCGACGAGGATGCCGGTCCAGAGACCCGTGTAGTCGAGCACGATGGCGTGCGAGGTGTATTGAGTGAAGGTGTGAACCGGGAGGGTAGGTAACGAGGAAGCCATAAGTAACGCGTGGTCGGCGGATGCTTTCGCGGCCAGCCCCCAGATGAGACCTCCGATAGTCGCTAGCCCACCGACCGCCAGCAGCACTACGACATACGGGTTCCGACGGGGGACGGCGGTGCCTCGCGTCGTGGTCGGCGCTTCGTCCCGCTGAGCATCATTCATGAAATGACGATAGACCCGCGGTCGGTCTGTAGGGAGTTCCAAATCCCCGGTCATCAGTTCTTTCTGCCGAACCGGGCGTCGCGGTGGCGGAGCGCCCAGAGAGCGACAGCACTGGCGGATGCGACATTGAGCGAGTCCACTCCGTGCAGCATCGGGATGGTCACCACCGTGTCCGCGGAGCCGAGTGCGTGCCGGCTGAGCCCGTCGCCCTCCGAACCGAGCACGAGCGCGACTCGGGCCGGTGGATCCGCTGCGAACGCGTCGAGGGTCACGGCGTCGTCCGCGAGTGCGAGAGCGGCGATGGTGAAGCCGGCGTCGTGGAGGATCGGGGCGGCTTCATCCCATTCGGGCAGGCGGGTCCACGGCACCTGCAGCACCGTCCCCATGCTCACGCGCACGCTGCGCCGGTACAGGGGATCGGCACAGCGCGGGGTGACGAGCACGGCATCCGCTCCGAGGCCCGCGACGCTCCTGAAGATCGCCCCGACGTTGGTGTGGTCCACGATGTCTTCGAGCACGACCACACGGGTGGCCGAGGCGAGCAGATCCCGCGGATCGGGAAGCTCCGGCCGGTGCATCGCGGCCAGGGCGCCACGATGCAGGTGATAGCCGGTCAGGCGTTCGAGCAGTGGACTGTCGCCGACGAAGACCGGAACGTCCGGGAACCCCACGAGGAGCGGCTCGACATCGGGCAGCCACTGCTCCTGCAGCAGCACAGACCGGGGCCGGTGCCCGGCGGCGATGGCACGCGTGATCACCTTCGTCGACTCGGCGATGTACAGGCCGCC
>FTIT01001105.1_pt7 | contig 13735 bp, 12 predicted proteins | sample 1658061 | NCBI WGS metagenome assembly FTIT01 (sample SAMEA3914795, study PRJEB12502) | metagenome | biome: forest; material: soil | place: Canada | collected 2011-07-05 | depth 0.3 m
GCTGTTCAGCCACCTCGCCAACATCGGCGACGTGCGGAGCCTCGTGATCCACCCGGCGTCGACCACGCACTCGCAGCTCTCGCCCGAGCAGCAGCTGACCGCCGGTGTCACCCCGGGCCTGGTGCGCCTGTCCGTGGGCCTCGAGAACATCGAGGACCTGAAAGCGGACCTCGACGCCGGCCTCGCTGCCGCCCGCTCGGTCGCGGAGGCCGCGCGCGCGTGAGCGCAGACGCCGCCAGTTGACGCGAATGGCCCCTTGAGCTTCGGTCCAGGGGGCCATTCCCGTCAACTCGGCTCAGCGTGCGCGACGTAACACGGCGGCGACGGCCGCCGCGGTCCGCCAGAATTGGACTATGGAGTGGCAGACATCGGCAGACACCGCGCCGTCGAGTTTCATCACCGAGGCCCAGGCCCGGTCGCTCCTCGGCAAACCGCCCGCGAGCGGAGCATGGCGTGAAAGCGACCCGGTCGGCAGCCGGCAGTTCGCGGGCATCGGCGCATTCACCTTCGAGAGCGGCGAGAACCTCCCGTACGTGCGCATCGCCTACGAGACCTGGGGCGAGCTCTCCCCCGCGCGCGACAACGCCGTCCTCGTCCTGCACGCCCTGACCGGCGACAGCCATCTGATCGGCCCGGGCGGCCCCGGGCATCCCACCGCCGGATGGTGGGACGGCATCGTCGGGCCGGGCAAAGCGATCGACACCGACCGCTGGTTCGTGGTCGCGCCGAACATGATCGGCGGGTGCCAGGGGACGACAGGCCCCGCCTCGCTCGCGCCCGACGGCTACGAGTGGGGGCCGCGCTTCCCGTTCACGACCATCCGCGACCAGGTCAACGCGCAGGCCGCGTTCTCCGACGCGATCGGCATCGACCGCTGGGCCGGGGTCATCGGCGGATCGATGGGCGGGATGCAGTCGCTCGAGTGGGCGATCGGCTACCCGGATCGTGTCGAGCGGGTCGCCGTCATTGCGGCCCCACCGCGTTCGACGGCCGACCAGATCGCACTCAACTCGGTCCAGATCGAAGCCGTGCGCACCGACCCCCTGTTCCGTTCTGGGCACTACTACGACGTCGAAGACGGCGACGGCCCGCATCGCGGTCTCGCGCTGGCCCGGCGCATGGCGCTCCTCAACTACCGCAGCCCGTCTGAGCTCAACGAGCGCTTCGAGCGGGCCTGGCAGAGCGAGATCAGTCCGCTCGGCAAAGGCGGCCGTTTCGCCGTGGAGTCCTACCTCGACTTCCATGGGAACAAGTTCACCCGCCGGTTCGACGCGAACAGCTACATCACCCTGGTCGAGGCGATGAACTCGCACGACATCGGGCGCGACCGGGGCGGCATCGAGGCGGCCCTCGCCCGTGCGACATCGCGCGCACTCGTGGTCGGAATCGACAGCGATCGGCTCTTTCCCCTCGAGGGACAGGTGGAGATTGCGCGACACCTGCCCGGCAACATCGACGGGGACTCCACGGTGGTATTAGAGTCTGATTTCGGACATGACGGCTTCCTGATCGAGAACGAACTGGTCGGCGAGCAACTGCGCCGCCTGTTCGCGGTGTAGACAGGATGCGGGGAATGTTCGGGCGAAGCGGGAGCGCCGGGGTTCCAACCCGCTGACGAGAGAAGGTCGAATGTCGCGCATCCAGAGGGAGCGTGATCGCCTTCTCAGCACCACGGCGCGCTATGTCGGCCTGACGGCGACCGCGACGACACTGCTCTGCCTGAGCATCCCCGGTGCGATGCCGCTGCCGCTGTACCTCGCCTCCGTCGTACTGCTGGCCGGGCTGGCGTACGGCCTGCTGCGGCTCGGCTCGCTTCACCCGGGAATCTGGGTGGTGACGATCGTCGCGGCGGGCGTGGCGCTCATCCTGATCCAGATGCTCCCGGCCGTTCCGCTCAACCCGGCTGCCCTGAGCGCCCTCGGGATGCTCGCAGGCGGCGCCGTCGCATCGACCTCGATCGTGCTCGTAACCACCCCGAGGCGAATCGCCGGGCTCATCGTGTCGTTCGCCATCACGCTGTCCGCCGCTGCGACCGCGCTCATCATGACCTCCTCGCGCATCCCCGAACCGCTCGCGCTGACCCTCGCCGGATGGTGTGCCCTCACCATCGCCGGTGTCTGGCTGTCGCGAACCGTCCCGCGGACCCTGAAACGCATCACGACCATGAGCCGGGCCTACCGGGTCGAACGTCACGCCAGCGAGACGGAAGCCCGTCGTCGCCAGGGAGCTCGCCTCCTCCACGACACGGTCCTCGCCACGCTGACCCTGCTCGCGCACTCCGGCGTCGGCGTCAGCGTGTCCGCGCTCAAGGAACAGGCGGCAGAGGATGCGGCACTGCTGCGCCAGCTGCGGCTCGGCTTCGACCCCGACCCCACCGCCTCCGGCGAATACAAACTGAAACCTGTCGAAGAGTCCACGCTCGGCAACACCCTCGAATCCGTGAAGCAGCGGTTCAAGCGCATGGGTCTCGAAGTGAACTGGCACGGAACCGGCCAGGTGCTGCTGCCGAGCGAAGTGCTCGACTCGTTCCTCCTCGCTCTCGCCGAATGCCTCGAGAACGTGCGGCGCCACAGCGGAGTCAGCGAAGCGCACGTCACCATCACCGACGACGAGACGACCGTGCGCGCCATGGTCACCGACTCGGGCAAAGGATTCGACGTCGCCAGCATCGAAGAAGGCCGCCTGGGCTTCACGGAATCGATCGTCGCGCGCCTGCGCGACGTCGGCGGAAACGCCCGTCTCTTCTCGTCGCCCGGCTCGGGAACGACCGTCGTGCTGGAGGTGCCCAAGTGACCGCATCCCTCGCCTCCACGGTGACCAGCGCGACCGAACGCGACGCACTCAACCGTTCGCGACTCGAAATCGGCTTCAACCTCACCGGCTGTGTGCTCATCGCCTACCAGGCGGCGATCATGCTGCTCAACCTGAACAGCTACACGGCCCTGCCCTTCACCATCGCAGCGTGGGCGATCCTCATCGTCACGCTCGTCATCGGGCTGATCATCCATCGCCGCTACTCCGAACTCCTGCCGAACGGTATCTTCATCGGGGCCCTCATCGCGTGGGCTGCGGTGGTCGGACTCGACATCGCGGGCACCTGGAACTCCGGAGACCAGGGCGCGCCGCCGACAGCCGCAGTCGCCGTCGGGGCGGCCCTGCTCCTCTGCGTGACGCTCCGGCCGCCGCGCGACATCGTGGTCGCATCGATCGCTCTCGGGATCATCCTCGCCGGCGCCTTCGCACTCCACGGCCAGCACGACCCATTCGCGCTCGGTCCGGCGTTCATCACGATCGCACTCTCGGTCGCGCCACCTCTCCTCGGTGTGCAGATCGTGCGATCGCTGCGCACCGTCGTCCAGCTCGAACTCGACCTCGTGCAGGTGCAGAGCACGGTCAGCTCACCCCGGTTCGCCGTCGGCATGATGGCCAGCGAAGAGCTCGCCCGGCTCGACCTCGCGGCCGAACGCCTGCTCGACGGTGTCGCCACCGGCCGCACACCCCTGCCGCTCGACGATCACACTGCCTCCGAAGCCGCAACCATCGCCACCGAGCTGCGGCTCCACCTCATCCAGGGCCGGCGGGAAACGTGGCTGTACCATGCCGTCACCGAATCCGCCCTCCTCGGACCCGCCGTCACCGTCAGCGATGCCGACGGACTCGCAGGGCTGCTCACCCGCGACCAGCGCGACGGGCTTCTCACCGCCATCTGGCTGCTCACCAGCGACCCCGTACGACTCGGCGTGAACCAGCCGCGCGAACTCCAGGTCACACTCGAAAGGCGTGTCCGGGAGCACGCGATGGACCCCTCGGCCGGAATACACGTGCCGATCACGATTTCAGCCACCGGTGTGCCGCGAAACGGCGTGGACCCCGCGGCGTGGCAAGCTATCAGGAAGGTAGGTCGATATGTCGAAACCTTCACAGGTACTACGCTGCGGATTGATATCGAAAGCGTCGTCGACAACCCGGCCGACCTCTAGCCGGAAGCCACCGGCGACGGCATGATGAAAGGCCACACGTGAGCGAGCCAGCGCAACCCATCAGAATTGCGATCGTTGACGACCACAAGATGCTCCTCGGCGCACTGACCGAGTGGATCCGAAGCGCAGCAGACGACATCCGCATGGTCGCGGCCGTCGCCAGCTGGCCGGAACTACTGACGCATCCTGAATTCCCCGTCGACGTCGTCCTCCTCGACCTCGATCTCAAAGACAACATCCCCGTGTCGCTGAAACTGTCGACGTTGAAGACCACTGGCGTGCGCACGGTGCTGATGAGCACCTATTCGGAGCCCGCGGTCGTCCGTGAAGCCCTGGCAGCAGGTGCGCTCGGCTATCTCGTCAAGAGCGAAGACGCCGAAATGATCGTCGAAGCGATCCGCGCAGCCAGCAAAGGCGAGTCGTTCATCTCGGCAGAGCTCGACCTGGCACTCAGCGCCGGCGAGGTCGGTGGTGCGCCCAAACTCAGCGCGCAGGAGCGTCGAGTCATGGCGCTGTACGGCGCCGGCGAGCCGGTGAAGGCGGTCGCATTCCAGCTCGGCATCTCCGACGAGACGGCGAAGAGCTACCTCAAGCGCATCCGCGAGAAGTACCGCGTTGCGGGATACGACGTGGGAACGAAGGTCGCCCTGCGCAAGCGTGCGATCCAGGACGGGATCCTGCTGCAAGGGGACTGAGGCTGTGCTTGCTGGCGCGCCGGTCCCCGCCCGGCGCGCGCTGGCGCTGTGTTTACCGGCGCGCCGGTCCTCGCCCGGCGCGCGATCGCTTCGCTTCCGCCCGGCGCGACGGCCCTTCGCTGCGCGCTTACCGAGGGCCCGTGCGGGACCAGGCACGCGCGAACAGCCGCTAGAGGTGCGAGAAATGGTTTCCTGAGGTGCCGAAGAGCACTTCCCGCACCTTTCGCGACGTGCAAACGCCCGCGCGTGTCAGAGCGGGACGGGAGCGGTCGCGGTCGTGACGGGCTCGCGGGTGGCGGGGCGCGCAAGGGCCACTCGGCGCGAGCGGGAGCGGTCGATGCCGAAGCTGAGCACGGAGAGCGCGATGCCCGCGATGCAGAGCCCGATACCCACAGCGATGGGCGACAGGTAGCCGAAACCGGCCGCGATCGTCAGGCCGCCGAGGAAAGCTCCGGATGCGTTGGCCATGTTCAACGCCGAATGGTTCAGTGCTGCTGCGATCGACTGGCTGTCGTGCGCGACATCCATCAGCCGGGTCTGGATGGCCGGCGACAGTGCCGAGGAGGCCGCCGCGATCACGAAGAGCGACAGCAGCAGTCCCACCACATTGCCTGCCGTGAAGAACAGCACGGCCAGGCTCACCAGCACCACGCCGAACGAGATGAGCATGAACCGTTTGAGGCTGCGATCCGCACCCCAGCCTCCGACGAAGTTGCCGACGGTCATGCCGATTCCGACAAGCACGAGCACGAGCGGCACGGCCGACGAACTCAGCCCGGTGATCTCGGTCGCGATCGGCGCGACGTAGGTGTAGACCGCGAACAAGCCGCCGAACCCGATCGCACCGATCGCCAGGGTCAGCCAGACCTGCGGCCGCGTGAACGCGCGGAGCTCGCGTCGCATCGTGGCGGCGGGGTTGCCCGCCTGCCAGGGCACGAGGAAGGCCACTGCAGCAAAGGTCACCACGAAGATCGCAGCAACGACCAGATACGCCACACGCCAGCCGTGCTCCTGGCCGAGCCAAGTGATCAGTGGCACACCGATGACGTTCGCGATGGTAAGGCCCGACAGGACGAACGCGACGCCCTTGCCCCGCTTTCCCGGACCCATCAGCGACGCCGCCACGAGCGACGCGATACCGAAATAGGCGCCGTGGGGAAGGGCGGTGAGGAACCGCGCGAGCAGCACCAGCCCGAACGTCGGGGCGAGGGCAGAGGCGACCGTTCCGACCGCGAAAGCGACGAGGAGCCACAGCAGCAGCTTCTTGCGGGGCAGTCGCGCCGCCAGCGCTGCAATCGTGGGAGCGCCGACGACCACGCCGAGCGCGTACGCCGAGATCACCCATCCGGCCTGCGCATTCGCATCCGACGGCGACGCCGCGTAGAGCGACGGCAGCAGGTCGTGGGCGAGGTTCGGCAGCAGCCCGATGGACACGAACTCAGACGAGCCGATGCCGAAGCCGCCCATGGCGAGGGCCAGGAGCGCAAAACGAATACGGGCCGACGACAACTGCGTCGGCCCGTTGGTGGCGGGATTCACACTAAGAGAATACAGGGAAAACGTCGAAAATCGAATCGATTCGATAAAATCGTTCCAACGATCCGCGGGACTGTCAGTCCGCTGCGGCCGAACGCAGCGCGGCCTCGAGACGCTCCACCTTGCCTTCGAGTTCACCGGTGCGCCCGGGCCGGATGTCCGCCTTCAGCACCAGGGACACCCGTGTGCCGAACGCCCCCACGGCATCCGTCGCCCGCCTGACCACATCGAAGACCTCATCCCACTCCCCCTCGATGGTCGTGAACATCGAGTCGGTGTGATTCGGGAGCCCCGATTCGCGCACGATCTTCACAGCAGCGGCGACCGCATCGTGAAGCGACGCGTCTGGGGCTTCGCCGCCGCTGGGGGCGACCGAGAATGCGACAAGCATGATTGCTACTCCTTCGTTTCGAGTGGACCCGACGCGCCGGTACCGGGATGCGTCGGGGCCGGGATGCCGTCATCGACGTGCCCGGATCCCCCGCGACCGGCATCGTGACTCTCGCGCACGTCGTCATGAGCATCCTCATGCGTGTCTTCGTCGTCCTGGTCCTCGACGGGGAGGGCGCTGAACGGCCAGACGCGTACCGGGAGCTCATCGGTATTGTCCGCCACCGGGTAGGCGGCGCGCCAGAGCGACCACATCGACCATCCGAGCACGACGAGCAGCATGATGTTCCGGAGGGTGAGGACAGCGAGTCCGGCTGGATGAACGTTGAGGACGAGCAGGTACACGTTGGGGTAGAGCACCTGGGTGAGCATGGCGGTGATCGCGACCAGGATCGCCGGAGTGCGGAACGCGCGGCCACGATAGACGAGCCCGATCACGACCGGCGCGGCGAGCCATGTGATGTACTGCGGAGACCCGACCTTGTTGAAGACGATGAAGGTGGCGACGAGCGCGAGGCTCAGCGTCGGCAGCAACCGGGTCATCGGCGCTCCCGCCCGGACTGCGCGGATTCCGATGAGCAGCACGACCACGACCGCGATCCCGAGCAGAGGGTTCATGAGCGAGCTCGCCACCGTGCTGCCGTCGCCGGTGACCTGGAAAGTCCGCAGCACGGGGTCGTAATAGACGAAGGCATGGGGCACGGCGAAGGCCGCCTCCCACATCCAGGGCGTGCTGACCGGCGCCTCGACCTGAAGACTGCGCCCGGTCTGCATGGTGATGAAGCTGAGCACATGCCAGCCGCTGCCGAACGTCAGCGCGAGGATGACGAGGATGAGGCTCGTGGTCGCCGCGACTACGACGATTTGCCAGCGGGTGCGGGCGGCCACGACCACGGCAGCGAGGATGGCGGCGGGCCAGACCTTGATCCAGGTCGCTGCGGTGAGCATCACGACGGCCACGCGCTCACGCAGGGTCAGCCAGAGAAGTCCCACGATCACCAGCGGAACGGACACAGAGTCGAGCCGGCCGATGGCGATCGGGCCGAGCAGGAGCAGGAAGGCGAGCCACCACCACGCAGCCATCAGCTGCCGCGGACGGCGCCCGATGGTCAATACCGCGAACGCTCCGGCGTCGAGCAGCAGGACGAGCGTCAACCACGATCCGATGTAGTTGTCGGCGCCGAGGAGCAGGGGGAGCATGATCGGCACCAGCGCGCCGATCGGGTACACCCAGTCGGACTGGATGCCCACGACGGAGCCTGCCTGCGCCAGCTGGGCCCACGGCTTGTAGACGAGGTACACGTCGCCGAGCGGTTCGCCGTCGGAATGGAACGCAAGGAAACCGAGCACCAGGTGCACGAGAAGGAAGGCGATCCACAGCACGAGCGGGGATGCGAGGACCCTGCGAAGCCCGGATGCGTCAGCTTCCGGCGTCGCCGACCCAGCGCGGAGTGCCGGTTCGAACGCCATAGAGGCCCATCGTAGCGGTGCAGCATTGCACTCCGCCGTCGAAAGGCGGCAACGCGATCAGGCGAGGAGTTCGGCGATGGCTCCCGGGAGCGCCTCAGCGATGTCGAGCGCCGCGATTGGACCGCCGGCGGATGCTCGCTCTCCGGCCCTGCCATGCACGAACGCTGCCGTCGCGGCCAGCATCGACAGAGCCGACCGGTCCGCCGCCACGGCACGCGCATGCGTCGCCACCAGCGCCCCGAGCACCCCGCCGAGCACGTCTCCGCTGCCCGCCGTTGCAAGCCACGCGGGACCGGCCGAGACGCACAGCCGTGTCCCCCAAGGGTCGGCGACGTAGGTCGTGTGGCCTTTGAGCAGCACAGTGACCTGGAGGATCTCCGCGGCGCGCGCGGCCCAGCCGCCCGGGTCGCGGCCGATGGCGTCCGCGGTCGGCGTTTCAACGGACTTCGCTTTCAGGGCGCTCGCGAGCTCGCGGAAGTGTGGAGTGATGACGACAGGACCGGTCGCGGTACCGGCCAGGTCGAGGGCTCCGGCGTCGATCACCACGGGCACGTCGTCGGCGAGCGCCGCGCGAAGCCGCGTCGCGTCGTCCTCGGGTCGCGCGCCCGCATCCATGCCAGACCCGATCAGCCAGGCCTGCACCCGGCCGGTAGCGGTCACCACTTCGGGCCGGCGCTGAAGCACGAGCTCGGTCGGATGCGCGGCTCCGACGTAGCGCACCATCCCGACCCCGGTGCGCACCGCTGCCTCGACCCCCAGAACCGCTGCTCCCGGATAGAGGTCCGACCCGGTGACGACCCCGAGGACTCCCCTGCTGTACTTGTCGTCGGAATCGATGGGCGCCGCGATCCAGATACTGGCATCTTCAGCGGTCCACGTGCGCCAGCTATCAGTATTCACAGGATGACCGCCATCCACAGCTTCGGGAACCCGGGCTTCGTGCTCATTCCTTCACGATAGGTTGAAAACGATGAAAGAGGTCAGCACTGTGACGGAGAACGCCAGTATCAGCATCCCGGGCAAGGTCGTCGTCTTCGACTACGGCGAGGTCATTTCGGTCAGCCCGAGCGAGGCGGACCGCGCCGATCTCGTCGGCATCGCCGGTGGTGAATCCGCGGAGTTCTGGCCCGCGTACTGGAGGCACCGTGACGCGCTCGACCAGGGCACGGTCAGCATCCGCGACTACTGGCGGGGTATCGGAACCGAACTCGGCGAGCAATGGACCGACTCGACGATCCACCGGCTGTGGCTCGCCGACTTCCGCAGCTGGCTGTCGATCGACCACGACACCCTCGACGTGCTCATCGACCTGCAGCAGGGAGGCACACGTCTTGCGCTCCTGTCCAACGCCGGTCGTGACTTCGGTTCGTACTTCCGGCACGGCGCCCTCGGCGACCTCTTCGAGGCGGTGTTCGTGAGCGGCGAGCTCGGCACGATCAAGCCGAGCGTTGACATCTTCGAGATCGTGATGGGCGAACTCGGAATAAGTGCAGCAGACATGATCTTCATCGATAACAGGGAAGACAATGTGCTCGGTGCCGAAGTACTCGGGATCACGGGCCATGTCTTCACCGGGGCCGCCGACCTGCGACGATTCCTGATGTCGCTCGCTGCATGATCCTGACAACAACCCACGGAACGGAATACTGACACCCCATGCCAACACTCTTCGACCCGCTGAGCATCCGTGGCGCGACCATGCGCAACCGTATCTGGGTCTCGCCGATGTGCCAGTACTCCGTCTCGCTGCACGACGGGGTGCCACATGACTGGCACCTCGTGCACTTGGGGTCGCTCGCGACAGGTGGTGCAGGGCTCGTTCTCACCGAGGCGACGGCCGTGAGCCCGGAGGGTCGGATCTCACCCGAAGACACCGGAATCTGGAACGACGACCAGCGCGACGCCTGGGCGCGCATCGTCGGCTTCATCCGGGAACGCGGAGCCGTGCCGGGCATCCAGCTGGCGCACGCGGGCCGCAAGGCCTCGACGTTCGCGCCTTGGGGCCAGGACGGCAACCACGGCTCTGTGCCGGAGTCGGAAGGCGGATGGCGAACCGTGGCGCCCTCGGCGATCGCCTTCGACGGCTACGACGAACCCATCGCGCTCGACCCGGTCGGGATCGAGAAGATCGTCGGCGACTTCGCGGCGGCGGCGCGACGTGCTGTCGACGCAGGATTCAGGGTGCTCGAGATCCACGGAGCACACGGCTACCTCGTGCACCAGTTCCTGTCTCCGCTCTCGAATCTTCGCGACGACGAGTACGGCGGGTCCCTCGAGAACCGCGCCCGTTTCCTGCTCCGGATCGTGCGATCCGTGCGCGACGCTGTTCCCGACGACATCGCCGTCATCGTGCGTCTCTCCGCATCCGACTACGCCGAAGGCGGCTGGGATCAGGAACAGACCGCGGTCGTCGCGGCCTGGGCAGCTGAGGCCGGCGCCGACTTCTTCGATATCTCCAGCGGTGGTCTCGTCGCCGGTGTCCGCATCCCCCTCGGTCCCGGCTATCAGGTGCCCTTCGCCGACTTCGTGAAGCACGAATCGGAGGTAGCTGTCGGTGCCGTCGGTCTCATCACGACGCCTCGGCAGGCTGCCGCCGTCATCGAGGAAGGCAGGGCCGACGCTGTGCTGCTCGCCCGCGAGCTGCTGCGCGATCCGCATTTTCCGCTGCGTGCCGCACACGAATTGGGTGTCGAGCTCGACTACTGGCCGGGACAGTACCTGCGGGCGCGCTGGCCCGAAGACTGATCCGGAGCGGTCGGTCAGGCCCGACGGGTCGCGTCCTGGACCTCGCCGACAAGCTCTTCGATGATGTCCTCGAGGAACAGCACCCCGGTGGTCTCGCCTTCCGCATCGAACACTCGCGCGAGGTGAACGCCCGACCGCCGCATGCTCGCCAACGCATCTTCCAGGTCGCTGTCCGCGAAGACCGTCACGAGTCGGCGGATCCGTTTCGTCGGAACCGGAAGCTCGAACCCGGTCTCCTCCAGATCGAGCACATCCTTCAGATGCAGGTAGCCCACCGGCTCCCCGGACTCGTCGAGCACCACGTACCGCGAGAATCCGTTCTTCGCGACCGCCCGCTCCACGTCGCGCGGTGTCGCGTTGTGCGGCAGGGACACCAGTTTCCCGACCCCGAGTGCGACGTCATGCACCTTTTTCTCCGTGAACTCGAACGCCGCAATCAGCGCGCCCGTCCGGTCGGTGAGCACACCCTCGCGGGTCGACTGGTTCACGATCGTCGCCACCTCGTCGAGCGTGTACGTGCTGGACGCTTCCGCTTTCGGTTCCACCCGGAACAGCCTGAGCACAGCGTTCGCCGACGCGTTCAGCGCGACGATGATCGGCCGGAACACTCGCGCGATCGCCACAAGCGGCGGCGCCAGGAGCAGAGCCGCCCGGTCCGGCATCGAGAACGAGAGGTTCTTGGGCACCATCTCACCGAACACCACGTGCAGGAACGAGACCAGGATGAGCGTGATGATGAACGCGATCGTCCCGATCACCTGGTCCGGCCATCCCGTGAGATGCAGCGGGACCTGCAGGAGGTGATGGATAGCCGGTTCTGACACGTTCAGGATCAGCAGCGAACACACCGTGATGCCCAGCTGGGTCGTCGCCAGCATCTGGGTCGCATGCTCCATCGCGTAGAGCGCAGTCCTCGCGCTGCGTCTGCCGCGCTCGGCCTGCGGTTCGATCTGGGAGCGGCGTGCCGAGATCACCGCGAATTCCGCCCCGACGAAGAACGCGTTGACAAGCAGGAGCACCACCAGCCAGGCGAGTCCGGCCCAGTCACTCATGGTCGGCCTCCCCTCGACGCTGCGGCGGCGCATCCCGCGGCGGCGCATCCCGTGGGTCCGCACCGCCCGGCTCCTCATCCGGGTCCGGTGTAAAGCGGATGCGGTCGATCCGGCGTCCGTCGAGGCGCTCGACGCGCAGCGTCCCGCCATCGATCAACACCTCATCGCCGACCACCGGAAGGCGTCCGAGCTCGTTCATCACGAAGCCCGCGACCGTCTCGTACGGCCCCTCCTCCGGAACCTGGACCCCCGCACGTTCGAGGAGCTCATCCGGTCGCAGGATGCCGGGGAACGTCAGCGAGTCCCGGCCCCGAACCACGTCGGCGCGAGTGCGGTCGTGTTCGTCGGCGACCTCACCGATGAGTTCCTCGACCAGGTCCTCGAGTGTCGCGATCCCGGAAGTCCCGCCGTACTCGTCCACCACGACCGCCATCTGGTAACCGCTCCCCCGGAGTTCGCCGAGCAGTGTATCCAGGCTCATCGTCTCCGGCACGCGGAGCGCATCCGTCTGCAGAGCAGAGACCGGAACCCGCGCGCGGCGGCCGCGCGGCACTGCGACCGCCTGCTTCACATGGACCAGCCCGACCACATCATCCACGTCTTCATCGACGACAGGAAAGCGCGAGAATCCCGTATTGCGCGCGAGTTCGAGCACCGCCTGTGCCGGATCTGTCCGGCGTACGCTGGCGATCCTCAATCGCGGGGTCATCACATCGGATGCGGTGTGGCTCGAGAACGCAAGCGTCCGGCTCAGAAGCGTGGCCGTATCCGCCTCCAGCACCCCCGCGCTCGCCGAACGGCGGACCAGCGATGACAGCTCCTCGGCTGTTCGTGCCCCGGACAGCTCCTCCTTCGGTTCGACTCCGAACAGGCGGATGACCGCGTTCGCCGTACCGTTCAGGAGGGCCACGAACGGTTTGAAGACAGTCGTGAAAACCGTCTGGAACGGGATGACCAGCTTGGCCGTTGCAATCGGTAGCGCGAGTGCGAAATTCTTGGGCACCAGTTCGCCGAGGATCATCGACAGCAGCGTCGCCACGACGATCGCGACGGTCGTGGCGATCACAGGAACAGCCGCTGACGGAATGCCAACCGCCGTCAACGGACCCGAGAGGAGCGAGCTGATGGCCGGCTCCATCGTGTAACCGGTGAGGAGAGTCGTGAGAGTGATGCCGAGTTGCGCGCTCGACAAGTGGGTGGACGTGATCTTCAATGCCGCGATCGTCATGCCCAGACGCGTCTCGCCGCGTGCGCGGCGTGCCTCGAGGTCGCTGCGATCCAGGTTGACGAGCGAGAACTCGCTCGCGACGAACAGGCCCGTTCCGAGTGTCAGCACCACACCGATGCCGAGCATGATCCACTCATAGGCCATGGTGACCACCGTGGTTCCGGGATGCCTGTGTTGGGAGGACGGGGCTGATGTCGGCGCCGGAGCGTCGACTCCGACAGCCGGACTCGCTCAAGCTGGGGCGCGGTGCGACCGCTGGCCGCGTCGAGGCGAATGGGCTATCGGCAGAAGGAGGGTCGTCCATTGTCAGGCCAAGTATAGCGGGAGCGGTTCGCCGTCCGCGGGTCGACGCGACGGGGTCGACCTCTCCTCCCCAATCTGCTGTCTTCGGAAGTTATCCACGAATAGATGTGCTGGTCAATACTGCTATTGGTGATTCTGGTTGGGTTGAGGTATGACCTTCCCAACCAGCCACGAGAGCCCCGCCCTCGCCGCGGTGCTCGACGCGTTGCGCGCGCTCGAAGCGGGTGCGGCGGCGGCGGCGGATGCGGCGGGTGCGGATGCGCGGGGTTCGGATGCGCCGGGTTCGGATGCGCGGGGCTTGAGTGAGGCGCAACTGCAGGTCCGGCTGCTGGCCGA
>FTIT01000388.1_pt3 | contig 13590 bp, 9 predicted proteins | sample 1658061 | NCBI WGS metagenome assembly FTIT01 (sample SAMEA3914795, study PRJEB12502) | metagenome | biome: forest; material: soil | place: Canada | collected 2011-07-05 | depth 0.3 m
AACGCCTGCTGCGCGCCGCCGGCCAGGACCAGCACCTTGTTCATCGACTGCAGGCCGGACGGCCGATGGACAGCGGCGATCACGATCGCGCCCTCCGCCCGCGCCCGCTCGATGGCCTGGTTCAGCGCCGCCTCGCCCTCGGCGTCCAGGGCGGCGTTGGGCTCGTCGAGGACGATCAGGAAGGGATCGCCGTAGAGCGCACGGGCCAGGGCGAGCCTCTGGCGTTGGCCGGCGGACAGCCTGCTGCCGGCCTCCCCGACCTGCGTCTCGAAGCCGTTAGGCAGGCCGCGCACCAGCTGGTCGATCCCCGCCAGCTCGGCGGCCTTCAGCACAGCGGCCGCATCCGGCTGCAGGGAGAAGCGGGAGATGTTCTCGGCGATGGTGCCGGTAAACAGCTCCACCCCCTGGGGCATGTAGCCGATGAAGGCGCCGGCCTCGTCGTTGGACCACTGGTCCAGGGTCGAGCCGTCCAGGCGGATATCGCCCGACTGCGGCGGATAGAGGCCAACGATGGCCCGTAGCAGCGTCGATTTCCCTGCGCCGCTGGGCCCGATCACCCCCAGTCCGTCCCCGGCCGCCAGGGTGAAGGCGGCGCGCTTGATAATCGGCTCCTGGTCCGTCGCCACCGCGACCGCGAGCTGGGAAACCGCCAGGGCGCTGGCGGGACGCGGCAGGGAGAGCCGGGCTTCCCGCGTCGCCGGGTCGTGGCCCAGCAGGGTGTCCAGCCTGCCGAACGCCTGACGGGCGCCCTGGAAGCCCCGCCATTGGGCGATGGCCATCTCCACCGGCGCGAGGGCGCGGCCCAGCAGGATCGAGGCGGCGATCATCACCCCGCCGGTGGCGTGTCCGCCGATGATCAGCAGCGCTCCCGCCGCCAAGGCGGCCGATTGCAGCACCATGCGCAGGAAGCGCGAGAGCGTGCCGTATACGCCGCTGGCGTCGCTTGCCCGGAGCACCAGCATGCCGGCGGCGGTGTTACGGACGTGCCAGCGCTGACGCAGGGGCCGCAGCATGCCGAGGGGCAGCACGGTCTCGGCCGCCCGCCGCGCCTGCTCGGCGTGCATCGCGGCCTCGGAGGTCGCCAGCACGGTCTCCTGCTGCAGCGGCAGGGTCGCCCGCTCGGCGAGCCACGTCAGCACGCCCAGCGCCCCAGCCCCGACCAGGCCCAGCACGCCAAGCAGCGGGTGCAGGACGAACAGCAGCACCACGTAGATCGGAAACCAGGGCATGTCGAAGATCGCCACCGGACCGGCGCCGGACAGGAAGCCCCGAAGTTGCTCCAGATCACGGAAGGCGGTCTGCTGGCGGCCGCCGGCGTACTGGTTGCGGCGCACGTTGGCGTCGAAGGCGAGGACCCCCAGCTCCGCGTCCATGTTGCGCCCGATACGGGCGAACACGCGCGAGCGCACCAGCTCCAGCCCGCCCTGGAAGGCGTAGAGGGCGCAGACCAGCACAAAGAGGGCGGTCAGGGTGGGCATGCTGCGGCTGGGCAGGACCCGGTCGTAGACCTGCAGCATGAACAGCGAACCCGAGAGGGCGAGCACGTTGATGGCGCCGCTGAACAGGGCGGCGCCGACGAAGGCGCTCTTCAGCCCCATGAGGGCGCGGCGGGCGGGGCCGTCGGGAAGCGCGCGCGCCGGGTGTCCGGTGGACGTCATCGCGGCCCCTCCCAGACTGCCGCGACGGACGGTTCGTCAACGCACATCAGACACCCCCACTCGCCCGACGCGGCTAAAACCCATCGCGGCGCAGCCAACGCGCGCGCCGAACAGCAGTCGCGCACGCCAAGGCTGAATTCAATCCGCTCTCACGAGGGCGTCGACTTGGCAAGTCGCCAGAGCGTCGCGGGATATTTCAACCTTGAAATGATCTGACGTCCCTGTGGCGAAATCAGCGCCTTCTGTACGAAATGGACGCTATTGGCCCGCTTTTCTGTAACCCTTTCAAATTTTGGTCGCCATGTTCCTTCGCATGCCCGCTATAGTCGTGGCGACAGGTTGCGTGTTTCGGCGTCACATACAATGTTGATGCACTTGTAGGTTGAATGTGTTGACGCCTTGGAGGGGACTTGTGGCGTTGGTTGAGTGCTCGTCCGAGGGTGTGTTGCGGGCGCCTCCATTTGCGCCCATCCGCCCCCGCATCAGCAACCGCCATCGCCGTGACGAACCGGTTTCCCTGACAGCGGAAGGCCTCGCCCCCGTTCCGGCCGAGCGGATGACGGCGCTCCGGCTCAACCTTTGCGCCGCCAGGGTCGGCGGCGCCTTCTGGGCCCGCCCAGCCGGATTGCCGACCAGCGGCATGACGGTCTTCCGACCGCCGGACGCACGGCGCGCCAGATCCTGGCGAGACGCCCTCCTGCGCCGGCACGCGTCCGGGCGCCTGTGGGCGCTCCTGCCGCCGACGGCGTGGGCGCGCCGCTTCGCCGCCGAGACGGCCCGCCTGGGCGTGGGCGCCAGCCTGGGCGACATCGACCCATGGAGCGTGTTCGACCAAGCCGGCGCCGTGGTGGCGGATCCCGAGGGCGAGATCGGCTTGCTGGCGGCCGTCGCCGGGCTGGACGTCGCCGCGGGGCCGGAGGATGACGCGCGTCCCGCCGAAGACGTACTGGCGCGGATGCGCCGGGAGTTCGTCGGGCGGACCGACTACCGGCATCCCTTCGAAGCGCGGGCGGCCGAGTGCGAGGAGATCGTCGACGTCATGGCCGACTGGCGACGCGTCCTGGCCGCGAACCGGGGGCTCGCGGCCTGCGTGGGCGTCGCGCCTTGGAAGCGGCGGGAAGTCCGCCAGTTGCTGTATGGCGGGGAGCGGCCGATCGCCTTCCGGCGCTCCGCCCGCTCGGCGGTGGCCCTGGCGGTGGCCCGTGGCGGCGCCGTCGCGGTCTGGCCCTCCCGGACTCCGCGGGGACTGGAGGACGCGGCCGCGGCGGCGGGCGTGCCCCTGGTGCGGATCGAGGACGGCTTCGTGCGTTCGGCCGGCCTGGGCAGCGACCTGTGGCCGCCGGGGTCGATCATCGTCGACCGGCGCGGTGTCCACTTCGATCCGGACCGCCCAAGCGACCTGGAGGCGATCCTGCAGGAGACCACGTTCGATCCGGCCCTGCTGGCCCGGGCGCGCCGGCTGGCGGACCTGGTCCGCGACCTGCGGGTGACCAAGTACAATCTGGGCGGCGGCCCGGCGCCACGGCCCGATCCCGCGCGCGAGACGGTGCTGGTGACCGGCCAGGTGGAGGACGACCTATCATTCGTCCTCGGCGGCGGCCAGGGCAACCTCGCCCTCTTGCGCCGGGCCCGGACGCTCGAGCCACTGGCGCGCATCCTGTTCAAGCCCCACCCCGACGTGGAGCGCGGCCACCGCAAGGGCCGCGTTCCCGACGGCGAGGCCCTGGCGTACGCGGACCAGATCGTACGCGACACCACCATGCCCGCCCTGCTGGACGCGGTGGACCGCGTGCACACGGTCTCTTCCCTGTCGGGGTTCGAGGCCCTGCTGCGCGGGCGCCCGGTCGTGGCCCACGGCAAACCGTTCTACGCCGGCTGGGGCCTGACCACCGACCTGCAGCCGATCGACCGGCGGTCCCGGCGCCTGACACTGGAGGAACTGGTGGCCGGCGCCCTGATCCTCTACCCACGCTACATCGATCCTCGGTCGCGCCTCCCCTGCCCGCCGGAGGTGTTCGTTCGTCGCCTGGCCGAGCCCACGGCCGCTCGGTCCAATCCCCTGGTCTGGCTGCGTCGGCTGCAGGGCGAGGGCCGCAAGTGGGCCGCCCAGTTCGGAGCCGGCGGCTGATGTCGTTCCTGCCCGCGGACCGGCGCGTCTTCCTCTTCCTTCAGGGTCCTCCGGGGACCGCGTTCGCCGAGCTGGGCCGCGCCCTGTCCGAGCGCGGATGCGAGGTGCGCCGAATCAACTTCAACGGCGGCGACCTCGCGTCCTGGCGCAAGGGCGTCAACTATCGCAGCGGCTTGTCGGGCTGGCCGCGTTACCTGGGCCGCGCCCTGGACGCCGGCGTCACCGACATCGTGCTGTTCGGCGACTGCCGGCCGATGCACCGGGTCGCCCTGGATATGGTCGAAGCTCGCGGTTTGCGCGCCCACGTCTTCGAGGAGGGCTACCTGCGCCCCGATTGGGTGACGCTGGAGATCGGCGGCGTCAACGGCCGCTCGCGGCTACCGCGCTCGGCGGACTGGTATCGGGCGAGGGCCGGCGCGACCCCGCCGGCCCAAACCTTGCCGGGGCTGTCCTACGCCTTCGCCAGCCGCGCTCGGCACACCGTCGCCTACTACGCCGCCTGTACGGCGCTGAAGCCATGGTTCCCCTTCTATCGGAGCCACCGGCCCGTGCACGCGGCTGTGGAGACCCTGGGATGGTTGCGCAAGATGGCCCTGCGCGGCCGAGCCGGCGCGCAGACGCAAAGAAGCCTGGCGGCGCTGGGCGAGAGGCCGCGCTTTCTCTTTCCGCTGCAGCTCGATTCCGACTCCCAGATCCGGGTGCACTCCCGGTTTCGCGGCATGGAGGCGGCGATCCGTGAGGTGGTCGCCTCCTTTGCGCGCTATGCGCCAGCGGACGCCAGCCTGCTGGTCAAGGCTCACCCCTTGGACAACGGCCTGCAGGACTGGCGGCGCCTGACCGCGGCGATCGCGCGCGAGCATGGCGCCGCCGGCCGGATGGTGTTCGCCGAGGTCGGCGACATCGACGCCATGGTCCGCGACGCTATCGGGGTGGTGACCGTGAACAGCACCACCGGCGCCCTGGCGCTGGCCGCCGGCAAGCCGACCAAGACCCTGGGCGGCGCGGTCTACGACCTGGCCGGCCTGACCCACCAGGGGTCGCTCGACAGCTTCTGGACCGCTCCCCAAGGCCCCGACGCCGAGCTCTACCAGGCGTTCCGGCGGGTGCTGGCGGCCGTCTGCCTCGTGCCCGGCGGCTTCTTCGCGCCGGAGGCGGTGGCCCGGCTCGTCGATCATGCGGTCCCGAAGCTGATCAATGCGGCCACACTGGCCGCGCCCGTGCCGATGGCCGCCGAATGAACGGCTCCGCCCTCCTGGTGCGCCAGCCGCCGGCGTCCTGGCCCGAGGCCGAGACCGCGGGCCCGGCCAAGGCGGAGATCGTGCTGGACGTGTCGCGCCTCCTGTCGCGCGTGCTGCGCGACGCCCCCACGGGGATCGACCGGGTGGAGATGGCCTACGCTCTGCGCCTCGCCCGCACGCCCGGCCGGCGGGTGGCGTTCGCGGCGGTGCATCCCGCCGGCCCTTACGGTCGCCTGCCCCGCCAAGCGGCGCTGGATTTCGTACACGAGACCGCCGAGCGGTGGACGACCGGCGGCGGCCCACGCCGCAAGCTGGCGGCGATGGCCGAGGCCCTGGTCCGGCTGAGCCGCCTGCCGCCCCTGCCGGCCGCGCGCCAGGCCGGGCGGCCCCGAGCCGTCCTGCAGGTCTCGCCGCACCACCTGCACCGCCCCGAGCTCGTCGGCCGCAAGCTGCGGGCGGAGCGGGCCCGGTTCGTCTGCATGGTGCACGACCTGATCCCGATCGAGTTTCCCGAATACGCCCGCCCGGGCGGCGACGCCCTGCACCAGCGGCGGATGGAGACCATCGCCCGCTACGCCGACGGGGTGGTCGCGGTATCCGAGGCCACCCGGCGTGCGGTGCTCCCCTACCTGGACGCCCGCCGACCGGCGGTGTCGGTGATCTCGGCCGGCCTGGGCATCGACGGTGGCGAGGAGCCTGCCGTCAGCCCCGGGGCCGATGCGACGGGACCTGGCCACATGGTGATGCTGGGCACCATCGAGCCACGCAAGAACCACGCCCTGGTTCTGAACGTGCTGCGACAGCTGGCCCAGGAGCGGGGTCCGGCCGCAACCCCCCGGCTCTATCTCGTCGGCGCCCGCGGCTGGGAAAGCGAGAACGTTCGCGACCTGTTGGAGCGCTCGGCGGCGCTGAAGCCGGTGGTGGCGGAGGCCAACGGCCTGTCCGACAACGCGGTGCGCGGCCTGCTGCGCGGCGCGCGCGCCCTGCTGGCGCCGTCGTTCGCCGAAGGCTATGGGCTGCCAGTGGCCGAGGCGCTGAGCCTGGGGACGCCGGTCATCTGCAGCGACATTCCGGCCCACCGGGAGGTCGGCGGAGACGCCCCGGATTACCTGGATCCCATGGATGGCCCGGCCTGGCGCACGGCGATCCTCGACTACGCCAATCCGCGCTCGGCTCGACGGCGGGCCCAGATGTCGCGTATCGGACACTGGCGCCCGCCATCCTGGGACGCGCACCTGTCCGCCGTCCTGGATTTCGTTGATTCCGTCTGCCGATGACGTCCGCCGCCAGCCCGATGAAGCCGCGTCGCCGGAGCGCCCTGGAGACCCAGGGCGCTGTGATCGGCGCCCTGATCATGCGCGAACTTCACACCCGGTTCGGCCGCGAGAACATCGGCTACCTCTGGGTGTTCGCCGAGCCGATGATCCTGGCGACCGCGGTCGCGGCGATCCACGCCCGGGCCGGCGGGCACAACACCGGCCCCATGCAGCCGGTGCCCTTCGCCCTGATCGGCTACACCGTCTTCATCCTGTTCCGCTCGGTGGTCCTGCGGGCGGAAGGCGCCCTGGAGGCTAACCGGCCGCTGCTCTACCACCGCATGGTCACGGTCAGCGACATGCTGATCGCCAGGGCCCTGCTGGAGGGCGCGTCCACGGTGATGGCCCTGACCCTGATGATCGGCGGCGCGGTGGTGCTGGGGCTGGCCGATCCGCCCGCCCGGCCCCTGGCGCTGCTGGCGGCCATGATCCTGGTGCTGTGGTTCGCCTTCGGCCTGTCGGCCCTGGTCTGCGCCGGAAGCTATTTCAGCCGCGCCGCCGGCCGGCTGCTGCACCCGGTGATCTACCTGGCGCTGCCGCTGTCGGGCGCCTTCTTCATGGTCAAGTGGATCCCCCAGCCGTTCCGCGACATGGTGGCCTGGATCCCGCTCACCCAGATGTTCGAGCTGGTGCGCTACGGCCAGTTCGGCGCCGCGGACCTCGCCTACGTCAACTTCCCCTACATCGTCGGATGGTGCCTTGCGCTGTCCTTCGTCGGACTGCTGTCCCTGTCCGTCGTCCGCCCCCGCCTGCACCTGGATTGATGATGCCGATCGCCGAACACGCTTCCAAAGCCCGGGTCTCTGCATGACGGACGGTAAGGTCATCGCCGGATGGCGGCAGGACCGCCAGAGCGCCGTCGGCGCGGGCGCCCTCGTCCGTCCGCTGCAGGGGCTTCGCCGCCACTGGGGCTTCCTGGCCGTGGTGGTCGCCCCCACCCTGGCGCTGGCGGCCTACTACTTCGGCTTCGCGGCCGACCAGTACCAGTCCGAGGCGCACTTCCTGGTGCGCAGCAGCCAGCCGACTCCAAGCGTCTCAAGCAACATCGGCCAGGTGCTCGGCCTCGGGTCCGGCCTTTCTGCGACCCAGACCGAGGCCTACAGCATCAGCGACTACCTGACGTCCCAGGACGCCTTGGCCGCGGTCGACCGCAAGCTGGCCCTGACGCAGGTGTTCCGCCGGCCCGAGGCCGACATCGCCTCGCGCCTGTGGTCCGACCATCCCGCCGCCGAGACCCTGCTCAAATACTATCGCCGGCACGTGTCGGTGGTCCCCAACCAGGACACCTCGGTCACCACCCTGCGGGTAACCGCCTTCCGCCCGCAGGACGCCCGCAACATCGCTGAGCTGCTGCTGCAGTTGGGCGAGCAACGGGTCAACGCGCTGAACACCCGCATCGAGGCCGAGGCGATCCGCGCCGCCCTGGACGAGCAGAGCAAGGCCGAGCAGCAGCTGGCCGACGCCCAGGCGGCGATCACCGCCTTCCGCGCCGCCCACCGGGACGTCGATCCCGAGAAGTCGGAAGTGGCTCGCCTGGGGGTGGCCGCCAACCTGCGCCAGCAGCTGGCGGAGGCCCAGGCCCAGCGGGCCTCCATCGCCGCCTACCTGCGGCCAGACAGCCCGCAGATGGCGGCCATGAACCGCCGCATCGAGGCCCTGGACACCCAGACGGCCGCCCAGGACGCCGCCCTCTCCGGCGGCGGGCCCGGCGCCATCGCTCCATCCCTCGCCCAGTACGACCAGCTGAAGTTCCGGCAAGAATTCGCCGCCACCCGCTACGCCGCCGCCGCCGCCGCGCTGTCGAACGCGCGGGCCGAGGCGATGAAGCAGCAGCTGTTCGTCGTCCGCGTGGTCGAACCCAACCTGCCGCAGAAGGCGCTCTACCCGCGGCGATGGATCCTGGTCGGGAGCGCCTTAGCGGGGCTGCTTCTGGCGTACGGCATCGGCTGGCTGATCATGGCCGGCGTCCGTGAGCATGCTGGCTAGGTCGGGGGGGAGATGACGCTTTCCGATCTGATGCGCGGCCGGCCGAACCGTGGGACGGCTACGGCGAAGGCCCTGATCCGGCGCGCCGACGCCGAACGCGACGCCCGCGATTGGGCGAAGGCGGCCGCCTCCTACGCCCAAGCCCTGGAGGCTTCGCCGCGCCTGGCCAACATCTGGGTGCAGTATGGCCACGCCCTGAAGGAAGACGGCCAGCGCGAGGAGGCCGAGACGGCCTATCGCCAGGCCCTGGCCATCGACGGCGCGGTTGCCGACACCCACCTGCAGCTGGGCCACGTGCTCAAGCTGCGCGGCCGCCTGCCGGAGGCGTCGGAAGCCTACCTTCAGGCCCTGCGGCTGGACGCCGGACTGCACGACGCCCTGCGCGAACTGAACCAGCTGTCGGCGCGAGGGATCCGCCCTGCGTCCGGAGGCGTGGCCGACGTCCTGGGCGCAGCCGGGGCGGACGTCTGGCTACCGGAGGAAGACGCCGCCGGGGCTTCCGACGTCCGGCAGGCCCACGCCGCCCTGACGCGGTTGCTGGACGCGCCGGGGCTGGACGTCGAGGGCGCCAAGGTGCTGCGCGAGGCGGTCGCCCGGCTGGACGGCCTGGAGCGCGCCGCCGAGGCGGACGCCGCCGCCGGCGGCCCGGCCATGGTGTTCGACGCCGCCGACCTCTTCGGCTACTTCCGCAACGCCCGCCTGCCCACGGGCATCCAGAGGGTGCAAATCGAGGTGATATCGGGCCTGCTGCGCCAGCCCGGCGGCGGGCCGATCCACGTGTGCAGCTTCAGCGAGGCGCTGGACGCCTGGGTGGAGATACCGCCGGGCCTGTTCCTGAAGCTCTGTGCGCTCAGCCTGGCGGACGGAGACATCGCCGCCCCGGACTGGGTGGCCATGCTGCAGCGGCTGGACATCGTGCTGGCGGCCGGCCGCGCCTTCGCCTTCCCGCACGGCGCCTTCCTGGTGAACCTCGGCACCTCCTGGTGGCTGCAGAACTACTTCCTGCAGGTGCGCAGGGCGAAGGCGGAGCACGCCATCCGCTATGCGCCCTTCGTCCACGACTTGATCCCGATCATGACCCCCGAGCATTGCGTCGAGGGCCTGACCCAAGACTTCATCACCTGGGTGCTGGGCGTGTTCCAGCACGCGGACTTCTTCCTGGTGAACTCCCTGGCGACCAGCCGGGATCTGGTGGCGGTGGCCGAACGGCTGGGGCACGACCTGGACGGGGGGCGGATCGAGGTGGTCCGGCTGGACGCCGACGCCCGCAAGCCGGCGATCGGCGGGCCGGCGCGGTCCCTGAAGAGCTTCGGCCTGGAGCCGGGGCGCTTCGTGCTGTTCGTCTCGACCATCGAGTCCCGCAAGAACCACCTGGGCGCCCTGGACGCCTGGCTGAACCTCGTCCGGCGCCATAGCGCCGGGGCGGTTCCGAAGCTGGTCTGCGTCGGCAATCAGGGCTGGCTCAACGACGCCGTGCACGCCAAGCTGAAGTCCAGCGAGCTGCTGCGCGAGCGCGTGGTGATGCTATCGCGCCTGTCGGACGCCGAACTGGCCGCCCTCTACGGCGCCTGCCTCTTCACCCTCTACCCGAGCCACTACGAGGGCTGGGGCCTGCCGGTGACGGAGTCGCTCTGCTACGGCAAGACGCCCCTGGTCTCCGACGCTTCCTCCCTGCCCGAAGCGGGCGGGCCGTTCGCCGACTACTTCGAAGCGGGCTCCAATACAGCCCTGACCCAGGCCCTGGAGAAGCTGATCTTCGACGGCGACCACCGCGTCGCCCGCGAGCGCGCCATCGCCGAGGGTTTCAGGCCCCGCGCCTGGGCCGAGATCGGCGGCCAGATCCGCGCCGCCGTGGCGGGCTGGGCCGACCGGCTCGAGGCCGGGAAGCCGACTGACGACCCGGCCGCCGCCATGCCCGCCGCCCTGGGGACCTACTATCCGATGCAGCGCAACTTCGCCCTGCGCATCTGGCCGGGGATGGTGGCCGGGGAGATGTTCCGCGCCGGCTCAGGCTGGTGGTGGCCTGACGACTGGGGCGCCTGGACGCGGCCGGAGGGCGGCCAGCTGGCCATCCGCGTGGCCGGCTCGCATAGCGCCTTGCGCGGACTCTTCCGCATCCGGGGCCTGCTGGACGAGCCCTGCGACTGGACGCTCGCCTTCGACGAGCCGTCGGGCGCGCCAACCCTGCGCGGTCGGCTGGCGCCGGGGGAGACCTGCTGGGCCTGCGCGGACCTGCCGGCGTCCGACGAAGGCCTCACCCTGCGGGCCACCCTGCGGTCGCTCCAGATCCAGGACCTCGGAGCGCGCACCCAGGGACTCGACCAGCGCGTCACCGCCGTGGGCTTCGAAGGGTTCCACCTGTGCGAAGCCGATGACGCCCTGGCGCGCGCCGCCTTCGCCGAGGCGGCGGCCACCGGCAGCCTGGACCATCTGACGCCCGGTTATCGCCACCGATGGTCCTGAAGGCCCGCCCATGGTCGGCCGCCGGTCCGGTCGCGCGCCTGGCCGCCCTGGCGGGCCGGCTGGGCGGGCGGCTCCGCGCGCCGGTGACGCCGCCCGAGCCCCCCGCCGAGGCCGGCCGGGTCTACGCCTACCTGGGCCCGAACCTCGCCCTGACCCAGCTGCACGACGGCCACTTCATCTATGTCGACCCGGCGGATGAGAGCCTTTCGGCCCACCTGATCGCCCGCGGCTATTGGGAGCGGTGGATCGAGACCGTGGTCCGCGCCCTGGTCCAGCCAGGGGACCGGGTGGTCGAGGTGGGCGCCAACGTCGGCTACTACACCCTGATCATGGCCAGCCGAGCCGGCCCCACCGGTCGCGTGAAGGCCTTCGAAGCCAACCCGTCGGTGGCGGCGCTGCTGCGGCGATCGGCGGAGTTCAACGGCTATGCCGACCGGATCTCGGTGGTCGCGGCCGCGGTCGGCGAGCGGCCGGGCGTGGCCGCGTTCATGCTCTCGCCGCGCAATTCCGGCGGCGGCCACGTCCGGGGCCCGGCCGAGGCTGAGACCGGCGACCGCCGCGCCGTCGAGCTGCCGATGACCACCCTGGACGACGCCTGCGACGATCGGCCAGCGGATCTGCTGCGCATGGACGCCGAGGGGTCGGAGCTGCTGATCCTGGCCGGCGCCGGACGCCTGCTGGACCGCTCCCCGGGCCTGCGCATCTGCATGGAATGGGACCGGGTGCAGATGGCCCCGCGCGGCGACATCGCCGCGGGCGTGGGCGACCTGGCGCGCCGGGGGTTCCGCTTCTGGCGCATTCTGGGCGATGCGTCGCTGCAGCCGGTGTCGGCCGCCGCCATGCCGGACCTGCCGGCCTGCGATGTCGTCGCCAGCCGCCAGCCGCCGTTCCGAGGCGCCTGATGGCCCGCCGCCCCGCCTCAGCCCACGGCCGCCATGGCGCGCATCTGCCGATCGTGGTGGACTTCGATGGCCTCGTCGATGGTGTCGTAGAAGGTCAGCGCCCCGTCCACCAGGGTCGCCCCCGTCTGGCAATAGTCGCGCAGGGTCTGCGCCACGTGCGAGACCATGATCAGCGTCCCCGTCGCCCGGCGGGCCTCCAGGGCCCTCTGGCAGCGTTCCTGGAAGGTCAGGTCGCCCACGGCGGTGATCTCGTCCACCAGGTAGCAGTCGAATTCGATCGCCAGGGACACCCCGAACGCCAGCCGCGCCATCATGCCGGCCGAGTAGGTGTTCACCGGCATGCGCATGTAGGGGCCGAGACTGGCGAAGGCCTCCACCTCCTCCAGCATGGCCGCGATCGGCTTGCCGTAGATGCGGGCGATGAAGCGGACGTTGTCGGCGCCGGTGAGGCTGGACTGGAAGGCGCTGGCGTAGCCGATCGGCCACGACACCGACATGCCGCGCCGGATGCGGCCGGTCGTGGGATACTCCACCCCGGCGATCATGCGCAGCAGGGTCGACTTGCCGACGCCGTTCGCCCCGCAGACGCCCAGCGCCGCTCCAGGCTGAATGGTGAAGCTGGCGTCGCGCAGGACGCACTTCTCGCCGCCCCGGGCGCGGTAGACCTTGCTGACGTTCTCGAAGCTGATCATCGACTGCCGGCTCGGCGCCCCCCTCGCCGCGTTATACGAGCCGCAGGCGGCCGTCTACAGCGCCGGGTGTCCGCGTGACCGTTGTCGCTGAAACCGCCGCCACAGCGCCGGCCTACGCCGGCCGGCCGCGCGTCGCCATGGACGGGCGGATGTTGTCCGCCGCGGGCGGGTCGGGCGTGGCGACCTACGCCGCCAACCTGCGCGACTGTATCGACCTCGCGGGCTACGCCCCGGGGTTGCTGAGCGCCCAGCCTGATGGCGACGCGCGCCGGCGTTCGGCCCTGTCGCGCCTGGCCCGCGCCCTGCCGCCCGGGGCGCACGACACCGAGGTCTTCCAGCCGGCCCCGGCCAGCGGCTTCGACGCCGGCTGGTCGGCGGCGGACGTGTTCCGTCGCGCCCAGCTCCACATGCGGCTGCACCGCCGGATCCTGCGCCTGCGCAGCGCCGATCCGCCGGAGATCATGCACTGGACCTATCCGGTGCCGATGGTCTTCGCAGGCGCGGCGAACGTCTATGCGGTGCACGACCTGATCCCCCTGCGCGAACCGGCGCTGACGCCGATCCGCCGCGGCCGTCACGGCCGCACGGTGCGCCAGCTGCTGGCGGCGGCTGACCACATCGTCACCGTCTCGGAGACCTCGCGCCGGCACGTGATCGAGACCCTGGGGTGCGACGCGGCCAAGGTGAGCAACACCTACCAGGCCGTGGACGTGGGCGGCCTCAGGGCGCTCGCCCTGCCCGCCGGCCTGACTTCGGGCGGGTATTTCATCTGCTGCGGCACGGTGGAGCCGCGCAAGAACCTGCTGCGCCTGGCGCAGGCGCACGCCGCCGCCGGCGTCGCCGCCCCCCTGGTGATCGCCGGTCCGGACGGCTGGCAGGGTCGGGAGATTTCCGCCCGTCTGGCGCGCCATCCCGGCGTCGTGCGGCTGCCGTGGCTGCCGCGCCCCCTGCTGCTGGCGCTGATGGCCGGCGCCGCCGGCCTGTTGATGCCCTCCCTGGCCGAGGGCTTCGGCCTGCCGGTGGCCGAGGCGATGGCGCTGGGCGCGCCGGTGATGACCAGCCGGGACGGCGCCCTGGCGGAGATCGCCGGCGAGGCGGCCATGCTGGTCGATCCCCTGGACATCCTGGCGATGGCGGGGGCGATCGCGGCCCTGGCCGGCGACGCGACGCTGCGCGGCCGGCTGGCCGCCGCGGGCCGCCGCCGCGC
>FTIT01480466.1_pt1 | contig 13508 bp, 10 predicted proteins | sample 1658061 | NCBI WGS metagenome assembly FTIT01 (sample SAMEA3914795, study PRJEB12502) | metagenome | biome: forest; material: soil | place: Canada | collected 2011-07-05 | depth 0.3 m
GCCGGGCCTCGTCGCGTTCGACCTCGGCACGTCGCCGCCCGATCGCGCGACCTATCTCGGCTATCACCGGGATTTGAAGCGGCTGCCGCGTCTGCGCGCGCTGCTCGATCTGGTTGTTGAGCGGCTGGCCAACTGAAGGACGAAGGCTCAGGCGGCGGACGAGGTTGCCCAAGCGGGCTCCGTCGCAGACGCGGGGCTCAGCCAATGCCGCCGCCAGCCCTGGAACATCGCGATCGTCCAGATCTGAGGGCCCCAGTTGCGGGTGCCGGACAGATGCTCCTCCCACAGCTTGCGCACGGGCACGGGATGGAGGAAGCCGTCGGCGGCGAGCTGCTGCGGGTCCAGCAGATCCTCGGCCCAGTCGCGCAACGGGCCGCGCAGCCAGTCGGCGAGCGGAATGCCGAAGCCCTGTTTGGGGCGATCACGAAGATGGGTCGGCAGATAGCGATCGAACAGCGCGCGCAGCGGCCATTTGCCCTGGCCGTCGCGGCGCAAGAAGCTGGTGGGCATGTCCCAAGCCAGTTCCAACACGCGATGATCGAGCAGCGGCGAGCGGACCTCGAGGCTGACCGCCATGCTCGCGCGGTCCATCTTCACCAGGATGTCGTCGGGCAAATAGCTGATCGAATCGAAATACATCATCCGCTGGACGGGGTCGGCGAGCCGGGGCCGGAAGCGTGGGTCGGTGAGCTTGCTTGGGGGCTCGGCGCCACCCGCGACGAGATCGACCGGTTGCCGGTTGACGCTCATCATCGCGTGATAGAGCGCGTCGGGATCGGGGAAGGCCATCAGCGTGGCGAGCTTGTGGACCCGGTCGCCCGACCAGTCGCCCCGCAAGCCGTCGGGCGTCTGGAGCCGTATCGTGCGCAGCATCGTGTCCCACACCCCGACCGGAACGGCTTCCACACCTTTCCCCGCCGCGCGTCGCATCCAGTGGGGGAAATGCCCCATTTTGCGGATGAGGTCGGTGGCGAGAGCATAGCGGCCATAGCCCGAGAAGATTTCGTCGCCGCCATCGCCGGACAGGCAGACCGTCACATGGCGACGCGCGAGCCGGGAGATCAGCACCGAAGGCACGGCGGACGGATCGGCGAAGGGCTCGTCATAGATCGCCGGCAGTTCGGGCACGACGTCCAACGCGTCTTGTCCGGTGACGGTGATTTCGGTGTGATGGGTGCCGAGATGGCTCGCCACCTCTCGAGCGATTGCGGCCTCGTTATAAAAGCCTTCGTTGAAGCCGACGGTGAAGCTGTTCACCGGCTTGTCCGATTGCGCCTGCATCATCGCGGTGACGAGCGAGGAATCGATCCCGCCTGACAGGAAGGCCCCCACCGGCACGTCCGCGACCATCCGCTCCTTCACCGCCTGACGGATCCGCGCGTCGAGCCGGTCGAGCGCCAGCTCGGGCGTCGCACAATCCGCGGGGCGCGACTTTTCCTCGACCAGTCGCTTGATCGACCAAAAGGGCCGCATCGCGCTGGTCAGCGGGCCGGGCGGCTGTTCGCGCAGATCGTGGCGATCGAGGCTGAGCCGCATCCCCGGCGCCAGCTTGAAGATGCCCTCCCAGATCGACAGCGGCTCGGGTACATATTGGTAGCGCAGGAAGGCGGTGAGCGCCTCGCGGTTGACGTCCTTGTCGAAGCCGGGATGTACGCGCAGCGCCTTGAGTTCGGACGCGAAGACGAACGCCCCGTCGATCCAGCCATAATAGAGCGGCTTCTTGCCCAGCCGATCGCGGACGAGGTGCAGCCTCTTCGCGCGCTTGTCCCAAAGCGCGATCGCGAACATGCCGGCGGCGCGTTCCAGCGCTGCGTCGATGCCGAAGGCCTCGATGGCGGCGAGCAGCACCTCGGTATCCGAATGGCCGCGGAAGCGGTGTCCGAGCGTCGCCAGCTCCGCCCGCAGTGCCTCGAAATTGTAGATCTCGCCGTTGTACACGATGACGAAGCGGCCGGATGCCGACGTCATCGGCTGATGGCCCTCGGGCGAGAGATCGACGATCGCGAGCCGCCGGTGGCCGAGCGCGAGCCCCTGCTCGCGATCCGTCCAGCGCCCGCCGCTATCGGGGCCGCGGTGGTGCAGCGCGGAGGTCATCGCGTCGATGGTGCGGTTCAGCCGACCCTCGTCGCCGCAACGGGGATCCCACAGGCCACTAATCCCGCACATGCCATGCTCCCCATTGGCTACGGCGTTGGTCTGGCAAGCATTTCGAACCCCGGATGGGCTCGGGAAACCTTAACGAGCCACCCTGACATAGGAAGAGGCTCGCGGGTCGCACTACTTATGCGTCGGGCAGGAGGGAACGCACAAGCCGGCACCCGCGCTGTCATGGTGCATGTGCGGTCGGCAAAAGAGACAATCGCTTAACCCCAACGCGCCGAGCCGGCTCAGCCGATATCTGATAGCCAGAAGGGGCATTCCCCCGCGTCGCAGGTCGTATCACAAAGCCCGGCGCGGACAGAGGAGGGGGTTGCCTTGCTGGGGAGCGAAATCAGCGGCGAACGGTCTGTGCGTGGCTTGATCCGCGCCGCAATGGCTGGCGGACGATGGGCGGCGCTTTTCCGGATCGGGATCGGGCTGGTGCTCGGACTGGTGTTCGCGGCTATCGTGATCCGCCATGTGGACCTGCGGAAGGGCGGCGCGATCCTCGAACAGGCGTCGCTCGCCCCGATCCTCGTCGCGCTGGTGGCTTTCGCGAGCGACTTCGTGCTCCGAAACGCGCGCTTCTGCGGCATGCTGTTCGCAGCGACCGGGCGGCCAGTGCCGCTGGCCCGCGCCTTCGCGCCGTTCGTCGCCAGTTTTGGGATGAGTGACGTGCTGCCGCTTCGGGCCGGCGACGGCCTGCGCGTGATCTGGTTCAGCCGGCGCTTCGATGTCCCCGCCGGCACCGTGCTCGGCGCCATTCTCGTGGAACGGATCTTCGATCTGATGGCGCTGCTGCTGCTCGGCGCGATCGCACTGCCCTTCGCCAGTGTCGCGATGCCCCACACGCTGGTTGCAAGCTTCCAGTTCGTGCTCGCGGGGTGTCTCCTCATCGGCCTGATCGCGGTAGCGACCCCGACGTTGCTCGTCCGCCTGTGTGAGCGGTTGTCGACGCGAATGGCCGGGCCGATGATGACAATGCTGCTTCGGACGCTGCGGGCGATGGCCGACGCGCTGCGCCAGATCGGTTCATGGCGGCGGATGCTGTTGTTCGGCGCGCTTTCGATCGCCTGCTGGCTTCTGGAAAGCGTGGTGTTTTTGGGCGCGTGGCTCAGCCTCGGCGGGACGGGTGCGGCGGGTATCCCGTTCCTGTCCTTCATCTTCAGCACGCTGGGGACGATGGTGCCGAGCCTACCCGGGCATTTCGGCTCCTATGAATATTTCGGCGTTCAGGCTTTCACGCTGTCTGGCGCGGACCCCTCGTTCGCGGCGGCCGTCGTGTTTCTGGCGCACCTCATCATCTGGGCGCCGACCGCGATTTTCGGCGTGCTCTGGGTGATGATCGGCGCGGCGCGGACGTCCCCTTCAGGAAAGCCGCTTGACGAGGCCGAGCACGCCCTGGCCCAACGGTGAACGGTGCGGCGAGGCCTGGAAGGTCTCGGCGCCGCTCGAGCAATACCAGTCATAGCTCTCGTGCAGCATCGCCGCGTTGGAATAGCGCGGCCGCCAGCCCAGCGCGAGAAGGGGAGCGACGTCAAAATAGCAATCGTGATGATAGGTCCGGTAATGCCAGGGGACGAGGGGCGAGATCCCCAACGCATAGAGAATGCGCAGCGCGTTGACCGCCAGAACCGGCGGCACGCCCCGCACGCGCGACGTGCTCCCGGCATAGCCGATCAGCTCGTCCAGATCCTCGCGCAGCGTGCCGAAGGTGTCGGTCCCGACATTGTAGGTACCGGGCCGGCCGCTATCGAGCGCGAGCATGTAGAAATCCATGAGATCGTGCGCGTGGATGAACTGCATCCGGTTGTGGCCGTTGCCGATCACATAGATCGACCGGTTCTCGCGGATCCATTCGAACAAGATCTGGAAGATGCCGAGCCGCCCCGCGCCCAGAGTCGCGCGCGGACGGATGGTGATGAGCGGGATGCCGTTCGCCTGACAAATGTCGTGCGCGGCCTGCTCGCCGGCCAGCTTGGATCGGCCATAGGGCTCGATCGGGGCCATCGGCGTTGAAGCGGTGATCGGCCCGGCCGGCGGAATGCCATAGACCGCCGTGGTACTGACGTGGATGAAGGCCTTCACCCCGGCTTTGGCGGCAGCTTCGGCGACAATCCGCGTGCCGCCGAGATTGACCTCCCAATAGCGCGCGCCCGCACTGGTCTGCGCGACGAGCGCGGCATTGTGGTGCACGACGTCGATGCCCTGCATCGCGACGGCGACACGATCCGGATCGGTCACGCTTCCGTGGAGGAATTCGATGTCCGCCGGGCGGCTCGGATCTTCCCACAGATCGAGCAGGCGGACGTCCTCGCCGCGGTCGCGCAGGCGCCGCGCCGCAAGATTGCCGATGAAGCCCGATCCCCCGGTGATGAGATGTTTCATGGCCACGCCCCTTGCCCCTTGCTCATCGGAAGCCGTTCGCGATCGCTTCGCACGCGTTCCTGTGGGCGATCGCCATCACCGTGCCCTGCGGATTGACGACGCTCGGCCCGCACAGCAGCGAGGCATCGGCGATGCGCAGGCCCTCGGCATCATGCACCCGGCCGAAGGAGTCGGTGGCGCTGAGTTCGCGGTTCTCCCCCATCGGGCATGACGAGAAGACATGGACGGATGTCGCGCCCGAATTGTTGGCGGCAAGGCTGGCGGGCAGGCGCATGAGGTCGTCGACGGATCGGAGCACCGGATAGCCCTGAATGCAGGGGTAGATCGTCACAGCGCCCGCCGCGAAAAGCGCCTCGGCCAGCCGCGCCAGTCCTTCCGCCAGCTCGGAGCGATCGGCCAGGCTCTGGGCGACGCGCACCAGCGGCGCGCGGAAGCCGGGCAGGTTGCGCACGGTCGCGCGGGCGCCAGTACTCTGCACATAATAAATCCCCATCCGCCGCCAGTCGCGATCGACCCGATCGAGATGATCGGGATGGTTCACCATCGCGAGCGCCAGCATCGGGCGGTTGCTGATCGAACAGCCCATGCTGAAACGGGGCTCGAACTCTTTGATCTGGTGGACCGGATCGAGATCGCCGGGGTGGTTCACTTCGTCCTTGAAGACTGCGACGAGCTTGAGCATCGGATGGAAGCGCAGCGAGTTTCCAATGTTTCGCCTGATCCCCGACCGCCGGAGCAGTGCCGGGGTCTCGACGGCGCCGCAGGCCACGAACACCGTGTTGGCGACGATCTCGAGTGAGCGGGGGGCGTATCCGCGCGGGGCGTGGCGCACGCTTAAGCGCCACCGCCCGCTGTGCTGCGCGATCCGTCGCACGGTGCTTTCCGGCGAGAGCTTGCCGCCAGCGGCAAGGAATCGCGGCACGAAGGTCTCGGTCATCGACTGCTTGCCGCCGGCCGCATTGCCGTTGCCATAATGATAGAGCCGGGGCGCCTCGATCGCTGTCCAGCCGAGATGCTTCGCCCCGTCGCGCAGTCGGGTCGAGAGCAGCGGGGCGGCGCCCGGCAGATGCTCGACACGCGCGGTTGCCTCGCACGCTTCGAAATGCGGGCGCATCTCTTCGGGCGAGAGTGCCTCGACGCTGTAGTCCTGGCGCCACCCATCGAGCACATAGTCGGGGGTCCGATGGTAGAGGCCGCGATTGATCTCGCTCCCGCCCCCAACGCAGCACCCCTCGACGAAGGCCAGCTTGGCCCGCCCCATGGCGACCTCGACGCCGGCCGTCCGATATTTCTGCAGCATCTCCTCGCGCGAGAAATGGCGCGCGGAATGGAGCTGCAGATGGCGTCCTTCCTCCAGCATCAGCACCGATCGGCCGGCCTCGGCACAGAGCGCCGCGGTCACCGCGCCTCCCGGGCCCGAGCCGATCACGACGATGTCGGCCTTCATCCCGTCCGAGAGGCGGGCGGGCTCGATCATCCGGATCGCTCCGAAGACGTCTCGGAGCCATAGAGTTCGGCGTAGAGCCCGTAGACGACGAAGCTCTTGTAAAACGCCATGAGCGATCGCCGCGCGTCGAGCCGTGAGCCTTCCCAGGCCTGGATGCGGGCCCGGCGCTGCGTACGGTCGAGGGCGTGAAAGGGGCGGCCCGACGTCGGGTAGGGCCAGGCATCGAACAACAGCGTCAGCGCGCGCAGCGACATGCGCAGATAGTCCGGCATATGCGCGTGAACCTGCAGCACGAAACGCGCGACATGATCCGCCATGTCGGAGCGAGAGCCGGATCCCGGGTGCTCGCTGATCGCGGCGTCGGTCAACGCCCGAACGCTCTGCTCGAAGTTCGGCAGAATGCTGCGCGCTTGGGCCTGATTATGAGGCATTGCTGGCTCCGAGGCGAAGGGCCGGGGCGGAAGCGGTGGCAAACAGCGGTGTGAAAGGCGCCTCAGCATAGCTGCGAAAGCGGCCGCGTGCCATGTCGAGGCGTGGTGCGCGGATCAGCGCGCGCATGCCGACCCGGCGCGCAACCTCGCCATCGCGATCGGGGCGATCGCCGATCATCAGCGACCGGCGTGGCGAAGCGCCTGTGAGTGACAGGATGCGGTTGAGGCCGGCGGGATGGGGCTTTAGCTGGCCGACCTCGGGGTCGGTCGCAGCGACAATCAGGTCGGCCTTGAGACCGAGCGCCTCGATCTTGGCGCGGGCCGGATAGTCCGACAGGATCGCGATGGTCTTTCCGGCGCGGGTGAGGGCTTCGAACAGCCGGTCAATTCCAGGATAGCGATATCCGCGCAGATGGGCGAGCGGCCGACGCTCCATCCACTCCTCGACGATCGCGCGGACCTCGGTTGGCGTGCAATGGCAGTGCTCCGCCGTGAGCCCGTACAGGCGTGACAGGAAATCATCGCCCTGCTGCCTCCCGAGCGTCTCGTGGCAACGTCGGAAGGCATGGAGGGTGCGGGGCAGCCGCCAGTTGGCGGTCAGGGTCGCCTCGGCCATGACCAGCGCCAGCATGCGCGCGCGCAGGCGTCCCTGATGGTAGAGCGTGCCGTCGACATCGAACACCACGAGATCGATATCGTCCCAATCCAACGATCCTGTCGAACCGGTCGGCATGTCACCTCAGCACTATGAAGCTCGGGTCCGACACATATGCCAGGAAGGGCAGATGCACGAAGGTCAGCACCAGCAAGAGTGCGATCAACGCTGTCAGGGTCACGACCAGCCGACGGGATCGGAACAGTCGCTCCGGCCGCTGCGCGATGGAATCCTTGCGGAGCGCCAGCCACAGATACACCGCGAAGAGGAAGGCGATGAGCGGGAAGGCGAGGATATATTCCACGCGATATTTGATCAGGAACACGGCCAGGAAGAAGGCGCACGTGATCGCGTAGAGGAAGCAGGAGACCGTCAGGTTCTCGGCGGTATAGTATCGGAACGACCGCCGGTAGAGGTGCAGCACCTCGATGCCGGCATCCGCGTGGATATCGCGATATTCGGACAGTCGCTTAGCCGCCATCAGGAATGCGCCGCCGCCCCAATAGGCGAACAGCAGGCTGGTCGGCGGGAGGCTGGTCGGATCGATCATCGTCCAGCCGAGCGTGAGCCGCAGGGGGTTGTTGATCGATTCACTGATGACGTCGAGATAGGCTCGGTCCTTCGTGCGGAACGGCTTCACATTGTAGAGCAAGCCCGACAGTGCGAACAGGGCCGTGGTCATCAAGAAGAAGCGACCGATCGACAGCGATAGGGCAAGGCCGATGGCCAGAAGGATCGCATATTCCGTATACACGATGGCGGGAGAGAGCCGCGTGTTGACCGCGGTTCGCTTCGATTTCGACGGGTGGTGGGCGTCGAATTCGCGATCGAGCCACTCGTTGATCACATAGTTCGCCGACGCGATCGAGACTGCGCTGAAGCAGCCGGCGAGCAGCATCGTCACGACGTGCTCCGGCCACAGGCCGCGCAGCGCAAAGGCGAGGATCATGCCCGGAATGATGAAGACATGCTTGGTCGCATGATCGAAGCGCGCGATCGCCAGATAGTCGTGCAGCGTCGCGCGAGGCAGGGCGCGCTGGGGAGCCGGGTTAAGGCCGCCGGGCAGGGGGGCGTTGGTCGACTGGCTCATGGCTGGGTGCCTCCCGCGGCGGCTGAGGGCAAGGTGTAGATCCGCCCGTCACTCTCCCGATCCCGAAGCTCCAGTTTCAGCAATTTCTGCAGCCGGGCCTCGGGCGGCAGATAGAAGCGCCAGTCGACCCCGTTGAAGAAGATGAACACTTTGCTCGATGGGTGCGGATCGGTGCGCAGCGCCTCGATCTGCGCAGCGAACGGATGCGCCGGATCTTCGCGGCCGGTCCTCGGAAGGGCGAGCATGGGGATGAAGACGGCGTGGCGCCGCAATACATAGATGATCGCATCCGGGGCGTTTGTATATATTGTCGTCTCCACCGGCAGGTGCGCCACCGCCAGCATCGTCGGGGAGTCCGTCCAGGCGAGGCTGGAATAGCCCACGCCCTGCGCATAAGCCTGATGCGTCCGCTGGGCGGTGCGGGCGACGTCGCCAACGAGAACGAGGGCGGCGACCGCAAGCATGATCGTGTGGATACGGCCGATCGTGCCCGACACGCCCCGCGCCTCTGCGACCACGATCGTCATCAGGATGACGGTGGTCACATAGATCGGCAGGGCATAGCGCGGGACGAGCGTCTGGTTGGCCTCGATCGATGCCGCGAGGAAGAAGAAGACGAGATAGAAGGGAAAGAACAGCGTGAGCACGGCCGGGAGCAGTCGCTCGGGGCGGCCCTCGGCGTCCGCCTGCCGCACTGCGCGGCCGATCTGCCAAAAGACGAGAACCGCGCTGCCAACCACAACGAGGCAGGCCAGGACGATACGAACCCTATCCGGAATCTGGGAGGGGATTAGCCAGGACAGCAGAGTCACCAGCGAGGTGTGCCAGGCCTTCGTACCCATATTGCCGTAGAAGGCCAGCGTGCGTCCGAGCGAATGCCCGACGATCAATTGGCTGAGCAGGCTCCAGGACAAGAAGATCGCACTGCTCAAGGCTGCGAGGATCATGACGTCGACAACACGCCGACCGAACGCCACACGGCGGTCCAGCAGCAGGCCGAGCGCGATCGCGGCGCCGAGCGGGGGGGCGGTGAAGCGCGTCAACCCCGCCAAACCGAGCGCGATGCTGCATGCGATCAGCCAGCGACGATCGGCGGTCTCCCAGAAGCGCAGCAGTGCGAGCAGCGACAGGAAGACGAAGCAGAGAAACAGCGGCTCCGACATGGCTGCGGAATGCAGCCCCACGAAGGTAGGGGCGAGGATGATGAGCGCAGTCCCGCCAGCCGCATAGGCGGGACGCTGCGTCGCCCGGAGGAGCAGGTGCCAGACCAGCAGCGTATTGGCACACACCAGGATGAAGCCGATCAGTTCGGCTGCCTGCTCGCGTGCGAGGCCAGTGGTCATCACGCCGGCCAGCACCCACGAATAAAGAGGCGCATCCTCGCTCGGGGCAAGGCCGAGGTAGCGGGTGCTGTCCGGGAAGACGGCGATGCCATGCCGGGTGTTGAGCAGGAACAGTAGCACCGAGATCAACGTCAGCGAGCCCGGCCAGAGCCATGCCGCCATGCTTATGCCTGTGATCCGGGTCGACCGGCCGTCGTGGCCTGCCAACTCTGGCGTTGGCCAAACCTGTTGGATCCCGCTCATCCTTCGATCCCCCGATGGATTGGGCATAATGTTCAGGCGAAGAGGCTCTTGATGTTCTTCGCGATGAAACCAACCGTGGCGTCGGGTATGCCCTTGGCAAGGATGGCGTCGAGCGCGTCAATGAGCCTGTCGATCTGATCCTTGCGGATCACCATCGGCGGCATGAAGTGCAGGATGTCGCGCGCACCCGGCTGGAAGTGCGCGAGGATGTTGTGGCGATCATAGAGCTCGCGCGTCACCGCGCTGATCAGCACGGTCTGGTAGGTCAGGAATAGCGGATTGCGCGAGATGTCGACCAGCTTGGCCGCGAGATCTTGTCGGAAATTCAGCCGGATCCCCTGGAACAGGCCGCGTCCGCGAACCTCGAGGACGTTCTTGGGGTATTTGGCCTTGAGGCCGTTCAGCCCGTGGGCGAGATGCTCGCCCATCACCGCCGCCGCCTCGATCAGCCGCTCGTCCCTGAGGACGTTCAGCGTCTCGATGCCGACTGCACAAGTCTCTCCCAGCCCGCTGAAGCTCGAGCTGTGCAGGCTGCAATCCTGCTTGTTGCCATAGGCCTTGTCGAACAGCGCCTGCGAGGTGACCATCGCGCCCAGCGCGCGTTTGCCGCCACCCAGCGTCTTGGCGAGCGTCACGATGTCGGGGACGGCATCCTCAACTTGGAAGGCGCAGAAGCGACCGGTCCGCCCCATGCCTACCTTCACTTCGTCGAAGATCGAGAGGATGTCGTTGTCGCGGCACAGCTTGGCGAATTCGGTCAGATAACCAGGCGGCGCGACTTCGACCGCGCTGCCCCGGATCGGCTCCACGAACCCCGCGATGATCCGGTTGCCCCCGGAACCATTGGATTCGGCGGCGATCGCGGCGCGCAGCGCGTCGAGATTGCCATAGGGGAGGGTGAGAATGTTTTCCTTGGGCACGCCCAGCAGGAAGCCGCGCTGGAAATCGGCCGCCGTGGTCAGCGAGAGCGCGCCATGCGTCTTGCCGTGGAAACCGCCCTGCATGCACAGGAACTTGGTCTTGCCCTTGGGCAGCTGGATCCGCTCGCACAGCTTCATCGCCGCTTCGTTGGCTTCTGAGCCCGAGACGGTGAAGAAAGAGAGCTGCAGGGGATGGGGCAGGAAGCTCGCGATATTATACGCCAGCGCGCCCTGGAGCTTGTGCGGTGCCAGCTTGATGCAGTCGATCACCTTGCGTTCGTGGCATTTACGCTCGGCTTCGAGGATGCGCGGATGGTTGTGGCCCAGTGCCGCGACGCCCAGCCCGGTCGAGAAATCGAGCAGCGTCCGGCCGTCGCGCAGGCGGATCTCGATGCCTTCGGCGGCCTCGATGTCCATCTGGTCGAGCCCGAGCACGCGATAGACCTGCAGCATATATTTGTTGAGGTGCCGGGCGTAGAGGCCGTTAGCGGTCGCGATGTCGAGATCGAGGCTCTCATCCAGCGACAGCAAGCGCGGACCGGTCTCGTCATCCCGGTTGGGTGACCCCGGCATCCAGTGTGCATTCATGGGCGTATTCCTCCGGAACAGGCAACCTTGTCCACTCCCGGAGACAGGCGTCCAGCATCGCATGACGCGCAACAACGATGCCCGCACGACCCCCCAGCAGTGAGCGACATCAAAATGACCTGGAGAAAGGTGAACGCCCGCGAAACTGTCGCGATTCGTGTCCCCCCTCCGTGTAAAAGGAATTATCACGCTCGTCCGAGTGGGCGTATGTCAATTCCGTATAGGCCAAATTGGGAGCCATAACATGGAAGCGCGAGGCGAGACTTTCTTGCCGGGCGCCGGGGCTTTGTGGCGTCTTTGCGGTTAGAGCCAGCCCACTCGCTTGAAGCGCGCATAGAGCAGCAGGCAGAGCGAGGCGATGACCGCGAGTACGACGAAATAGCCATCGTGGGCCTTGAGCTCGGGCATGTTCTCGAAATTCATGCCGTAGATGCCGGCGATCGCGGTCGGCACGGCCAGGATCGCCGCCCAGGCGGCAAGCTGGCGGGTGATCGCGCCCTGGCGCTGCTGCTCCAGGAGGTTGCTGATCTCGAATACGGAGGTCAGCACATCGCGCAGCACCGTGACCATGCCGTCGACACGTCGCACATGATCCAGCACGTCGCTGAAATAGGGCCGCACCTCCGGATCGAGGCAGGGCAGTTCGAGATGGGAGAGCTTGCTGACCAGCTCGCCCATCGGGCCCAGGATGCGCTGGAACCGCACCAGCTCCTGACGCAGAGTGAAGATGCGCAGCACCTCCTCGCGATCGAGGAAGCTGTCGAGCGCGCGCTGTTCCATCGTGAGCACGTCGTCCTCGATCGTCTGGACGATGGGGAGATAGCCGTCGACCACGAAGTCGAGGATTGCGTGCAGCACATAGTCGACGCCATGCGCCAGCAGCGTCGGCGCGGCTTCGAGATGGGCGCGCAGATCGCTGTGCGCGCGCGCCGAGCCGTGGCGGACAGTGATGACGTGATTTCGTCCGACGAAAATGGACGTCTCACCATAGGCGATGCGGTCATCCTCCAGATGCGCGGTACGTGCCACGACGAACAGCTGATCGCCATAGACATCGGCCTTGGGGAGCTGGTGTGCCTTGAGCGCATCCTCGACGGCCAGCGGGTGCAGGTCGAAATTGGTCTGGAGGGTCCTCAGTTCGGCTTCGGTGGGCTCCAGCAGCCCGATCCAGACGAACTCCGAACGCCCTTCCTCACACTGGACCGGGGCGTCGAGTGAGACTTCCCCGATCCGCTTGCCGTCCCGATAGAGATAGGCTGCCACCACGCTCAATGCATTCTCTCCCGTCCGGATCGACCGGTTGCGGGATTAGCATCTCGCCGACGTGCTACCAGTGTTGATTGAGGTGACTCTGCATCCTGGCGATTTTGTGCTGGCTTACGGTCCCTTGCCCGCCCGTGTACCGAGGGGTAGGCTGATCAAGTCCCGAACGGAGGTGCGACGCGCATGATCCCAGCGGTGAAGCACCCCCTTTCAATACGTCGATGTGAGCGTGTTGATTGCGGCGCTCTGTGCGCGTGTCCGGCTAAAATTTCGGATGATTGGATAACACACGAAATGGCGTGCTCACTCATATCGACGACGCTTTGTCTCAGGGGATTTCCTGTAATCATTTGATCGTGATTTTATTTCAGCCGGGAAGGGAGCTTGCGATGCCGATTACCGCTACGCCGACGCCGGGTGCTCTGCTGCTGACGCCCAAGGATCACGCGCTCATCCTCATCGATTTCCAGTCGCAGATGACGTTCGCGACGAAGTCGATCGACATCACGGTGCTGCGCAACAATGCTGCGCTGATTTCGCGCGCCGCCAAGGGCTTCAATGTCCCGGCTATTCTGACGACGGTCGCCACGACGAGCTTTTCGGGCCCGATGTACAGCGAGATCACCGATGCCTTTCCGGGCCAGGCCATGGTGGAGCGCACCAGCATGAACACCTGGGAGGATGCCGGCGTCATCGCCGAGGTCAACCGGATCGGCAAGACCCGGCTCGTCTTTGCGGGTCTGTGGACCTCGGTCTGCATCGTGGCGCCCGTGCTCTCGGCGCTGGACCAGGGCTTCGAGGCCTACGTCATCACCGATGCCTGCGGTGACATGTCGGCCGAAGCGCATGAGCGCGCCGTGGAGCGCATGATCCAGGCCGGCGCCCGCCCGATGACCTCGGCCCAGTATCTGCTCGAGCTCCAGCGTGACTGGGCGCGCAGCGAAACCTACGATCTCACCACCGGCATCGCCAAGGAGTTCGCCGGCGCCTACGGCATCGGC